>CBJMC01400__coassemble_895_pt1 | contig 24813 bp, 18 predicted proteins | sample CBJMC01400__metabat2_low_PE_039 | metagenome-assembled genome bin CBJMC01400
TGGATCCTTGCCGGATACTCTTCGCTCCCTGACTGGTGCTGCCGGAAAGCTTTATGAAGGGGCGTGTCAGGTGTCATCGGGGGTCAATACAACGTCAGAAAAGCTTACAGAGCTGGAGACGGCAACATCCGGATTTCCGGCGGCCGCGCAGGGAGTAAAAAGCCTTGAGGAGGGATTTGAAACGCTTACCTCCGGCAATGAGGCGCTGCTTGCGGGGGCGAAGGGGCTGAATAAGGCAGGAGCAGATCTGGATGACGGCCTGCGCGCAGCCGTTTCAGGCGGAGACACACTTGCGGAAGGGATGCGTAGCCTTGACGGCGGAGTCCGGGCATATACGGGGGGCGTTTCCCTCCTTGCCCGAAACAGCGCTGCCCTGACGGGAGGAACCCGGCAGCTTCTGGAAGGCTCTGATGAATTAATTTCCGGTATGGACAGTTTTGCCGGTGGTACGGAAAGTCTTTATGAAGGTGTTTCGCGGCTTACACAGAACAGCGGACAGCTTACAGAGGGCGCAAAGCTGCTGGCTGACGGATCGGAACAGATACAGACAGGAGCCGGCCGGCTTTACCAGGGATCAGAAGAACTGGATGCGGGAATGCAGGAGTTGATGGAGGGGTCAGAGACCCTGGCAGCAGCGCTGGAAGATGGTGTCGGTGATCTGAACGGGCAGGAATTCTCGGAAGAGACTATAAGCATGCTTGCCTCGCCGCTGGAAGCAAAAGAAAAAAAGATAACAAATGTAGAAAACAACGGGCATGGAATGGCACCGTATATGATGTCAGTGGGCCTTTGGGTGGGATGTCTGGCATTCTGTCTGATGTATCCTCTTACCCAATACACCGGCAGACTGAAATCCGGTTTTTCCTGGTGGGCCAGCAAAGCTGTTGTGCTTTATCCGGTGGCTGTTCTGCAGGGAATCCTGCTGATTGTGCTTCTTCATGTTGCGGATGGGTTCCAACCGGCCAGGATGATGGAAACGATATGTTTTGCGTGTCTGACTGCAGTGTCCTTTACTTCAATCATGTATTTTTTCAATATTACGCTGGGAAAAGTGGGAAGCTTTCTGATGCTGATTTTTATGGTGATACAGCTGTCAGGATCTGCAGGGACTTATCCGGTGGAGATTTCCCCGCCGTTTGTTTCCCGTATTCATGCGTTTCTGCCGTTTACCTGTACAGTGGATGCGTTTCGAAGCGCCATAAGTGGAGGAGAAAGCATCCTTCCTTCCGTGACACCGCTGGTGGTTCTCACATTGGTTTTTACAGGCCTGACCATTCTGCAGTTTCAGCATATGGCACGCTGCCGTAAAACGGGAAAGAAGCTTCTGATCGACTGGATGGAAGAGAAGGGGCTGGCGTAAAACATAGAGTAGATAATCTGAAAGGAAATGCCGTGCTTTGAAGAGTGCGGCATTTCCTTTCAGATGTTTTCTGCGGTGGCAGAAGAGTAATTCTGCTTTAAGGTAAATCCCTCACCCCAGGATACCCATAAGCGCCTTCCGCGCTCATCACCGCCCGGGTAATCGCCTCGCTCATGACCTCCGCTGCCAGTACTCCCGTCAGATCCTGATCCGCTTCCACATCTCCCACGGATACCGTATAGATACTATCCCCGTCAGCCGTCGTATGCACCGGTCGTATGGAGCGGGCGTATCCGTCGTGGGCCATACCGGCGATTTTGCACAGGGAAGCTTTCTCAAACTTTCCGTTGGTGATAATCACGCCTATCGTGGTATTTCCCGTGAATTTGTTTTCCACAATCTCCGTGCTGGCATACATCAGCTCTTCCGTTGAACGGAAGGTTTTCCGGTCTTCCGCCAGCAGTCCGGCGATCTTTTTGCCGGTTTTCCAGTCGTAAATATCCCCCAGCGCATTTACCGCAACCACAGCGCCCACCTGCAGTTCGCCAATCTGAACCGCGTAGCTGCCGATTCCGGATTTCATACAGTAATCCATACCGGCGAATTTTCCCACAGTTGCTCCGCAGCCGGCGCCGAAATTGCCGTCTCTGTAATTTCCCGTTCCGTTCTCCTCCGCGCGCAGACAGGCGTCATAGCCCATGGCCTTATCCGGTCTTATATAGGGATCCCCCACGGTGAGATCGAAAAGATCGGACTGGCATACGAGAGGAACCTTCAAAGAGGGCCCCACTTCAAAGCCGATCCCCTTTTCTTCCAGATACTTCATGACGCCGTCCGCGGCGCCGAGCCCGTAGGCGCTTCCGCCCGCCAGTACGATTGCATGGATCACCTGCGCGGCCGCCAGCGGATTTAAAAGCTCTGACTCCCGGGAGGCCGGGCCGCCGCCCCGGACATCCAGCCCTGCCCGCATTCCCGTTTCTGAAAGAAATACGGTACATCCGGTTCCTGCCGCCTGATTTTCGGACTGACCGATTTTTATTCCTTTTATCTCCAGGATACTGATTTCTTTTTTCATGAATTTGCCGCCCTGTCCTTTCTGAAATGGCCTGTGTTTACACGTTTATCTGGTGTCAGTATATCATTTCGGCCAACGTTTCTCAATGGAAATTCCACGGTATGAAAGACGTTGAGAGAAGATTTCATCCCTTCTTCCGTGTCAGGAAAATTCCAACGGCAGCGATAAGAAAAATAATCGGCGCAACTCTGATAAACAGCCACTCCAATGAGTGAAATGCCACTCCGAGAACAGCGGTTTCAGGGTCGCTGTAGTCCCAGCCCAAATAAGGACTGTTTAAAATTGCCAAAGCCGCAAAGCCCACGACTATGACTGCGCATAATGAAATCAGCATCCAGCGGATGATTTTTCTTCTCGTGTTTTTCCTCTGGGCCAGCTGCAGATTTATCACTTCCAATTTTTCGGAAATAGCTTTTAAGGTATCCGCCTCCGTCTCGATAACCGTTTCTCCCAGCAGCGTGCTCACAGGTGTTTCAAGCGCTTCCGATATGGAGATTAACATATCCGAGTCGGGAACCGACAATCCCTGCTCCCATTTGGAGACCGTCTGCCGCACGACGTTCAGTTTGACAGCGAGCTCCTGCTGCGAGAGTCCTTTTGATTTTCTGATTGCTTTAATATTTTCGCTGAGCATCAAGAACAACCTCCCTTCCGTTGTTACTGATATTGTACGCAAAACTGCCTGTTGCCACAAGCAACGGATAGTAACATTCGGGTAAATTCAGTTACAAACTGAATGACAACCGCCCATCCGCCGCGCTATACTAAAACTAACCCGGCGGATAAAAACCACAGCATTGCCCCAAGCCCGGTGAAGCCCAACAACGGCACATTCATTTTGAAACATTCCCTCCGAACCTAATCCAAATCCGGTTCCCGGCCACTCTGCCCTCCGGCAAATCTTATTCCACAGACCTGCGAAGAAAAATTGCAAACAGCAATCCCATTATAAAAATACATAAATACATTGCAAATGATATTGTGAATATATTCATAATATTCAACCAGCGGATGGCCCCATATAATTGTAATCACCAAACAGAAGGCGGTGATTACAATATTCAATTATAGTCCTTTATGGGAGACCATGAAGCGGAAAGGCATCAGCCAGTACCGTCTGATTCAGGATGGAATTGTGGACACCAGAACGCTGGACCGGCTGAAGAAAAATGAGAATACAACAGTGGTTACCCTGGAGCGTATCTGCAGAGCGCTGGACTGTGATATCAGTCAGGTGGTGAAGCTGGAGGAGGAGAACAGCGATGTCCGCCGGAGTCTGGAGAATTCGTCAGCCCGTCTGTCTTCCGGGCCAAAGAATTCTGTGAAAACGGAAAGGAACAAAAAATGAGGAACACAGAAATATTCCCTGAATTTTCTGTGTTCCTCATTTTTTCTTTATTCCGCCACAATCATCCGTACCTGATGCTCTCTGGCGTACTGGCAGAAATCCGGATCCGGAAGCCGGTCGGTGATGATTCCGGTAAAATCTTCCGTACGGCAGAAGGTCAGCAGAGATACCACCCGGAATTTCCCGGCGTCCGCCAGCAGGTAGGTCTCGGCGCTTTTCTGTACCGCCATTTCCTTGATGCAGGTTTCCTCCGGGGAGGAGTTGGTGGCGCCGTTTTCCGGGGAAATTCCGGTGGCGGCCATGAAAGCTTTTTTCACATTGTAGGAGGACAGTACCCGGGCGGCGCTGTTTCCTGTGAATGAGCAGGTTTTCCTGTTCAGTGTGCCGGAAAGGGAGATAACCCGGAGATTTTCGTAGGGCATGGCCCGGACAATCACCTCAATATTGTTGGTGAGAATGGTGATATTCCTGTCCTGCAGATAATCCAGCATATACAGCGTGGTGGTTCCGGAATCGATGAAAATGCTGTCACCGTCCTCCACAAAGGAAGCCGCCCGCCGGGCGATGGATTTTTTCGCGTCCTGATGGCTGATGGTGCGTTCGCTGAAGGAGACCAGCATTTTTTTCGTTTGGCCGTTCAGCATGACGCCGCCGTAGGTTTTGACGATGTCAGGATTTTTAATAATTTCCTCCACATCCCGCCGGATGGTGTTTTTGGACACCTGAAAGACCTGGCACAGCTGATCCAGGGATACGGTTTTGTGTTCGTAAATATAATTTTCGATTTCCGCAATTCTTTGAGAACGCATAACGCCTCCTTTCCTTGCGCGCAAAGATTTTCCGGTTCTGAGAAAAAAGCGGACCCTGCCTATTACGGCAGCGTCCGCTTACAGGCCGGGATCAGATGGTTCCGTCCCAGGTACTTACCGTTTTCGCTTTCTTTTCTTCCTCGTCAAACCAGCGGGTGGTTACCACTTTGCGCTCGGTGTAGAAGCGGTAGCCGTCTTTGCCCAGCGTATGCAGGTCGCCGAAGAAGGACTGTTTGTGGCCGTTGAAGGGGAACATTCCGATGGGTACCGGAATACCTACGTTTACGCCGATCATACCGCCGTCGGTGTGGCGGACGAACTCACGGGCGTAATGGCCGTTCTGGGTGAAGATTACGGATCCGTTGGCGAAGGGGTTGGCGTTCATAACAGCCAGACCTTCCTCAAAGTCTTTCACTCTCTTGATGCACAGCACCGGTCCGAAGATCTCTCTATCACCTACGGTCATGCCGGGTTTCACATGGTCCAGGATGGTGGGCCCAAGATAGAAGCCTCCCTCATATCCTTCCACTACGGTGTCACGGCCGTCCAGAATCAGCTGGGCGCCTTCTTCGATGCCCTTGTTGATCCAGTTGATGACGGATTCTTTATGTTTCGCGTTGATTACCGGGCCCAGTCCGGTGGACTTGTCGTAGGCCGGTCCTACTTTCAGGGTTTTGGCTTTTTCTACAATGGCGGCCACCAGCTCGTCAGCGATGCTTTCCTGTACTACCACAACGGGAAGCGCCATGCAGCGCTCGCCGGCGCATCCGAAGGAAGCGTTGATAATTCCTGCCGCGGTACGCTCGATGGGAGCATCCTCCAGAACCAGCGCATGGTTCTTGGCCTCGCACAGAGCCTGCACCCGTTTGCCGTTGGCTGCGGCGGTGGAGTAAATGTGCTTTCCTACGGAGGTGGATCCCACGAAGGTGATACCGCTGATATCCGGGTGGCTCAGGAAGATCTCAGCCTCATGACGGGAACAGGTAACGATGTTGATGACACCGTCCGGAAGTCCCGCTTCCTTATACAGCTCCGCGATTCTCATACAGGTCTGCGGTGTGAAGGTGGCTGCCTTCAGCACGATGGTATTTCCGCAGGCGATGCAGATGGGGGTCATCCAGCCCATGGGGATCATGGCCGGGAAGTTGAAGGGAACGATTCCGGCAAATACGCCCAGCGGCATCCGGTAGGATACGGTGTCGTAGCCTGAGGAAGCGTCCATCAGACTTTCGCCCATCATCAGAGACGGCGCGGAAATGGCCTGCTCTGTACCCTCGATGGCTTTCAGCACGTCACCCTCGGACTCTGCCCAGTTTTTTCCGTTCTCTCTGGCCACGGACATAGTCAGCTCGTCCATGTGCTGATACAGCAGATCCCGCAGTTTATACAGAATAGCCACTCTCTTTTTCACCGGTGTGGCAGACCAGCCGGGAAATGCGGCCTTCGCGGCGGCGATGGCTTCCTCCACCTCGTCCGGTGTACAGCAGGGAACCTTGGCGATCACTTCCCCGGTACTGGGATTGTAGGCATCGGTGTACTTGTCGGTTTTGGATTCTTTAAAAGAACCGTTTACATAGTAACCCAGTTTTTTGATTTCTCCCATGATAAAATTCTCCTTTTTGAAACAAAATGAGTAACTTATTGGTAAGTGTTGAATATATTTTACCTCTATATCGGTGGAAAGTCAACAACTCTGTGAAGCGTTCGGGAAGTTATGGTTACGGTTACAGTCGTTCCAGCGGATCTTCCGCCACAAAGGAAGGCGACGCGAAGGGAATGTGTGTGGCGGGGGCTGTCCCCAGCGTTCCGTCTCCGCCGCGTTCCAGAAGGATCACCTCGTCGCTGTTCTGGTTGGCAATTCCCAGAACCCGGTCCTGATCCAGAAGCGCGATATGCCGCGGGCATTTGCCGTGGCAGGAATACCGTCCGGCCAGAGTGGGCCGGCCCTCCGGCGACAGGCGGAAATGTGCGATGGTATCTTCTCCCCGGTTGGTAGCGTAGAGATCCCTGCCGTCCCGGCTGACAGCCAGGGTAGACCCGGTGCTCTCCCCGGAAAATCCCGGATCCAGCAGAGGGTGTCTGCTCACCAGCCGCAGCTGTTTGGGCTGGCTGCTGTCTATTACCAGCAGTTCGCTGGAATATTCGGTGACGCAGTAGAAGAGCTGGCGCTTCTCATCCGCGTAAAAATGCCGCGGGCCGCATCCTTCGGGGAGCCGCAGAATGGACACGGGCGTAAGCTGTCCCTGTTCCTGCCGGAAGCAGAAAATGGCGTCCAGTTCAATATTTACCCCGTAAAGATAATCGCCCAGGATTTTTGAAAAGTGCATCCGGGATTTCCTTCCGGTTCCGTCGTCCAGCACCTGGGAAAAGAGAAGGGAGCCGAAGGTGCCGTCGGGCCGGAGGGCCACCGTGAAGAAATGACCGGTACCCCAGCAGGATCCTGCCAGAAAGGTCATGTCAGGGTCAGTGGTGATGTGACATAAGGCTCCGCCCTCCAGGCGCAGCGTGTCCACGGGAAGAAATGTATTTCCCTCCCGCCGGAAAGACGACAGGGTACCGTAATTGTCAAATTCCCCCAGGGCGAAAAGATATGGCCCGCGAAAACAGAGATAAGACGGATTTTCCAGATCCGTCGTCCACAGGGCGGCGGACCGTTTGGAATCGTACAGGGCAGCGGAAGGATAATTTTTTCTGCTGTAGCCGGATATCCAGAATTTCATGGTTTCAGATCCTCCTTGTAATCGTTTTCTGTGTGAACAGTATTATACCATAACCGGCAGAAAGAAGCTTCTGTGAATTTGTGCTTCCGCGGCGGCAGAGCAGGAAAGTCTATTGTTGTGAATAACAGAAAAATAAATGCAATTTGTGCGTGCCATTTGCGTGCTTTTTTGAGGAAAATGAAAAAATGCACAAATATGAAATGCGTAAATTGTGGAAAATATGAGAATACAGCTGTGATAATCAAATAGGGATTGAAGTTTTTGCCGGGGCTGTGCTATGATGTGAGCAGAGAGAGGCCTGAATTTCGCGTGCAGTTCAAAAAGCACGCAAATAAAAAAGGACAGGGTGAATGAGGATGAAGTACATTACATTTGACGAGAGCAGACCCTTCGATCTGATCCTGCTGGGACGGGTGGCCATTGATTTTAATCCGGCCTACAACGATCAGGTGAAGGAGGAGTTTAAACCGCTGAAAAATGTTCATATGTTTGAAAAATTCGTGGGCGGTTCTCCGGCAAACATCGCGGTGGGCGTTACCCGCCACGGAATGAAAGCGGGATTTCTGGGCAAGGTTTCCGACGATCAGTTCGGTGATTATGTGGTAGATTATTTCAATGAGCAGGGTATCGACACCTCCCACATCACCAGATGCACCAACGGGGAGAAGCTGGGACTGACCTTTACCGAGATGCTGTCGCCCAGCGAGAGCAGTATTCTCATGTACAGAAACTGCATCGCGGATCTGCAGCTGTCGGTGGATGATATCGATGAGGAATATATCCGCAGCGCCAAGGCGATTCTGATTTCCGGCACTTCGCTGGCGGAAAGCCCCTCCCGGGAGGCGGCCATCAAAGCGGTGATGCTGGCCAAGAGAAATGATACGAAGGTTATTTTTGATATCGATTACCGGGCTTACAACTGGAAGAACGAGGATGAAATTTCCATCTATTATTCCATCGTGGCGAAAGAGGCGGATATCATCATGGGTTCCCGGGAAGAGTTTGACCTGACCGAGAAGCTGATCCGTCCGGGCATGACGGACGAGGAGTCCGCGGCTTACTGGCAGGGATATCACGCGAAAATCGTGGTGATCAAGCACGGCATGAAAGGATCCACCGCCTACACCTGCGACGGGGAGAAGTTCTCCATCAAACCGTTCCCGGTGCAGGCCAGAAAGGGCTTCGGCGGCGGCGACGGCTATGGTTCCGGTTTCCTGTACGGACTGTATCAGGGCTGGGATATCATCGACTGCCTGGAGTTCGGCTCCGCGGAGGCGTCCATGATGGTGAGAAGCAACAACTGTTCCGATTCCCTTCCGGGACCGGAGGAGGTTCACGCATTTATTAAAGAAGAAAAAGAGCAGTACGGGGAAATGATCGCCCGGGTATAAAGAAGGAGAGGAATATTATGGTTGAGACGAAGAGAATGACCACCGCCCAGGCCATTGTCCGCTTTCTGGACAATCAGTATGTGTCCATGGACGGGGTGGAGACAAAATTTGTGGAAGGATTTTTCACCATTTTCGGACACGGAATCGCGGTAGGTCTCGGTGAGGCCCTGGATACCAATCCGGGACAGCTGCGGGTGATGCAGGGAAGAAATGAGCAGGGTATGTGCCATGCGGCCATTGCATTTGCGAAGCAGAGCGGAAGAAGAAAAATCATCGCCTGCGCCTCCTCCGTGGGACCGGGAGCTGCCAACATGGTGACTGCCTGCGCCACTGCCACGGTAAACAACATTCCGCTGCTGGTATTTCCGGCGGACACCTTCGCGTCCCGCCAGCCGGATCCGGTGCTGCAGCAGCTGGAGGTAAGTTCCAGCCTGGCGGTCAGCACCAACGACGCGTTCCGTCCGGTCTGCAAATACTGGGACCGCGTTACCCGTCCGGAACAGGTGATGACAGCACTGATCAACGCCATGCGGGTGCTGACAGACCCGGCGGAGACCGGCGCCTGCTGTATCGCGCTGCCTCAGGATGTGGAGGGAGAAGCCTATGACTTCCCGGAGTACTTCTTCAAGAAGAGAGTGCACCGGATCACCCGCCCGGTGGCTGTTGAGGAAGAACTGGAAGATGTGGCGGAAGTGATCGCCGCGTCCAAACATCCGCTGGTGATCGTGGGAGGCGGCGTGCGCTTCTCCGAGGCCGGCGAGGAAGTGGAGAAGTTCTGCGAGGAGTTCCATATTCCCTTCGGTGAGACTCAGGGAGGAAAGAGCGCCTGCCGTTCCAGCCATCCCTACTGTCTGGGAGGTATCGGAGTTACCGGAACCCTGGCTTCCAACGTGATCGCCCAGAAGGCAGACGCGGTGATTGCCATCGGTTCCAGAATGTCCGATTTCACCACCAGCTCCAAATGGCTGTTCCAGAATGGTGATGTGAAGTTCGTGGCCATCAACAACTGCCGGTTCCATGCTTACAAGATGGATGCGGTAAAGGCAGTGGGCGACGCGAAGGCCACTGTCCTGGCACTGGCAGAGAAGCTGCGGGCCAGAGGATATGTATCTGCCTATAACGGAGAAGTGGAAGCGGCGAAGGCTGCCTGGGACAAGGAGATGGAGCGTCTGGGCGGCATCGAGTATACCGGAGAGGACTTTGAGCCCATTATCAAGGAGAGAGATCCCAGAACCATTCCCGAGTTCGTGAAGCTGACCAGCGGAAAGATTACCCAGACGGCGGCTCTGGCTGCCATCAACCGGACCATCGATCCGGACGCTACCATTATCACCGCGGGCGGTTCCCTTCCCAGCTGTATGCAGCGGATGTGGAGAACGGACAAGAGAGGCGGCTACCATGCGGAGTACGGCTATTCCTGCATGGGTTATGAAGTGGCGGCCACTCTGGGCGTGAAGATGGCGGAGCCGGACAATGAGGTTTACTGCGTGGTGGGAGATTCCAGCTTCCAGATGATGCACAGCGAGATCATGACCATCATGCAGGAGAGAAAGAAAGTCAATATTCTGATCTTTGACAACTGTGGATTCGGCTGCATCAACAACCTGGAAATGACCCATGGAATCGGAAGCCTGGCCACCGAGTTCCGCTATACTGACGGAAAGAAGCCCACAGGAGATCTGATCCCGGTGGACTATGCGAAGATCGGAGAGGGCTACGGCCTGAAGAGCTACACCTGCCGTACCATTCAGGAGCTGGTGGACGCTCTGGAAGACGCGAAGAAGCAGACGGTTGCCTGCCTGTTCGACCTGAAAGTAATTCCCAAAACCATGACCGACGGCTATGAGTCCTGGTGGAATGTGGGAATGGCCCAGGTATCCGAAAAGGAGAGCGCGAGAAAAGCCTGGGATGAGGTAAAAGAAGGAAGAGACGCGGCAAGGAGGTATTAAGCCATGGGAAAAGTATTTGGTTATCCAAAGTTTGATGAAAACGGCGAGAAGATTCTTACCACCTACGACAATGAATACAGCGCGATGATGATGGATATCCGCGTATACCGGATGAAAGCGGGAGAGACCAGAAGCTTCCGGAAGGAAGGCGAGGAGACCGCGGTCCTGCTTCTGGCAGGAAAGATTGTGTTCCGGTTCGATGGACAGGAGAAGGAAGTCTCCCGGAAGGATGTATTTACCGAAGGCCCCTGGGCCGTGCATGTGTGCACGGGACAGGAGGTTTCCGTGGAAGCGGTGACGGAGGCGGAGATCCTGGTACAGTCCACAAAGAATGAGAAAGATTTCGCGGCCAAACTGTATGCGCCCGAGGATGCGCCCTGGGGTTACTCCTGCGTGGGCAAGTTCGGAAATGTGGCCAAGAGAAGGGTAAACACGATCTTTGATCACGATATCGCTCCCTGGTCCAACATGGTGCTGGGTGAGGTGCTCAATGACCGGGGAAACTGGTCCGGCTATCTGCCCCACCGTCATCCCCAGCCGGAGACCTACTATTTCAAATTCGACCATCCGGAAGGATTCGGCGCCAGCTTCGTGGGTGATCAGGTGTTCAAGAGCACGGACGGAAGCTTTTCCGCCATCCCGGGAGGCGAGCTGCATCCCCAGGCGGTGGCTCCCGGATATCAGATGTACACCTGCTGGATGATCCGCCATCTGGACGGAAATCCCTGGCTGCAGACCGACCGCTGCGAGGACGAGAAATACGTCTGGCTGCATGACGCCAAATTTGATGAATAAGATGCGGCAGAACGGCTTATGGCCGTGAATCTGCCGGGAATACAGGAGAATAGAAATATGTTTGATAAAGAGAAAGTAAAGCTGGGGATTGCCCCCATTGCCTGGACCAATGACGATATGCCGGATCTGGGAAAAGAGAATACCTTTGAGCAGTGTGTCAGCGAGATGGCGCTGGCAGGATTTACCGGTTCCGAGGTGGGAAATAAATATCCCAAGGATCCCGAGGTGCTGAAGAGAGCGCTGGATCTGAGAGGTGTGGAAATCTGCAACCAGTGGTTTTCTTCCTTCCTGCTGACCAAGCCCTTTGAGGAGGTGGAGAAGGAGTTCCGGGCACAGCTGACATTTCTGAAGGCCATGGGCGCGAAAGTCATCGGCGCTTCCGAGCAGAGCTACAGCGTGCAGGGACAGCTGGATACCCCCATCTTCGGCCACAAATATGTGATGAATGATCAGGAGTGGGAGCGGCTGTGCACAGGACTTAACAAGCTGGGCAAAATCGCGAAAGAGGAGTACGGTATTTCCCTGACCTACCACCATCATATGGGTACCGTGGTACAGACCGCTGAGGAGACGGCGCGCCTGATGGAAAACACGGATCCGGAATATATGAGCCTGCTGTTTGACACGGGACATTTCGCATACTGCGGAGAGGATCCGCTGGAAATGGTGAAAACCCATATCAGCCGGATCAAACACGTACATCTGAAGGATATCCGCCCGGAAGTGGTGGAAGAAGTGAAGGCGAAAGACATGAGCTTCCTGGACGGCGTTCGGGCAGGCGCGTTCACCATTCCGGGAGACGGCTGCATCGATTTCGCTCCCATCTTCCAGGTGCTGGAGGAGGCCGGATACCAGGGTTACATGGTAGTTGAGGCGGAGCAGGATCCTGCCAAAGCCAATCCGCTGGAGTACGCGATCCGGGCAAGAAAGTTTATTGCTGAAAATACCGGGTTATAATCAGAAATACAGCGCAGGAAAGCCGGAGGGCGGAACTGTTTGGGCGTCCGGCGCCGGGCCGGATGCCCGCTGACAGGCAGGTGAGAAAAATGGCGGTCAGAATACAGGATATTGCAGAGCAGGCCGGGGTATCCCGGGGAACTGTAGACCGGGCGCTGCACAAGCGGGGGAGAATCCGCCCGGAGGTGGCGGACCGTATATGGGCCATCGCCCGGGAATTGGGTTATGAACCCAGAGAGAGTTCGGAAAAGGGCAGGAAGCATCTGAAGATCGGCGTGGTGACGCAGCTGGCAGGTTCTTCCTTTATGATCCGGATCAACCAGGGCATCGAGGATGCCGCCAGGCTGCTGGGACAGCAGGGGGTTACGCTTCTTTGCAGAAATCTGGAAACCATCGACGAGGAACAGCAGCTGGAGGTGATCGATCAGCTGGTGGATGAGGGAATCGACGGGCTGGCGCTGATGCCGATTCAGTGTGAGAGCATCCGGGCGAGGCTGAGCCGGCTGTCCAAGGAGCAGGGAATCCCGGTGGTGACCTTTAATTCCGATATCGTGGGAGCCGGCCGCAGCTGTTTTGTGGGTCTGGACAATAAGCAGAGCGGCCGGGCTGCCGCGGGCCTGATGGGAATGCTGACCGGAGGCCGGGGGAAAATCCTGGCGGTGACCGGATACTTTACCAACAGCGTCAACAGCCTGCGGATCGAGGGATTTATCCAGGAACTGAAAGCCTCCTGGCCCGAGACGGAGCTTCTGGGGGTTCAGAGCAGCTTTGACGACGCCCGCGAGGTGGAAAAAATCGTCACGGAAACCATGGAGCGGACGCCGGATCTGGCGGGGATTTTTGTGGCCTCCGCCGGGCAGGAGGGCGTCCGGAACGCGTTTGAAAAGCTGGAAATTACCGCCACGCGGCGGCCCCATGTGATCGTCTATGATCTCACCCGGGAAAATGTGGAGGCTCTCATGGAGGGAACTGTGGATTTCCTCATTGACCAGGAAGCCTATGTCCAGGGAAATTACCCGCCCAAACTGCTTTATGACATCCTGGTTCGGGGAAAAGAACCCGATCAGGAATACCTGTTTACTGATATCAACATCAAAACAAAATATAATCTCTGAGGGAGCGCCGGCCCACCAGCCGGCCTCCCGTTTTTGCGCGATACGACCGGAGAGCGGCCGCATGGAAGGGCAAGCTTGCTTGCACAGCCATGCGGACATTCGACAGCCAACGGCGCTGAACGTCCGGTGGACGTTCGCTTAACGCAGGCCGGAGCGGAGACCATCGAGCGGCAAAGCCGCAAGATGCGCGGCTTTGCCGGAAACATTGACATAACAGAGAAAACGAGGAGAGAAAAAATGGCAAGAGAATTCATTATGCCGGGCCACATCGTGTCCGGGGAACATGCACTGAACGAGGCGAAGAGTTATCTGAAAGATATGGGAAAGAAAGCCCTGCTTGTGACCGATGAAGTGATGGTGCAGCTGGGAAATGTGGCTGCCGTGGAGGAGACCCTCCGGGAAGCGGGCGTGGAATATGCCGTTTACAGTGGAATCAGCGGAGAACCCACAGATAAGATGATCTATAAAGGTCTGGACATGTATCGTCAGGAAAACTGTGACTTTCTGATCGCCCTGGGTGGCGGAAGCCCCATCGATTCCATGAAGGCCATCGGAGCCATGTCCGTCAATGAGGGTAAGATTTCCGACTATATGGGAAAAACTTTTGAGAAGAAGAATCCTCCTATGGCGGCCATCCCCACAACGGCGGGAACCGGATCTGAGGCCACACAGTTTACCATTATCACCGATACGGAGAATGATGTGAAAATGCTGCTGAAGGGCGGCGTGCTGATGCCGGATCTGGCTATTATCGACCCCCGGTTCACCATGACGGCTCCGCCGAAGATCACTGCGGCCACCGGACTGGATGCTTTGACTCATGCCATTGAGGCCTATACCTCCAAAAAGGCCCAGAGCCTTTCCGATACCTTCGCGGTGTCCGCGGTTCGGAAGATTTTCCGTTACCTTCCCAGAGCCTTCAAAGACGGATCTGATGTGAAAGCCAGAGACCGGATGGCAGTGGCAGCTCTGGAAGCGGGAATCGCTTTCAACAACTCATCTGTGACCATTGTACACGGCATGAGCCGCCCCATCGGCGCCCTGTTCCATGTGCCCCACGGCATGTCCAACGCCATGCTGCTGAAGGAGTGCTTCAGTTTTGTAATGGACGGCGCGGACGACGAGCTGTACGAGCGCTTCGCGTACCTGGCCAGAACCGTCCATGCCGCGGACAAACGTGACAGCGACCAGGAAGCCAGCCGGAAATTCCTGGAGGCCGTAGTGGATCTCTGCCGCCTGCTGGAAATCCCCACACTGGAAGAGTACGGTATTAATAAGGAAGAATTTTTCTCTCAGATCGATAAGATGGCAGAAGACGCCATGGCCAGCGGAAGCCCCTCCAACACCAGAAAACAGCTGGATGCGGAGGATTTGAAGGAGATTTACCGGAAACTGTGGTAATGCCGCACATCCGGGAAACCATAAAGCGGCCGTGATGCTGCTATAGTACAGACGATATAGGATTATTTGTGACACCGGAAAGCACGCTCTGCGTGCCTTCCGGTGTTTGGCATTTATCTGCTGCAGGAAGCCCGGTTTTTTCCTGAAAACGAAAATTTCCTGTTGACTTGAAGTTGACTCCAGGCTTTATGATAATAACAAGCGGTATCTCAGGTTGCCGGGAGGCGGGTTCTGTTGCATCCTGCAGGGGGATACCTTTATGGCCATACGGCCGGAACATGAGGAAATCAGACAGGAGGATAAAAAGATGGTTTATAAGAATTTTCAGGATTTGAAACTTTCGGCGCTGGGTATGGGCGCCATGCGTCTGCCGGTAATCGATGGGGACGACGCGAGAATTGACGAGTCGGTGGCCCAGGAAATGGTGGATTATGCCATGGAGCACGGCGTTAACTATTACGACACCGCCTGGGGTTATCACAATGGCAACTCGGAGCTGGTGATGGGAAAGGCATTGTCCAAATATCCCAGAGACAGTTATTATCTGGCCACAAAATTTCCCGGCTACGATCTGTCCAATATGGATAAGGTGGAGGAGATTTTTGAAAAACAGCTGGAAAAATGCGGTGTGGAATATTTTGATTTCTATCTGTTCCACAATGTATGCGAGATGAACATTGATGCGTATCTGAACAGAGAGTACGGGATTTATGAATATCTGCTGAAACAGAAGAAAGAGGGACGGATCCGTCATCTGGGCTTTTCCGCGCATGGAAGCGTGGAAGTGATGAAACGTTTTCTGGAGGCATACGGAAAGGATATGGAGTTCTGCCAGATTCAGCTGAATTATCTGGACTGGAGTTTCCAGGATGCCAAAGGCAAGGTGGAGCTGCTGAATCAGCACAACATTCCGGTATGGGTGATGGAGCCGCTGCGGGGCGGAAAACTGGCATCCCTTACCGGGGAGGAGACCGCGAAGCTGAAAGAACTGCGGCCGGAGGAGACGGTTCCCGCATGGGCCTTCCGTTTCCTGCAGTCGCTTCCCAGCGTGACCGTGGTGCTGTCCGGTATGTCCGATATGACCCAGATGCAGGAGAACATCCGTACCTTTGAGGAAGATAAGTCATTAAATGACGGCGAGATGAAAGCGCTGCTTCAGATGGCGGATGAGATGGTGAGCAAGATCGCGCTGCCCTGTACGGCATGTCATTACTGCGTAAGTCACTGTCCCCAGGAGCTGGATATCCCGGGATTGCTGGCTCTGTACAATGAGCACTGCTTTACCGGAGGCGGATTTATCGCGCCCATGGCCATGTCCGCGATTTCGGAGGACAAGCGGCCAAATTCATGTATCGGCTGCCGCAGCTGTGAGGCAGTATGTCCCCAGCAGATCAAAATTTCGGAAGCCATGGCGGATTTCGCCCAGAAACTGGGAATGTAAAAATCCGGAAGGAGAGGAGACGGGCGATGGAATACAGAAAGCTTCCCAGAGGGGAAGAACAGATCAGCGTCCTGGGGCTGGGAAACAGCTCCCTGGGCGCTTCCGGGGAAAAGGAGACCCAGGCGGCGGTGGAAATGGCTCTGGAGGCAGGCATCAACTATTTCGACATGGCAGCCTCAGACAGCTCGCCCTTTGAGGCTTTCGGCCGGGCGGCGGCAGGCAGCAGAAAACAGGTGTATTATCAGATTCATTTTGGCGCGGACTACTCCGGCGGCACATACGGCTGGACGCTGGATCTGGAGAAAATCCGCCGCAGCGTGGACTGGCAGCTTCAGGCGCTGAAAACGGATTACATTGATTTTGGTTTTATTCACTGTATCGATGAGGAAGCCGATTGGGAGCAGGTGATGGCCCGGGGAACGGCCGACTATCTGCTGGATTTGAAAAAACAGGGCGTGGTCCGTCATATCGGGCTGTCCTCCCATACGCCGGCGGTGGCAGAAAAATTTCTGGATACAGGTATGATCGACATGCTGATGTTCAGCATCAATCCCGCATATGATTACCGCCACGGCGATTATGCCATCGGCAGCGTGGATGAACGGATGGCGTTGTACCGCAGATGTGAGAAGGAGGGTGTGGGAATTTCCGTCATGAAGGCTTTCAGCGGCGGCCAGCTGCTGGATGCGAAAACTTCTCCTTTTGGAAAGGCTCTGACGGAGTATCAGTGCATCCAGTATGCTCTGGACAAACCGGGGGTTCTGACTGTGTTGCCGGGTATCCGGAACCGGAAAGATCTGGAGCGGATTCTGGGATTTTTCCAGGCCAGCCCCGAAGAGCGAGATTATTCCATTCTGGGAACCTTCACGCCACAGGAGGCGGAAGGGGTATGTGTGTACTGTAATCATTGCCAGCCCTGCCCGTCGGGACTGGATGTGGGATTGATCAATAAGTATTACGACCTGTCCAGGGCGGGCGACGCGCTGGCGAAGGATCATTACGCCAATCTGGAGAAGAAGGCCTCCGACTGCGTCGGCTGCGGGCACTGTGATTCCCGGTGCCCCTTCCATGTGGAGCAGTCTGTGAGGATGGAGAAAATCCGGGCGTATTTCGGAGAGTAAGACTTTCGGACTTCCGCTGCAGATGCGGCGTGGTCTGCGTCCCACTGTGGCCGGCGCTAAATGCATGCCGCTGGCTTACAGCGGTCTTGCGGATTTTCGGAGGGCTGGAGGGCCTCAGGAATGATTTTGAAAAAATCGTTCCTGATTTAGCCGCTTTTTCCCGGACTGAAAACATCTTTTTCCGGGCTTTTTTCCAATTTAGCCGCCATTCCCGGGTCTGAAAGCATCTTTTTTCAGGCTTTTCTCCAATTTAGCCGCTATTCCCGGGTCTGAAAGCATCTTTTTTCGGGCTTTTCTCCAATTTAGCCGCCTTTTCCCGTCCTGAAAGCATCTTTTTTTGAGGCCTTTTCCAATTTAGTTGCTTTTTAAGTGACAGTTTGGCCTTAGCTTCATCGTCACAAAAATGTGTACACAGGTCTCGGGATTTCGCTGTGAAGGCAGTGTGACTTCTGGCAGGATATTGGATGGATGAATAGTTACAAGTTGAGAAAAAAATAACAGGTTGAGGCTTTACAATCTGCGCGCGGTGAGCTTATAATAGGACGGGAAGCAGGACGGGGCCGTTATCCGGCCAGGAGCCGTGCTGCTTCCCGGAAAATACAGGCATATGGGGGCTGTTTTGAAAAACAGCCCTTTTTGGTCGTTGGTTTGGATAAGTCAAGGAGGCGTATAAAACAATGACAAAAATTGATATTATTTCAGGTTTCCTGGGAGCGGGAAAAACAACACTGATTAAAAAGCTTCTCAGCGAGGCACTGAAGGGCCAGCAGGTGGTTCTCATTGAAAATGAATTCGGCGAGATCGGTATCGACGGAGGATTTCTCAAAGAGTCCGGCATCGAGATCCGGGAGATGAATTCCGGGTGTATCTGCTGCTCTCTGGTGGGAGATTTCGGGACTTCCTTAAAAGAAGTGATCGACACGTACCATCCGGACCGGATTGTGATTGAGCCCTCCGGTGTGGGAAAGCTGTCGGACGTTATCAAGGCGGTAAAGAATGTGAAAACCGACTGTGAGATCAGCCTGAACAGCTATACCACAGTGGTGGATGTGAATAAATGCAAAATGTACATGAGAAACTTCGGCGAATTTTTTGAAAATCAGCTGGAGTACGCGAAGACGATTATTCTGAGCCGCACGGATACTCCGAAAGCCACAGATGAAAAAGTGGAGCAGGCGGTGGAGCTGATCCGCGGCGTGAACAAGGATGCGGTGATCATTACCACCCCCATTGAGAAGCTGGAAGGAAGTCAGATTCTGGAAGCTATGGAGCAGGGACGCCAGGAGGAAGAGGATATCTGCCCGGTGTGCGGCGGCGCCCATGGCCATGAGGGGCATGATCATGAGCACAGCCACGATCACGAAGCTCATGATCATGAGCATAGCCACGACCACGGAGATCATGAGCACTGCTGCGATCACGAAGCTCATGATCATGAGCATAGCCACGATCACGGAGACCATGATCATGAGCACAGCCACGACCACGGAGACCATGAGCACTGCCATGATCACGGAGATCACGATCATGACCACAGCCACGACCACGGAGATCACGACCATGACCACAGCCACAATCACGGAGATCACGATCATGAGCACAGCCATAATCACGAAGGCCACAATCATGACCATGACTGCGGCTGCGGCCACGATCACAGCCACGATCATGATCACGGCCATGACTGCGGTTGCGGCCATGACCATGATCATCACCACCATCATGCGGACGAGGTGTTCACCAGCTGGGGCCGGGAGACTCCGAAGAAGTTTACCCGCCAGGAGCTGGAGGAGATGCTGAAAAAACTGTCGGAGGACGAGAGTTTCGGCGTGATTCTGAGAGCGAAGGGCATGGTGGACAGCCCGGACGGCCAGTGGATTTACTTTGACATGGTTCCGGAAGAATACGAGATCCGCACGGGAGCTCCCCAGGTGACCGGAAAGCTCTGTGTGATCGGTTCCAAGATGGATGAAGGAAAACTTGCAGAATTATTTGGAGTGAAATAGTCATGTTTGAGAGAGATGTTCCCGTATATTTAATTACCGGATTTCTGGAGAGCGGAAAGACCCGGTTTCTGGACTTTACCATCCGCCAGCAGTATTTTCAGATCCCGGATCTGACTCTGCTGCTGGTCTGCGAGGAGGGAGAAGAGGAATACGATCCGGCGGAGCTGAAAAAATGCAATACGGTCATGGAGGTCATTGAAAATCCGGAGGATTTCACGCTGGAGACGTTAAAGGCGCTGGATAAAAAGTACCGTCCGGAGCGGGTGCTGATCGAGTACAATCCGCTCTGGTCCGTGGCAAAGCTGTACGAGATGACCATGCCCCGGGGATGGGACATGGCTCAGCACATCGTCACGGTGGATGCCAGCTGCTTCCAGATTTATATGAACAATATGAAATCCATTTTCATGGAAATGATCCGGGGCGCGGATATGGTGATCTTCAACCGGTGTCAGCCGGACAATCCGCTGGCCAATTTCCGCAGAAGCGTCAAGGTGGTGAGCCCGGCGGCGGAGGTGCTGTTTGAGGATGAGAACGGCGAGATCGAGGATATTTTCCAGGATGAGATGCCCTACGACATGAATGCGGATGTGGTGGATATCGAGGATATCGATTACGGCATCTGGTACATCGACATGATGGACAATCTGGATAACTATGTGGGAAAAACCGTCCGTTTTAAAGGTCAGGTGCTGAAAAGCCGGGACCTTAACGCGGGATTTTTCGTGCCGGGAAGAATGGCCATGACCTGCTGCGCGGACGACACGCAGTTCATCGGCTATGTGTGCAAAAAGCCGGATGCAGGAAAGCTGCGGATGGGCTCCTGGGTGGAGGTGACGGCCCGGGTGGAAAAAGAGTACATGGACGTATACCACGACGAGGGTCCGGTACTCTATGCCAAAGAGATTAAGGAGACCGCGAAACCGGAGCAGGAGCTGGTGTATTTCACCTGACGGACGCGGCGAAGGAGACGGAGAATGTTTATTATCGCAGGCCTGGGAAATCCAGGAAAAAGATATGAAAATACCCGCCACAATGTGGGGTTTGACGCCATTGACGAGCTGGTGGACCGCTATCGGATCCCCGGCTCGGGGGTCAGCCACAAGGCCATGGTCGGAAAGGGAATTATGGAAGGCCAGAAGGTGCTTCTGGCAAAACCCCTGACCTATATGAATCTCAGCGGGGAGGCCATCCGGGGGCTGGTGGATTATTACAAAATCGATCCGGAGACGGAGCTGCTGGTGATCTATGACGATATCAGTCTGGAGCCCGGGAATATCCGGATCCGGAAAAAGGGAAGTGCCGGAGGCCATAACGGCATCAAAAGCATTATCGCCCAGCTGGGAACCCAGAATTTTCAGCGGATCCGCATCGGCGTGGGAGAGAAGCCGAAGAACTGGGATCTGGCGGATTACGTGCTGGGAACCTTCGGAAAGGGGGACCGGCCGCTGGTGGAGGAAGCCCTCGGCAACGCGGCGGAGGCGGCAGCCATGATCGTCCAGGGGAAAATCGACGAGGCCATGAATCGTTTTAACCGGACAAAGGAGGCCCCGAAGCCTGACAAGGAGTAAAGCAAAGGGGCACAGGCATTGGCGCGCATGCGGCTGCCGGAAGGAAAAAGCCGCGCGGAACCGTCAACAGGAAAGGAACAGACGTATGGACGTATTCGTACAGCCTTTATATCAGCTCGCTGATTTTGAAGAAATAATCAGACAGGTGAAAAAGCCGGGAATCGTACAGGTTTCCGGCTGTCTTGACTCCCAGAAGGCCCATTTTTCCTATGGGGTCGGACGGGAGTTTTCCTTTCGCCTGATTCTGGCGGAAAATGATCTGAAAGCCAGGGAATTTTATGAGGATTACCGGATGTACGATCCGGAGACCCTTCTCTACCCTTCCCGGGATCTGATTTTTTATCAGGCGGATATCCATGGGAATCTGATTACCCGGGAGAGACTTCGGGTGATCCGGGCGCTGATGGAGCGTCAAAGCGCCACGGTGGTGGCCTCCATCGACGGCTGTATGGACTGTCTGCTGCCGCTCTCCCTGCTCAGGGAGCATGTGCTGCGGTTCCGAAGCGACAGCCCGCTGGATCTGGAGGCGGTGTGCGGCCAGCTGGTGGAGCTGGGGTATGAGCGCGTGCCCCAGGTGGAGGTGGCCGGGCAGTTTTCTGTCCGGGGCGGAATTCTGGATGTATTTTCCCTGACAGAGGAAAATCCCTGGCGGATCGAGCTGTGGGGGGATGAGATCGATTCCATCCGCAGCTTCGACGCCGAAAGCCAGCGCTCCATTGAAAATCTGGATGAGATTGTCATTTATCCCGCCACCGAACTGGTGCTGGACGGGGATACCCGCAGACAGGGGCTTGCGGCCATACAGAAGGAGGCGGCGGCCTGCCAGAAAAAACTGCGGGGCGAAATGAAAACCCAGGAAGCGGCCAACATCGGCCGGCTGGCAAGGGAGCTGGAGGAGCAGCTGGAGGAGACGGAGCGCTGCACCGGGGCGGAAGGATTTATCCATTATTTTTATGAAGATACGGTTTCTTTTCTGGATTATTTTCCGGAGGATACGCTGGTGGTGCTGGATGAACCCAACCGGCTGGTGGAACATGCCAAAGCCACGGAGGAGGAATTCCGGGAGAGCATGATTCACCGGCTGGAGAAAGGATACCTGCTGCCGGGACAGATGAAGCTGATCCGGCGGCACCAGGAGGTGGTTCACCGGATTAACCGGTGCCGCGTTCTGTCCCTGTCCATGATGGATCCCAAAGTGGGCGACTGGGAATTTCATTACGGCAGCCAGATCACGGTCCGTTCCGTGAATCCCTATAACAACAGTTTTGAGCTGTTGGTGAAGGACCTGAAGGGGTGGAAGCGGAGCGGTTACCAGGTGCTTTTGCTGTCCGGTTCCCGTTCCCGGGCCGCGCGTCTGGCGGAGGATCTCAGGGAGGAAGGCCTTGCCGCCTTTTACAGCGACGACCCTGACCGGGTGATTCAGCCGGGAGAAATCCGGACCTCCTACGGCCATGTGACCAGGGGCTTTGAGTATCCCTGGTGCAAATTCGTGGTGATCTCGGAGACGGATATTTTCGGCCGGGAGAAGAAGAAACGCAGAAAGAAAAGCGAATATAACGGCAAACGGATCCAGAGCTTCAACGAGCTGTCCGTGGGCGATTTTGTGGTGCATGAAAATCACGGGCTGGGAATCTACCGGGGCATTGAGAAAATGAAGGTGGACGGCGTGATGAAGGATTACATCAAAATCGAGTACGCCGGGGACAGCACGCTGTATGTGCTGGCCACCCAGCTGGATGTGCTGCAGAAATACGCCGGGGCCGACGCCAAGCCGCCCAAGCTGAACCGGCTGGACGGACAGGACTGGAAAAAGACGAAAACCCGCGTCCGGGGCGCCGTGAAAAATATCGCGAAGGAGCTGGTGGAGCTGTACGCGGCCCGGGAGCATCAGCAGGGCTTCAAATACGGGCCGGATACCGTCTGGCAGCGGGAATTTGAAGAAATGTTCCCCTTCGAGGAGACGGAGGATCAGCTGGCGGCCATCGAGGCGGCCAAAAAGGACATGGAAAGCGGAAAGATCATGGACCGGCTGGTCTGCGGAGACGTGGGATACGGCAAGACGGAGATTGCCATCCGGGTAGCTTTCAAGGCAGTGCAGGAGGGGAAACAGGTGGTTTACCTGGTGCCCACCACCATTCTGGCCCAGCAGCATTACAACACCTTTTCCCAGCGGATGAAGGAATTTCCGGTGCGGGTGGATTTGCTGTGCCGGTTCCGCTCGGCGGCCCAGCAGAAGAAAACTGTGGAGGATCTGAAGAAAGGGCTGGTGGATATCGTCATCGGCACCCACCGGGTACTGTCTTCAGATGTGCAGTTTAAGGATCTGGGCGTTCTGATCATTGATGAGGAGCAGCGTTTCGGCGTCACTCACAAAGAAAAAATCAAGCAGATGAAGAAAAATGTGGATGTGCTGACCCTGACCGCCACGCCCATTCCCCGGACACTTCACATGAGTCTCATCGGAATCCGGGATATGAGCGTGCTGGAGGAGGCGCCCCAGGACCGTCTGCCCATTCAGACGTATGTGATGGAATACAACGATGAGCTGGTCCGGGAGGCCGTCACCCGGGAAATGGCCCGGGGCGGCCAGGTATTCTATGTGTATAACCGGGTCAACAACATTGACGAGATCACCAACCAGATCGCCAAGCTGGTGCCGGAGGCAAATGTGGCCTTCGCCCACGGACAGATGCGGGAGCGGGAGCTGGAAAAAATCATGGTGGGATTTATCAACGGGGAGATTGATGTGCTGGTGTCCACCACCATCATTGAAACCGGCCTGGATATTTCCAATGTAAATACCATGATTATCCACGACGCGGATCAGATGGGCCTGTCCCAGCTGTATCAGCTGCGGGGACGGGTGGGAAGAAGCAACCGGACGGCCTACGCGTTTCTCATGTACCGCCGGAACAAGATGCTCAAGGAGGTGGCGGAGAAGCGTCTCCATGCCATCCGGGAGTTCACGGAGCTGGGCAGCGGCATTAAGATTGCCATGCGGGATCTGGAAATCAGGGGCGCCGGAAATCTTCTGGGCGCGGAGCAGCACGGCCACATGGAGGCGGTGGGATATGATCTTTACTGCAAAATGCTGGGCGAGGCGGTGAAGGAAGCCAAGGGGCTGCCGGTGCAGGAGGATTTTGAGACCACCATTGACCTGAGCGTCAACGCCTACATTCCGGAGAAATACATTCCCAACGAATATCTGAAGCTGGATATTTATAAGCGGATTGCCGGAATTGAAAATGAAGAAGAGTACGATGATATGCTGGAGGAGCTCCTGGACCGGTTCGGAGAGCCGCCCAAAACCGTGCAGAACCTGCTGGCAGTGGCCAGACTGAAAGCCATGGCTCACCGGATCTACATGACGGAGGTGCGCCAGTTGGGAGAAGAGCTGAAGTTTACCATGTATGAGCAGGCGAAAATCGACCCCGCCGCCGTGCCCCAGGTGATCGCCATGTATCCGGAGGAGATGAAGTTTAAGGTGGAGACCAATCCCTATTTCCTTTATACACCCAGAAACCGGCGGGCAAAGGGAAAGGAGAATGTGCTGGAGAAGGCAGGGGAGATTCTGGAAAGGATGCAGGTGCTGGTAAAGGGAGAAGAATGATGATATATCAATGTCCTGGCGTATGGGAATTATAGAAGACAGGGATTTCGCGATTGAAAAGAGCATGGTAGGATTCCGATGAGTGAAAACAGCGGTAATTCCGACAGAAGTTATCGTAAAAGCGGTTATCAATTCCTGTGGGCA
>CBJMC01400__coassemble_902_pt1 | contig 24659 bp, 21 predicted proteins | sample CBJMC01400__metabat2_low_PE_039 | metagenome-assembled genome bin CBJMC01400
TAATTCTTGTATTCTGTTCGGCAGTAATTATATGTACAATACTTTTGAACAAGCAAAAATCCAAATAGGCCGGAGGACAAAGGTTTTAAGAATCTCACCTATATACAACCTCAGATTCCCCAAACCGGATGCAGCCAATTTCCTCACAGAAAACTCATCTGCGTCTCTTTCAGTGATTCCATCTTTCTCTCCGTGATACGGTCCTTTTCTCCCACCCGGCCGCACAATAGCGGGGAATCCGGATCATACAGCGCCCGGGCCCTCCGGACGCTTTCCCGGCTCTGATTGGCGTAGCAGTACACACATCCGTTCAGGCAAGTGTCATAAGTTCCCACCTCCACGCTTTCCACGCATCCGCACTGAGTTCTCTGATTTTTGTCCTTTCCGGCGCGGATGGAACAGCCTGTCAGCTCCTCGATCAGTGCTTTGTCGATGCAGCTGCCCGGGCAAATCCCGCAGGCGGACAGATCCATGGCTTCCGCGCAGCTGGCTATGGCCATGTGATTCCGGTCTGCTTCCTCTGCCAGTGATCCCGCAAACGCCAGAAGCTGTTCTTTCTCCAGATCATAAACCTTCAAATTCTCCATACTTTTTCTGTTTTTGGCATAGGTGTCCACAAAACTGATCACACACTTTTCCGTACAGCCTTTCAGCGCGGAGGCAATCTGTGAAAATGCTTTTCGGTGGTACTCAGGCGTATATACCTGGTTGAACAGAATCGGATCGTACCGCCAGATGACGCGGCGGCTTCCGATCCTTTCCGAAAGCTGCTGAAATACCCGGATCATCTCGTCCTTTTTGTGGGGAACCCCCGGCTCAATGTCCTTTCCATACCCGGTGAGGGTAAACTGAAAATAGAAGGGATACTCCTTCAGTTCCTCCAGTCTCTCCAGCATGGGCCCCGGATTTTTCGTCCAGAAAACAATACAGTCCACCACCTGCGCAGACAGGCTGATCCGGCTGATCTGATGAGGATTCATGGGATTTCTCACATAGAGAAATCCCTCCCGGAGCCGGTTGAAAAACCAGTCGGAATAATAATTGGGTATATCGGTTCTTCTGCTGACACTTAAAATCATACGCTTCTCTCCCGCGTCAGCTGATCTGCCACCGCACGCTGCTTCCGTTTTCATCCTTGCTGACGATCAGCTGGTCCTCGATCTCCTGTTTCAGTTCCGTCACATGGGAAATGATGCCGATGAGCCGGGTCTGGCCTGCCATCTCCTTCAGCACCCGTACGGCCTTCGCCCGGGCGTTGTCATCCAGGGAGCCGAAGCCCTCGTCGATGAACATCATATCCAGGCTGACGGAGGCCCTGCTTTCCTGAATCTGGTCGGCCATCCCCAAAGCCAGGGACAGCGCTGCCATAAAGGACTCGCCGCCGGACAGGGTGCGGACCTCCCGCTCTTTTCCAGTCACCGCAGAGTATACCATCAGATCCAGCCCCCGGTTTTTCCCGGTTCCCGCGGAGTCCACATCCCGCATCCGCAGCTCAAACTGACCGGCGGACATTTCCAGAAACCGGCGGTTAGCCGCATACAGAATCCGTTCCAGATAATACCGCTGGACATAGGTCTCGATATCCATCCGGGAGCCAGTGACCTTGCCGCCCAGCAGGCTGCACAGATTGTCCAGACGGCTGTACTCCTCCATCAGAAGCTTCCGTTCGTCAAGTTTCGGTTTCAGATTCCGCAAAACCCGCTCATCCGTCCGGGCTATCTCCCGGATACGCTCCAGCCGCTCCCGGCAGGAAGCCGCAGCCTTCTCCGCCTCTTCCATAGTCTCCTTCAGCTTCCCGGGATCCGGACGCGTCTGACCGTCGGTGGCCTCGGCGGCAGAGAATTTCAGAGATTGCGCCGCAGCCATTTTCCGGTGATACGCCTCGGTGCGCCGCTGAAATTCGTCGGCGTCCTTCTGGGAATACTGCGCCGTCAGCGCCTTCCATTCTTCTTCTGTCAGCTTCCTTTCCTGAAGAATGGCCTGATAAGCGTCATTTCTCTCCTTTGCCCGTTCTCTCTGGCCGGGCAGCTCCGCCTCATAGCGGGTGATCAGCGCCTCCGTCTGTTCCTTCTCTGTTCTGGCCCTCTGCTCTGCCGCCCGGGCGCCATCCCTGGCTTTTTCCGCCTCCGTTTTTCTGTTTATGGCTTCCGCGCGGGCATTTTCTGCATCTTTCTCCGAAGGATATTCCCTGGCATCCAGCGCTTTTTTCAGAAGATCCTGGGCACTGGTGAATCTGGCCCGTTCCGAGGCTTCCGCCTCTGCCGCCTGATCCGCTGCGGTCTGCAATGCTGCCTTCGTATTCTCGATTCCTTTGAGATTTTTCTGGATTTCCTTCAGGCGGGCGGCATTTTCCCGGCAGACAGTTCCCTCTTCCACAAGCCGCTGCTTCCATTCCTCCAGGATTTGTCCCAGGTATCCCAGTGTCACCTGTTCCGGAAGAGGCGGCAGATCCGGGATGGTATCTGCCATTTTCATTTTCAGATTCTCCAGGGCCGTCCGCCCGCTGCTCTGTTTTTCCCTGGCCAGTGAATCGGCCGTCTGGGCCCGGGCGGCGGCCTCCTCCTGGGCGGCTCTCAGCCTGTCGCACTCCCCGTGCAGCGCCTCCAGGGATTCCCGGGACAGCCCCTCATGCTCTTCCTGAATCCGGCAGGGAGCGGGATGATTAAGGGAACCGCAGACGGGACAGGGCTGTCCCGGGCGCAGCTGTTCCTTTGCCAGAAATCCCGCCTGCAAATTCAGAAAGATCCTCCGCTGACGCTCATATTCCTGATTTTTCTTCTCATAGGCATCGCTGGCAGTGGAAAATGCCTTCCGGGCCTGCTCCGCCTTCCCACGCTGCTCCTTCAACTCCCGCTGCATGGCGCGGAGATTTTCCAGCTCCCGGGCCATTTCCTTTTGCCGCTGTGCCATGGCCTGCCACCGCTCAAAAGCCGCCTCCGCCTGTGAAAGCGCTGCCTCCTGCTGCCGCCATTGCACCTCCTGCCGGAGGAATTCCTGATTCTTCTTCCGGGCCTGCTCCGCCTTTTGAACTGCCTCTTTCCAGACACCTTCCTGCTGCCCCACCGTCTCCCGGGCCTTCCGGATCTCACCGAATGTTTTCATGGCTTCCTCCACCCGGCGGAGGGTCCTGGCGCAATCTTCCAGGGTGTGGGTGGCACGCGCTTCCTCTTCCTTTGCGGCCGAAAGGTTTTCCTGATGGCGGACAGCAAGCTGCGGCAACGCCTCCCTCCGTTCTTTCAGGCTGCGTTCCGTATCTTCCAGCGCCTTTGCCGCGTCCTCCCGGTTCTGCCAGAGGGCCCGGATTTCACAGGCATCCCGGATCCTGGCGGCAAGCCGGGAGGCGCTTTGCATTTCTTCCTGCTGCGCCTCACATTCCTGCAGCTCTTTTTCCGCCTGGTCCAGCTCCTGAAAACGGACCAGCAGCTTCTCGGCGCTGCCCAGGGCGTCCCTGGCCAGAAGGTAGCTGTGATTGGCCTCTTCAAACTTGCGGGAAGCCTCCTGCTCCTGCGCCGTCAGATATTCCCCCAGGCGCTCCAGTCCTTCCATGGCCGCCTCCATATCGGCAGCCGGAAAGCGATCCGACGCGAGAATCCGCTGCTTTAAGGCTTCCAGCTCCTCACCAGGCTCCCAGGACTTGGGGATTTCCAGATGAGAAATCTCCGTCTGGCAGACGGTGCGGATCTGTCCCATCTCCTGCTGTTTTTCCTTTCTGCGGGATGCCAGCTCCTCCACAATTTTCTGATACATCTCCGTGTGAAACAGCTTCCGGAAAATCACTTTCTTATCGTCTGAACGGGCCCGCAGAAGCTCCATAAATTCTCCCTGGGCGATCATGGCCACCTGCATAAACTGATTTTTGGTGAGTCCCACGATCTCCTCCAGCTTCGCGTCCGCCTCCTTCTGGGGATATTCCGTGCCGTCCGGCATCAGAAGAGAGACGGATTCACTCTCCTCTTTCACCCCCTGCCCCCGCTTCAGGGGGCGCAGATGTCTTGGCACCCGCCGTACCGTGTATTCTTTCTGCTGATCTCCCGTTCCTTCTGTGAAGGTCAGCTCCACAAAAGGCTGCACGGAGGGCGCCACATACTGGCTCTGCAGCTCCATCCCGTCCTTTTTGTTGGCGCCGGAACTGGCCTCCCCGTAGAGGGCAAAGACAATGGCGTCAAAAATGGTGGTCTTTCCCGCTCCCGTATCCCCGGTGATCAGAAACAGATTCTGGCCGGCCCGTCCAAAGTCGATGACCGTCCGGTTTCCGTAGGAGCCAAAGGCCTGCATGGTCAGCTTCCATGGTCTCATTTCGCGCTCACCTCCTGCACCGTATTGATCACATCCCGCAAAAGCTCCTGCTCTTCGCCGGTGGTTTCCCCCAGAAAGGCGCAGCACAACTCAAAGGGATCCAGCTGTTTTCCCGGCTCCGCCTGAACCCGGTAATCCGCCTGCCGCATCGTCTCCCTGCGGATTTCCAGAAGTCTGGGAAACGCGCTTCTCAGCCGGTCCTGCATATCCAGAATGTCCAGGTCCGTCCGGTCTGTGAGAACCACCGTCACATAATCGCCGCAGGCCTGCGCAAGCACCTCGGAAAGCGTCCCCCGAAGCAGGCGGACCTGCCTTAGAGGCGTAAGCGGCAGCACGGAAGTTTTCAGATTCCCTTTTTCCTCCATCTCCACCATCACGATTCCTTTATCCTGTCCCGCCTCGCTAACCGAGCAGGCCAGGGGCGTGCCGCAGTAACGGTGAAATTCGTCTCCCACCTTCATGGGCTTGTGAATATGGCCCAGGGCCGCGTAATCAAAGATCTGAAGCATTTCCCCCGAAACCTCATCGATATTTCCCACGGTGCGGATTTCCGATTCCATCCGCTCCACCTGATCCGCCTGCACATGCGGCGGCAGGTAAAACTGATGGCTCACCAGTACGTTCCGCCGGGATTCATCGATGTTCTCCCTGTCAATAAGCCTTCTGAGCGTCTCGTCGTAGGACAGGTTGTTTCCGTTTTCCTCCGTTCCCACAATCTGCTTTACCATGGAAGGCTTCACAAAAGGCAGCAGATAAAAATTCACCGGTCCCCAATCATCCTCCAGTACCACCTTCTCGATAAACTCCTCCGGCCGCTGGGGCGGAAGGCCGATCATGTGCACCTGCTGCCGGGCCAGCACGCTGCGGAAACAGTTGAGCCTGAGGCCGCTGTCGTGATTGCCGCTGATGATCATCACCGCCGTCCCCGGCACAGCCTGCGTAAGACCGGTGAGAAAACGGTCAAACAATTCCACCGCCTCCGCGGAGGGCACCGCCCGGTCATAGATATCCCCCGCAATCACCACCGCATCCGGGCGGTGCAGGGCTGCCAGGTCCGTGATCTGCCGGAAAATATACTCCTGATCCTCCGACAGATCCCGGTTCATCAGCTTCAGGCCGATATGAAGATCCGATAAATGAAAAAATTTCATGAAATTCTGTCCTTTCTGAAATACGATACTCTGTATGTCTCATTGTATCGGGTTTGCATTTCTTTTGCAATTCCCTTTTGCTGTTACAATTCATCCTTACAATTCAGCCTCCGGCTTGTAAATATTGTGCCACTGGCACACCGCGCCCTTACGGAGTTCCGGAGGAATGATCCGGATCGATTTTGAAGAAACCTTTCTCTGATTTAGCTGCTTCCCCCCAGTCTGACAGCTTCTTTTTTCAGGACTTCCGGCTTTACCGTCACAAAAGTGTGTACCCAGGCATCGGGATCATGCTGCAAATGCAGCGTGATTTCCCGCGGAACACCTGTTAGCTGAATAATCACCTTTTTCTTTTAAATTTATCAGATTTTTCTTGACTTTTTTCTCCAAAACACCTATAATCAACGCATACAAAGAGGTATTGTCTGCGGACAGTGTCTCTTTTTTTGTTTTCATGGCCAGGGAAGTTCTCACAGGGGAATTTCCCTGGTTCATGGCAGGAAAAAGTTCACAGCGCAAGCTGCCTTTTTCCGTACAGCCTTGCAGGCGGCCCCAAACGGAGGGTCTGCCAATATTAATTTTAACAGGAGGGATTATTATGACACCTATGAGCAATGCGGAATATCTTACAAGATTACAGAATTCAGAGGAACTGGCCCGGCTGAAGGAGGCCAAACGGGTTTCTGGTCTCAGCTATGAGCAGCTGGCGGAGAAAATCGGCGTCAACAAGGTCTGGCTGGCCTCTGCCTTTGAGGGACAGCAGTATGTGCCGGAGGAGTATTGTGAAAAGCTGGCGGATGCCTTAAAACTTTCACCCTCTGAGACAGCATTTCTGAACGCCCATCCCTACAAGGGAAATACCGATCCGATTCTTTACCGGCTGCACGAGGTCATCGACACCTATGGCCCTGCCATCAAGGATATCATCCATGAACAGGGCGGAAATGCCATCATGAGCGCCATCGATTTCGGGCTGGATGTGGATGTGACCGAGGACAGCGATGGAAATCACCGGGTGATCATCAAATTTGACGGAAAGCTGCTGCCCTATGCGAAGAAAGGAAAATATCCCTGGTAATTCTGCTGCGGCGAGGGAAATCCTGCGCTGCAGCAGAGATTTCCCATGTCGCCCCTTGCTAATTCCTGGATTCATAATACATATAAGTAAAAACTTCTGCGAACATGGAAATGGTAAAGGCAAATGCCAGTCCCACTCCCATCGCAAGAAATCCTTCGTAGCCGGATACCTTCCCCATTACCAACAAAGCAAGCATAAGTATAAACGATAGGATCTGCGTAAGCCGAAAAGATTTACTTTTTGATTTCAGCGCGATCAGACGGTTTCTTTCGTCCAGCTCTTCCACCTTATCCTCTGCCGCCATCCGCCGTGATATACTTCGCATCACGGAACCAAATCCCAGGACAAATAATACCACGATCAGAAGGATGGTATTTATCTCCAGATCCTGTCTCATAATACTTGTTATCAGATTTAACAGGCCCAAAGCCGCCATGAAAACACCCGAGGCAAATACCTTTTTGTTATAAATCTTCATATTGCTTATCCTCCAATTCTTTGTTTTCTTTCAGGCAACATAATTCCTCAACGGTTATCCCAAATACCCGGGCCATCCGATACGCCAGCATAAGTGATGGGCTGTACTGTTCCTTTTCTATGGATATAATCGTCCTTGAGGAAACATGAACCAAATCGGCTAACTGCTGCTGTGTCATTCCGGCCGCCGTTCGTAATTCTTTTACCTTTGTTTTCATGCACTCTCTCCCATCAACGTGAAGTCAGCTTCTTATGAAGTTAACTTCATGTTACCATGAAGAATAGTGACCGTCAAGTATCACATGAAGCAAACTTCATTTTTTTCAACCGTTGAGCCTTCCGGCTTCACTGTCGCATCGCGGTACAGAGGAAGACTTGAATGGTTCCGTCCGGATTGTGATTTTCCTTTCATCTCTTGCATACGTCTGTCGGGTTATAAGCTCCGGTGACAGCTTGTATTTTCACCGCAAATGCGATACCATGAGGAACAGAAATAACCCACAGGAAACCCCCTTGGGGATACCTTTATGGCCATTCGGCCAATAATAAAGAAAGGAAACACACCATGCAGTATACCATCCCTCACTACTATAAAAAATTCTCCTGCACCGCCGGCGCCTGTCCCGACACCTGCTGTGCCGGATGGCAGATTCAGATCGACGATACGACGCTTAGAAAATACCGGAAAATGAAAGGACCTCTCGGAGCCAGGCTTCTCAACGAAATTGACTGGAAAGAGAAATGTTTCCGCCGCTATAACGGACGCTGCGCGTTCCTGAACGAGGAAAACCTCTGTGATCTCTATCTGGAGGGCGGCGAAAGCCGGGCTTTCTGCCGTACCTGCCGGATGTACCCCCGCCATGTGGAGGAGTTTGAAGGGCTTCGGGAGATTTCCCTGTCCCTCTCCTGTCCGGAGGCTGCCCGGATAATTCTGAACCTGGAAGAACCGGTACGCTTCCTTCACGGGGAAAATCCCCGGCGCAGGGAAACGTACCGGGATTTTGACTACCTGCTGTTCACCAAACTTATGGACGCCCGCGCTGTGATCTTTCACATTCTTCAGAACCGGAAGCAGCCCCTCCCTCTGCGGATGTTTCTTCTTCTGGCCCTCTCCCACGATCTGCAGCAGCGAATCGACCGGGGACGGCTGTTTGAGACAGACGCTCTTCTGGAAAAATACGACTCCCGCCGGGCCTGGAACTGGTTTTCCAAAAAGCTGTTTCAGCTGATGAACAGCCGGACAGAGAAAGAAAGCTCCCAGATCCGCCAACGGATTCTGTCAGACATCTTCGCCATTCTGGAGAGCCTGGAACCGCTCCGTGATGGATGGAAGCTTTTTCTTCGGGAGTGTAAAAAACTGCTGCTTTCCGAGGCGGCAGCCAGGGAAGACGGCGCATCCGCCTTCCGCCGCCATTTCACCGATGAGATGACCGAACAGCTGATGGCTTATTTCCTCTTCACCTATTTTTGCGGCGCCGTCTACAGCGAAAATGCCGACGGAAAGATGCGGTTTTCTTTTGTCTGTACCCTGCTGATCCGCCAGCTTTCCCTGGCCCGGTACCTTGAGAATCCCGGAAATTTTTCACGGGATACCGCCGTGGAAACTGCCTGGCGCTTTGCCCGGGAAATCGAACATTCCGATCCCAACAAGTATGAACTGGAGCGCGCCCTGGGAAATGAACGCCGATTCCCGCTGGAGGATCTGCTCTGCCTGCTGCCGGTTTCCTGAGTGGATAGATGCCTGTTCTACAGCCTCCACTCCCCGCTCATTTTCTGCAGATCCACCATCTGCCGGTAGATACCATCTTTCCGGTACAGTTCCCCGGGAGCTCCTTTATCTGCCACATGGCCGTCTGCCAGCACCACAATCTGATCCGCCGCGGATACGGTCCGCATCCGGTGGGCGATAATCAGCACGGTTTTATCCTTCAGAAGCCGGGACAGGGCCTCCTGCACCGCCGTCTCATTCTCCACATCCAGGGACGCGGTGGCCTCATCCAGAAGAATAATCGGCGCATTTTTCAGAAGTGCTCTGGCAATGGAAATTCTCTGCCGCTCGCCGCCGGACAGGGTGGAGCCGTTTTCCCCCACCATGGTCTGATAACCGTCGGGCAGCTCCCGGATAAATTCATCGCAGCGGGCGGCTTTCGCGGCGGCGTAAACCTCTTCATCGGTGGCACCTCTGCGGCCCAGCCGGATATTTTCCAGAATGGTATCGCGAAACAGCACCACATCCTGGAATACAAAGGAATAGTATTTCAGCAGCGTTTCCGGATCCACGGTCTGAATGTCGGTGCCGCCCAGGGTGATTTTCCCTCCCTGGATGTCCCAGAAACGGGCCGCCAGCTTGCAGGCAGTGGATTTTCCTCCGCCGGAGGGACCCACAAGGGCCGTCACCTGCCCCTGCCGGGCGGTGAAGGAAACATCTTCCAGAACCCCCTCGTCTTCCCGGTAGGCAAATTTCACATGGTCAAAAACAATGTCAAAATTTTCGGGCACAAAGTTCTCGCCTCCCGTCTGCACCGGCTGTTCCAGAATGGACCGCATCCGGTTGATCTGCAGTTTCGCGTTGAAGGTGGCCGCAATATTCTGCAGTACCATCCCCAGCGGATCGTACAGCCGGGCCGCCGCGAAAAGGAAGCCCAGGAAATAGAGAAAGGACAGTTTTCCCTGGATCAGCAGGCCTGCGCCGGTCAGCACCGTGGTGGCCAGGCCGATCCGCAGAAAGGCCTGGGCAGAGCACACAAACACACCGGTGGCCAGCTCCGAGCGGATGGCGCTCTTTTCCGCGTTTTCAAGCCGTCCGTCCAGCTTCTCCAGAAATTCTTCCTGCCGGCTGCAGGCCTTGATATCCCGCACCGTTTCCAGGCATTCCTGGATGGTATCCGTCACCGCCCGTTTTGCCAGAATATTTCTGGTGCCAAAGGCATCCTGCAGTTTCTTTGATCCCGCGGTCAGAAGTACGGCCACCGGCAGCACCCACAGCACCGCCAGCGCCATTCTCCAGTCAAAGCAGAACATACAGATTCCGATAAACAGAGTGGAAAAAATGGAGGCAAACAACTGGGGAATGTAATGGGAAAACATCTGGTCCAGGCTGGAGCAGTCGGCGATCATGGTGGCGGTCAGGTCACTGAGATCCCGGTTCCCGAAAAAGCTGAGCGGCAGCTTCCGCAGCGTTTCCGCCAGGCTCACCCGGCGGCTGGCACTTTCCTGATAGGTGGCCAGATACAGGGCCGCATACTGAAAATAGTGAAGTACCCACAGCACCGCCAGTACCAGAAGGGCCGCTCCTGTATAAAACAGTATCTGACCGGCCGGATCGGAGCCGGTATCCAGCGCGTTCAGAAAATGCTGAATCACCGCCATCACCACGCCCACCGGCAGCATAAGGCTGATATTGCAGAGAAAGCACCAGATCACGGCCTTCACAAAATCTCTGGCCCCCTTTTCACTGAGGGCAAATATGTGCTGTAATTTCGCAGTCATTTTTCTGCCTCCTTTCCTGATCCGGCGGCCGCCCGTCCGGTATCGGCCGCCTGCATCCTGTGTGGGGTGACGGCGGGATTTCCCACCTTCCAGGCTGCCGCCTGCTGATAGTCCTTCCACATTTTCGCGTAAAGGCCGCCCTGATCCAGCAGCTGCCGGTGCGTACCCTGCTCCTGCACCTGCCCCTTCTCCAGCACCAGGATCTGATCCACATCCCGGACGGTGGAGAGCCGGTGGGCAATCATCAGCACCGTCTTGCCCCGGGTCAGCTTTGCGAAAGCTTTCTGAATCAACGCTTCATTCCGGGGATCCGCAAATGCGGTGGCCTCGTCAAGCACCACAATGGGCGCGTCCTTCAAGATTGCCCTGGCCAGAGCAATCCTCTGGGCCTCGCCGCCGGACAGGTAGACGCCTTTCGTTCCCACCACCGTGTCCAGCCCGTCGGGAAGCTTCTCCAGAATATCCTCACAGCGGGCGGCCCGCACGGCGGCCCACACTTCCTCCACGGAGGCAGAGGGCCTTGCCATCCGGATATTTTCCAGCAGGCTCACCTTAAAGAGCCTGGTATCCTGGAATACAAAGGCAATCCGGCTCATGAGCTCCTCCCCTGCCATCTGACGCACATCCACACCGCCGATTTTCACACTGCCTGATGAAACATCCCAGAAACGGGGAATCAGCGCCGCCGCAGTGGATTTCCCTCCGCCGGAGGGCCCCACCAGACCCACGGTGGATCCGGAGGGCACCGTAAAACTCACATCCTGAAGGGCCGGGCGGCTGCTGTCCGGATACTGAAACGTCACATGGTCAAAGGTAATATCCGAACCGGCGGGTATTTGGGGAGCAGACGGTAGGGGCAACGGCTTTTGGCTTAAAATCTCATCCAGTTTCATCACCGCCTCATCGGCCTCCATCACCGACTCCGAAGCGTACATGATCCGGTTGATCATTCCGCCGCAGGCCGGGGCAAACAGGGCATAGAAGATAAAATCTGTCAGCACTTCCCAGCCGTTGTTCCCTCCGGTCAGCAGAAACGCCGCCGGGATCAGCAGCACAAAAGCGCCGTTGATGCAGGTGAGAAATCCGGTCTGACCCATCCGGCAGCTCATGGCATACTGGCTGGCCAGATCACTGTAGGACTGTATGGCCGCATAAAAGGCCTTGAAAGAATAAACCGTCTGCTGAAATACCTTCACCACCGGAATTCCCCTGACGTACTCCACGGCCTCGCCGCTCATTTTCTCGATTTCCTTCTGATACCGGTGGAAGAACCCGGCATTTTTCCCTCCCATCATGGCCGCCATGCACACGAAGGCCAGAATCATGGTCAGCAGATAGCAAAGTCCCATCCGCCAGTCAAAGGCAAACAGCAGCACCACCGCCGCAATGGGCGTCACCACCGCCGCCGTAAGATCCGGCAGCTTATGAGCCAGAAGATCCTCCGTCAAAGCGGCATTATCATCGATCACTTTCCGCAGCCTGCCGGACTGATCGCCGGTGAAAAATCCCAGGGGCAGCTTCAGAATATGTTCCACTCCTTGGCGGCGCATATTTCTGGCTGTCCGGAAAGCGGCAATGTGCGTGCACATCAGCGCGGCGAAATAGATCACGATGTTGGCCACCGCAAACCACACGGCCATCCAGCCCCAGCCCGTCAGCCCCCGGGCATTTTCCACCTGAGGGTAAACCGCCAGCACATCCCGGGCCACCAGCCACACGCAGACGTAAGGAATCAGACCGCAGACGGCCGCGATGGCGGACAGAACACAGCCCAGATACGTCAGCCTCCGGTGCCCACCGGCCAGTTCAAGAAGCCTTGTTACACTTGATTGTTTTTTCAAAGCACATCCTCCTCATAAAATTTGTCTCATTTATGATAAGAAAACCCCTGCAGCCGGTTTTCGAATCATCGAAGTTAGATTTAGCTAACTCATGTGGAAAAACAATGGAAAGCTCGCCCGGCGGACTTTCCATTATCATGCTGTTCTCAGGATTCATTGGCGGGAACTGCCGCCATGAAGCACAGGTCTCACTGCCCCATAATCTTCATCCATCCGGCGGTGTAGAACATCCGCATCTTGGCCAGATACTGCTCCGCCCGGCAAAGGGGCATCTCATGGATGATCAGTTCAAAAAACGCGTTGAACATTCCCGTAATCAGAATATGTTCCAGCCTGGGATCAATCCGCGGGGAAGGACGCCCCAGCCCGTTCAGCACTTCCTGATAATCGTGGGTGCTTTTCGTCTCGATCTCCACCATCTCATCCACCATTCCGGAAAACCGGGTGCCCTCGGAACAGACCAGCAACAGCTTGAAGGCATCCAGATGCCGGTAAGCATACCGCAGCATCTCCGTCATACAGGCTCCGGAAATGCTTCCCAGCTCCTCCGGCTGACGTTCCCGGGGAAGTCTGGCAAAGTCCTCCTGTGCTTTCCTGAAGCAGTCCATAAAATACTGATAATGTTCTCCCACCAGTGCCTCAAAAAGCGCTTCCTTGCTGTTATAATACCCGTAAAATGCTCCGGTGGTCACTCCGGCGTTCCGGACAATTCTCCGCAGAGACGCCTGAATAAAGCCATGCTGAAGAAATTCCTCCCTGGCAACCTCATGAATCCGCTCCAGAGTGGTGTGTTCCGTTTTTCTCATTTTCTGCTCCTTTTCTCCTGCAGATCCATTTATATAACGACGTTATATATCACTGTTATATCTTACCGGATCCTTCTTCTGTCTGTCAAGTACCTCTGCGGGGAAAACGGCACTGACGGGAAATTTTCTCATAAACCGCCGGATGCCTCCGCCGCCATCTGTGATTCCTACCACGCCCGGGATCCCCGGGTCCGGGTGTTCCACAAACCGGCCACCGGCGTCTCCGATACCAGAAACCGGGCGCTGGATCTGGTATGGGACGCTTACATACAGTTTGTGGACAGCGATGACTGGATTTCCCCGGAAGCCACCCGGCTACTGGTGCGTTCCATGGAGATGAACCACTGTGACATGGTCATCTCAGATTTTTACCGGGTATCCGGAGAACATCTCGTCCACAAGGGGGACATCAGCGGGACCCATGTGCTGACCCGGGAGGAGTTTTCCTCTTTCATGATTGAAAATCCTGCTCTGTCCCGCCTGTGAAATGAGGAAAGCCATCCGCGGTACTTCCAACGGATGGCCTTTTCATTCATTTGCAGCGGAATTGCCGGGATACGGCTTTCCATTATTTATCGCTGAGCCGGCGGAACTGCCGGCGGATCTCCGATATTCTTTTTGGCATTGGGATAGATTTTTTCCATCCGCGCGTCATCAAAATGCTCATCCATCATCTCTTCCCAGGCTGCCTTTGGTTCCAGTCCTCTGGAACGCCGGTCATACCGGATCATGGCCAGTCCCGATACTGCCATATCCACCACCAGGAAAACAATCAGAATCCAGGTAATGATATATCCCCAAAGCGCCGGAATCTTCTCAATCAGTCCGGAGAAAAACGGATAGAGCCATTTGATCCAAATCACTGCCGCGATTCCCCAGAAGAAACAGAACAGGAGATTGATCCTTCCTCCCAGGTTGAAGGGGATTTTGCTGTAATCCCAGAATACCCGTCCGAAAACCAGCTCTGACAAAACGCTGCACACATATTCGTAAGCGCCTCCCAGCACGGTTCCCACCAGGAAAATATGCCGGTCAGGCTTGTTCCTGTCCTTGTACAGGAGCATCGTGGCGAGCATGATAGCGCCTCCCCATACCAGGCTGAAGGGCCCCCACACCAGACTGCTGCGGCTCATCCACCAGCCCATACTGATCCGGCAGTAAACAGTCTCAAAGAAATCTCCCATCACTGCTCCGATAAAAAACATCCAGAACAGCTTATAAAAACCACAGCCCTCCGCGAAGGTTCCTGTTTTCTGAATCTGCAGAGCCTTCTCCTGCAGTACCGGATATGTCTTTTCCATACGGATCCGGACCTTATTCATCAGCCACAGCCCAAAACGATGGGTCCATACGGCAACCTTCAGATTCCATTCCCTTGCCGCCCGGATATCCCGCTTCATATGGAACACCGTGGCCGAGGAAGCCACCAGGTCCAGGGCCATCATGCAAAGCAGGACCATTACAGCCACCTCTCCGATGATTCCCGGAATCAGCCTGAACAGCGTCACCAGCCAGTTATTGGAGAAACGGACAATCAAAGCTCCCAGAACTCCCCATAAAAGAGAGTACTGCAGACAGATATAACCGTCAAAATTCCAGCGTTTGTTGGAATAATCCCACCATTTATGACTGTTGAACCGTTCCAGCAGTTTACCCGTAAACCACTCCACCGCGGTACCCAGAACCATACAGCCCACAAAGAGCGCGATGGTATGCCCCTTCAAATCCTGCAGCGTCACCGTCATAATCACAGCGGCCACTCCATAGACAAGACAAAACGGTCCTGTTGAAAATCCGGGATTCACGAAGCGTTTCCGGCGGATGGTTCCAACCACCGTCTCCATTACCCAGCCACAAAAGGAATATACCAGCAACAGCCACAATAGTTCAATCCAGGTCATATCTGTTCTTTGTCCTCTCTTTCTGTCGTTCTATACCGGAGAAACTCCGCGGGGTCTCTGGCGGCATTTTCTCCCGTTTAGAAAAAGCCGCCGCACCGACCTCAAGTGCAGCAGCTTTTTTCTTTCCTATCTTATAGAAGGTGTCGTCCGGAAAATCTGACACCGGTATTTCTCCAGCAGCGAAGCCAGCAGAAGTCCCAGAACCATACAGGAAATCACCTCACCGATTCCCACTGTAATCATCAGGAAGGGAATGGGCAGATTAACACCGTAGGCAAACCGCAGAACCAGCGGAACAATCACAACGTTGGAGATCACCGGCGGAATGCAGGCAATCACCTTTTTTCTGTCCCTCAGCTGCCAGGTAAATACCGCGCCGATCAGTGTGGCAAGACTTCCGAAAACAATATCCGGAAGAAGGGCCCCGCCCAGCACATTGCCGATCAGGCATCCCACAAATAACCCGGGTACTGCGGCCGGAGTGAATATCGGAAGGATCGTCAGAGCCTCAGCGATACGCACCTGAACTTCGCCGAAGCTGAAGGGGGCGAACACCAGCGTAAGCACCACATAAATCGCCGCAATGGCTGCAGCCTGCGCCATAAAAAATACGTTTCTGTAAACACCTTTGTTCTTCATCATTTAAATGTCTCCTTTAGTTTTGTTTTACGAGTGGAAGGTCTCGAACACTCGGTCCGGGGACGCCTTCGGCTTTCCCCGCGCTGTACGCGTCAGAAAGTAGTCTATCACAGAAATGTGAAGCTGACAAGCCCTCATTTCGCAGCGGCATACTTTCCATATTTTTTCCGCATCATCCAGAAATAGTACGGAATCAGAGGAATCAGGGCAGCGATCCATGCCGCGGGGTCGGCCAGACATACCCCCGCATAGCTGGTTTTTCCCGCCAGGAAAAATACGATACCTGCCCGGGCTGCCAGTTCAAAGATACCTCCCAGCATCGGAACCAGTCCATAGCCCATGCCCTGCAGGGCATTTCGGTAAAGGTAGATGCTTCCCAGAAACGGATAAGCCCATCCTACCACATCAAAATATGTACCTGCCGCCGCCAGCACCTCTGTTTCCGAAGGATTCACAAAAATGTAAATCATATATCTGCCCAGGAAATGAATGACGGCAATCACCACAACACTCCAGACCAGTATCATAAGCTGTGTCAGGTAAACTCCCTTTTTTACCCGGTCCATCCGTCCCGCGCCCCGGTTCTGTCCCACATAAGTGGCCACCGTAGCTCCAAACGACACAAATACGGTGCAGATAATATTCTGAATCTTTCCCGCAGCGGAAAATCCGGCCATGTACACCGCGCCATAGACATTGATGGCGCCCTGTACAATTATCGTACCTATCGCCGTGATGGAAAACTGCAGTCCCATGGGAATTCCCAGGGCCAGCAGGCGGCGCATACTGGACAAAGAGATTCTGAAATCCTCTCTGCGCAGTCTCAGTACTTTGAATTTCTTTATGATATACCCCAGACAGAGGACTGCGGAAATTCCCTGCGCGATGACCGTGGCATAACCGCATCCCTCCACGCCCATGTGAAATTCCACGATAAATACAATATCCAGAAATACATTGATGATCGCTGAGATAATCAGAAAATAAAGGGGCGAACGGCTGTCCCCCAAAGCCCGCAGGACAGCAGCCAGCGCGTTATAGGCGCAGGTCACCGCCAGGCCCGCGTAAATGGCGGTCATATATCCCTTGATATCACCCAGAAGCTCCTCCGGAGCGTTCATCAGCCGCAGAATCGGTTCATTGGCGATAAGCAGTCCCACTGTCATCACCGCCACAAAGGCCACGCAAAGATAAATGGACATGGCCACATAATGGCGCATGGTATCCAGCTTTCTCGCCCCGAAGCACTGGGAAACCCAGATGGCAAATCCACTGGTAAGTCCATTGAGCCATCCCGTCACCAGAAAAATCAGTGAGCCTGTGCTTCCAATGGCAGCCAGAGCGTCCACACCGATAAACTGCCCCGCCACGATGGAATCCGCGATATTATAGAACTGCTGAAAAATATTTCCCAGACACATGGGAATCATAAAACGGATAATCAGTTTCACAGGATTGCCTGTGGTCATATCATTGGTCATAGCGTGATCTCCCCCTGCTGTGTTTTTTCTCCGATTTCCCATCATATCACGGCAAATTCCATTCAGCAATCCCTTTTTTCAAAAAAAGAAAAAAGGACGGTATCCCGTCCATGTGACAACGTCAGCCCGTCCTTTCTTCATTCCGCGATTCGCGCTCTTCTTTTTCCTGACGCAGCCGCGCCAGATCCTTCTCCGCAGCCCGCATTCCCTGCTCGTACCCCTCAATTTTATCATTGAGACGGTTCAGGGAGGCCTGCATATCCTCCATTCTGGATATCAGATGATTTCTCTGCTCAATCAGCAGATTTTTCCTGGCATCCAGAGTGGCATCCCCCTGGCGGAACAGCTCCACATACTCAATCAGCGCCTCTATCTGCACTCCCGCCCGGCGCATACATTTCATCAGCTCAATCCATCCGCAGGATTCCTCGTCATAGTCACGGATTCCGCCCTTTGTTCTGGGTACCGGGGGAATCAGCCCGATCCGTTCATAATACCGGAGAGTATCCGGTGTAATATCATATTTCCTGCTCACTTCAGCAATCGTCATACGCTGCTCACTGTCCTTCCCAAATAAACACAAATTCTGTCAATGTTCTTCTGCAGCAATTATTATAACCTATGGAGTCCACTCCAGGGCAAGCTCTTTTTTTGGTAACTGTCAGCCGGGAAACCAAACAGCCGCATTTTTTACAATACAGCAGTAATCACCAGCAGACCGTCCCGGCCGGACGCCGTGATCTTACCCCGGTGGGCCTGGACAATGGCCCGGGCCACGGACAACCCGATGCCGGATCCTCCGGTAGCGGAATTTCTGGAAGCATCCGTGCGGTAAAATCTCTCAAACAGCACATCCAGACTTCCGTAGGGAAGCTGACCGGCAGGGTTTTCCACCGAGAAGATCCTGTTTTTCCTTTCTGTTTCAGTATTACTCTTATCGCGGCCCCGGAGGGAGAATACTTTACCGCATTGTCCAGCAAAATACCCACCAGCCGCCGGATGGATTCCTCATCACCTTTCATGGACACACCCTCCGCGATATCCAGGGAAATCCTGCGGTTCTGTGCCAGTGCCAGAGCCTCATAAGGAGCCGCCGCCTCTCTGACAGCATCGGACAAAGAAAATACCACCATTTTTTCGCCGCCGCTTTCCTCCATTCTTGCCAGGGTAATCAGCTGCCTGGTCAGCGTGGAAAGCCGGTTCACCTGATTTCTGGTGCTTCTCGTCCACCGGTTTTCCCCGAACTCCATTTCCAGAACCTTCTTTTCACGGCGGCAGATTTTACGTTTCCCAGTATAACCCGCCAACCTAAAACCAACCTTAAATTTTCACGGATAAACTGTGAAAAAACTGTGTTTCTGTATCACGGAAGTTTATTACGCCGAAGCCGAAGGCAAAACTGCCGCGCCATAAAATAACAGCTCTCGCGGAGTTCCGGAAGGATGATCCGGAACGATTTTTGAAGAACCTTTCCCTGATTTAGCCGTTTTTTCCCGGCCTGATAGCATCTTTTTTCGGGGTTTTTTCCGATTTAGCTGCTTTTATAGTAACAGCCCGGCCTTACAGCTCACCATTACAAAAATATGTACACGTTGCGTTTTCTGCAGCCTGGCGCCCGCAAGTCTCAGGATCCCGCTGCAAAAACAGCGTGGTCTGCACTCCGTTTTGATCTGCACTAAACGTGTTCCACTGGCACACAGCGTCTCCGCGGGTCAGTGGAAGGCTGAATTGTTACGCTATAAGAACATGAAGTTCACATAGCGATTGAAAATCATCGCATAACATAGTACAATAAAAGGGTAGCCAGAAATTTTTTTACAACGGAGGAACATAACCTATGAAAACAGTAATTATTGGCGCCAATCACGCCGGAATTGCCGCGGCTAACACCCTGCTGGACAACTACCCGGATCAGAAGGTGGTCATGATCGACCGTAATACCAATCTCAGTTATCTGGGCTGCGGCACTGCCCTGTGGGTTGGACGTCAGATCGACTCCTATGAGAACCTGTTCTACACCAACAAAGAGGCTTTTGAGGCCAAAGGCGCGGATATCCGGATGGAGACCAGCGTAAACAGCATTGATTTCGATAAAAAACTGATTTCCTGTGAAACTGCGGACGGAAAAACCTACGAAGAGTCTTATGACAAACTGATTCTTGCCACCGGATCTCTTCCCATTGCTCCCCAGCTTCCCGGAAGCGATCTTGAGGGTATCAATTTCCTGAAGCTGTTCCAGCAGGGACAGGAAGTGGACCGTCAGATGAGTGATCCCAACGTGAAGCATGTGGCTGTTATCGGAGCCGGATACATCGGTGTGGAGATCGCTGAGGCCGCAAAGAGAAGAGGCAAAGAAGTTCTTCTGTTCGATGTGGCTCCCACTTCTCTGGCCAGCTACTATGATCCCTGGTTTGCCGAGGATATGGACAAAAATCTTCAGGAGCACGGTATTGAAACCCATTACGGCGAGCGTGCCACCGCTTACAAGGGAAGCAACGGCCATGTGGAAACCGTTGTCACCGATAAGGGAGAGTATCCCGCCGAGCTGGTAATCAATGCCATCGGATTTATCCCCAACAGTGCGCTGGGCAAAGATCATCTGGAGTGCTTCAGAAACGGCGCTTACCGGGTAGACCGTCATCAGCAGACCAGCGATCCGGATGTTTATGCGGTAGGCGACTGTGCCACCATTTACTCCAACGCTCTGCAGGCGGAAACCTACATCGCCCTGGCCACCAACGCGGTTCGCTCCGGTATCGTGGCAGGTCATAACATCGGCGGAACACCCCTGGAGTCCATCGGCGTTCAGGGTTCCAACGGTATCTGCATCTTCGGCTACAACATGGTTTCCACCGGTCTGTCCGTGACCGCTGCCGAGAAAAACGGCATGAAGGTAAGCCATACGGATTTTGAGGATCTGCAGCGTCCCGGATTCATGAAAGAGAACGCAAAAGTGAAGATCCGCATCGTATACGAGACCGAATCCCGCCGGGTGGTAGGCGCTCAGATGGCTTCCACGGAGGATATCTCCATGGGTATCCATATGTTCTCTCTGGCCATCGAGGAAGGCGTGACCATCGACAAGCTGAAACTGCTGGATATCTTCTTCCTGCCGCATTTCAATCAGCCTTACAATTACATCACCATGGCTGCTCTTGGCGCGAAATAAGAAGGACGGGTATTTTCGGCTTATAAGCATCTATGCAGAAAAAGCCGCAGCTCCATTTGAATGTGGGCTGCGGCTTTTTCATGCCAAAAACCCTTGACAATATGGTATATATGCCATATATTATTAGGATCCCTGGTATGTCACGGTTTATCATAGAATTTTACGAAGATAGAAATGGTAACAAACCGATTGAAGAGTTTCTATTAGGGTTGGATATAAAGATGCGTGCCAAACTGGTGGGACTTTTGCAGATTTTGCAGGAAAAAGGAAATCTGTTACGAGAACCATACAGCAAACACCTGGAAGATGGAATCTTTGAAATTCGTGGCAAATCAGGTAATAATATCACAAGAGTATTATATTTTTTCTATTATGATGGTAAGATTATTTTAACAAATGGTTTTATCAAAAAAACACAGAAAACCCCCAAAAAAGAAATTCAACTCGCCAAAAAACGCCGGGCAGATTATATAGAGAGGAGTCAAGATTTATGAAAACATTAAATGATTTTTTAGATCAACAGATGAAGGATCCTCATTTCAAAGAAGAATACGAAAAAATCCAGCCGGAAATGGATATCATCCGGGCGATTGTTGATGCGAGGGTTTCTCAGAATCTGACACAAAAAGAGCTCGCCGAAAGAACCGGTATCAATCAGGCAGATATCAGCAAGTTGGAGAATGGAACAAGGAATCCTTCCTTACGCCTTCTACAGCGTCTGGCGGAAGGAATGGGTATGGTACTGAAAATTGAGTTCATTCCAAAGTCCAAAATATAACTTTATAGCCAAATTTTGAGCAAGATGTCTTCGCAAAATCACGTTAAGGGCGTAATGCCCTTATTCCAGCAAAAAACGGAAGGAATTCTGCACAGCCTGCGGATTCCTTCCGTTTTTACGTATTTCGAATTAAGCTATCTGTTTTGTGTTTTCATAAACCAGTTTATCCGATTCCTTCCACTGAAACAGGCAGATGCCCTTTTTCCGCACCTTGGTCACCCGCGCAGCTTTTTCATAGACCGTCTCAGCAAAAACAGAGAAATCACAATGGACAGATAATCCGCCGCCGTCTGCGTATAGATCACACCGGTGAGGCTCAGCAGCGCGTCCAGCAGATACAGAAGGGGAATAAACAGGAGCCCCTGGCGGCAGACGCTCAGGATGGTGGAGGGCAGGGGATCGTCCAGAGCCTGCATGCTGTTGATGCACAGAAACAGGATGCCCAGCACAGGCCCGGCCAGGGAGGTTGCCACCAGCATTTCTTCCCCATAAGCCACCACAGAGGCGTCATCGATGAATACCTGGAGGATGGGGTGGCGCCAGATAATGCAGCCCACAGTCAGAACCGTTCCGCATACCACCGTCATAAGGGCGGAAAATTTCAGAATCCCCAGGAAACGCTCTCTCCTCCTGCTGCCGTAGCTGTATCCCAAAAGCGGCTGAATACCGTTGGCGATTCCCATATGGATGAAGGCGATCAGCATATAAATCTTTGTGACGATTCCCATGGCGGCCAGCTGATCGTCCCCGTAAACCGCCAGCACATTATTCTGCAGCACGTTGGCGATGCTCATCAGGGCGGAATTCATGCCGGAGGGCACGCCCAGCAGCGCGGTCTGCACCATCAGCTGCCGCTGTCCGGCCAGATGACCGGGATGCAGCGACAGAACGGACTTACCTCTGGAAAAATACCAGAGATAATAGATACCGCCGCACACATTTCCAAGTACCGTGGCGATGGCAGCGCCGCCGGTTCCCATCCCGAAGGTGAGGATAAACAACGGATCCAGTACAATATTCACCACCGTCCCGATCATGCCTCCGATCATGGACGCGGCCGCCGCGCCCTCTCCCCGGACCACATGGCCGAAGGTGTTGGCGAACAGAATGAACGGCGCTCCCAGGGCGATCCAGAACAGATAATCCCTGGCAAAGGTATAGGTACCCTGGCTGCTGCCCAGCACATGAAGCAGCGGTTCCATGAAAAGTATAATCAGCGCCGCGAACACCAGACCCACGCCCAGGGAGGCATAGCAGCAGAAAGCGGACACGGCTTTCGCCTGCTTCTCTTCCCCTTTTCCCATGAGAATGGAAATCATGGCGCTGCCGCCGATGCCCAGCAGGTTGGCCACCGCCATGAACATCACGAACACGGGATTGGTCAGGGAGACGGCGGCCACCTGCAGGGCATCCTTCGTTTGTCCCACAAAGAAGGTGTCCGCCATATTATAGATGATCAGCACCAGAGATGAAATCACACAGGGCAGCGCCATTTTCCCCACCGCCCGGGGAATGGGCGCGTCCCGAAACAACCCTTCTTTTTCGTTCATAAATCTCCTCCTCTCCTCTGTCACAAACCGCATGGGTACAGAGGAATTTTTATATTTTGTATGCCAGCAAACTATCTATCCAAAAAAAGATCCACCTTCACCGGGTTCTCCGCCTGCAAAAGGCTGCCGGGACAGTATTTCCCACTGGTTCCGCCCCGTTTTCAGTCCCCCATCCCGGCAAGAATTTTCCTGCTCAGCATCTGAAACTGCTCCCGCTCTTTTGGCGTCAGGTTCCTGCAGATCTGCTCCTCCATCCGGTTCCGCACCCGGACAGCTTCCTTCTGCAGCCGGAATCCGCCGGGAAGAAGCACGATCTGCTTCATTCTCCCGTCTCCCTCCACCCGCTTTCTGGCAATCAGTTCTTTTTTCTCCATCAGATTCAGCATTTTGGATGCCGTGGCCCTGGTGATGGAAAATTCCTCCTCGATATCCCTGGGAAAAATCTCCCGGTCCTGATTGTCAAACAGAAAATCCACAACCCACAGGTTCATCAGGGAAATCTCCCGGTTTCCCGCGGCCTGCCCGTACTGATAGGACATCCGCTCCAACTGATTTCCCATCCGCTTGATGTAAAATACCAGATCTGACCGCATGGCTCTCCTCCTTTTTGTTTGCCTGCAAACATTTTATACCGATTTTCTTTTCCTGTCAACGGGATAGAACCATTTACATGACGGGAAAAATGATTTACACTGGAAGAAATGTTCCTGGCTGTCTGCTCAGGAACAGAATGGTTACCGGGGAGGCTGTCCTATGTCAAAACTGATTCTTCTGCGGGGAAATTCCGGAAGCGGGAAAACAACCACGGCGATTCTGCTTCAGCAGGCGCTGGGCCACAATATCATGCGGATCTCTCAGGATGTGGTCCGCCGGGATATGCTGCGGGTGAAGGACGGACAGGATACCCTGGCCCTTCCCCTTTTAAAAGAACTGCTGCGCTATGGGAGCCGCACCTGTCCGGTGGTAATTCTTGAGGGAATCCTGCGCCGGGAGTGGTACGCTCCTCTCTTTAATCTGGCCCGGGAGCTTTTCGGCTCACAGATTTTTGCATATTATTACGACCTGCCGTTTGAGGAAACGCTTCGCAGGCACCAGACAAAAAGCAACCGGGATGATTTCGGCGAGGAGGCCATGCGTGGCTGGTGGGTGGATAAGGATTATCTGGACCGGATTGCAGAGAAGCGAATCCCCGCTTCCTTGAGCCAGCAGGAAACCGTGAACATGATTTTACAGGATCTTTCCCTGACAGACAAGGAGGGTAACGATGGATAAGAGAAACCAGATGGAACCACAGAAACGCCTGGCCGCCCAGGAGAGAAAGCTTCTGGAGGATTTCTCCTGAGCGGCTGAGGCAGAAGAAAATCTGAAACCGCTGCAGACGGTGAACGGCTTTCAAATCCGTCCTGGATTTTATGAAATCAACGGAGACACAGGATTTCCCAACGGGGTAAACTTCACGCTGATTTCCCGGTCGGCCACCTCCTGCTGCTGTTTCACCGGGGCAGCCAGACCCCCTATGCCCGTATTCCCTTTCCGGAGGAATACCGGATGGGAATCATTTACTCCATGTTTATGTTCGGGCTGAAAAGTCTGCATTTTCGTAGCGTGGAAACCGGAAGGCTGAGCGGTAGCACATACGCAAACTTTCCATAGTCACGAAAAACAGGAGGCCCGCCTGACGGACCTCCTGTTTTCCTGAATAGCATCCGGAAGTTTTACTGAACGTAATAGCAGGACAAATCATCCAGCTCTGCGTCTTCCTCGTCGAAACGGACTTCCACCTGGGCGGTTCTCACGGTGGGGAACCGGCAGATGGCTTTATGGCCCACGGTGCTTCCCTGATAAACCTCAAGAAGCGTATCGGAAACACAGGGATATCCATAGATGTAGATTCTGAATCCGTTGAGTTCCTTTCCAGTCAGCAGATTTTCTTTCATAACCACATGGTTCACCAGCTGCGGCTCATCAAACTGCAGGAAATAACGATTCCCCTCCCTGCGGAC
>CBJMC01400__coassemble_903_pt1 | contig 24625 bp, 21 predicted proteins | sample CBJMC01400__metabat2_low_PE_039 | metagenome-assembled genome bin CBJMC01400
CCATTTCCTGTAAAATTTTTCTTAACTTTTCATCCTTGATCATTTCCATATCTGCAGACCTCCTGGATAAATTATTTCAAAATTAAACTTTCCTCTGTCTGTTTTTAGTATACCATACAACCGCCCGTTTATCTATCAGAAAGCAATATTCTGGTTCTGACAGGACATCTTTAGGATATCTTGCGACACCATTCTCATTACATAACAGAAAGCATGACTCCATGAATCATGCCTATTATACTTTGATATTATCTTACAGACCCAGTCCATTCACCCATTCCTGAACATCTGCTTCATCAACACCCGACCGGAACCGCATACCTTCCTGCCAGTCCCCTGTTCCTGCCATCTCAGCCAGAAGCTGCCCGCTCTCGCCCAGATCTGAAGAAGAAGACGTCGCAAAGGGAATCACCGTCTTCCCTGTGAAGTCATTGGCCTCCACGAAGGTATCCACCGTCCATGCCGCGATGCCCCACCAAATCGGATACCCGATAAACACCGTATCATAGGAATCCCAATTATCCACGGTACTGGAAACCAGCTCCACATTCCTCTGATCCTCATTCTCATGTTCCTGAGAAACCCGGCTGTCGCTGTTGGTCCAGTCCAGATCCTCGCTGGTATAGGGTTCCACAGGCTCCAGTTCAAAAAGATCCCCGCCGGTGGCTTCCGCAATGGTATTGGCCACTTCTTCGGTATTGCCGGTGGCGGAATAGTAAACCACCAGCACATTTCCGGATGCTGTACTGTCCGTCCCGGTGGTATCGGCACTGTCCTGCGCTTCCTCCTGACCGGCTGCATCCTCCTGGCCTGCGGCATTTTCCTGATCCTGCCCGGTGGTATCTTCCTGGGTCTGGACGTCCGCCGTCTCCTGGGAAGTATCCCCTGCGCTGTCCTGTCCCGATGTTTCTGATCCACAGCCGGCCAGAAGCCCAGCTGTCATAACTCCCATTAAAATTACAGAAAGAATTTTCTTCATTTTCATTCTTGTCCCTGCTCCTTTCACAGTTCACATTTCCCTTCAGAGATCCCGTTGGGATTGCTCCTTTCTGAAGCCGACAAACATTCAGCGATTTCTCTGAGGGTTATTTCTTTTTCCTGCTGCACTTTCAGTATAACGGACAGGAATCGTTCTGGGAATTTTCTCTTTGTTGCTCAGTATTAACCCGAAGGTAAATTCAGAATCTGGCTTTCCATCGTATGACAGGCCACAGGAAATGTTCCGCCGGATGAAACGATCCGTCATGATCCTCAGTTTATGGAGGCCTTATCCAGCTTCCAGTACCTTTTCAGCTGTTTTTTGTCAAGTTTTTCCACAAACCTCTTTTTATAGATCAGAAATTCCTCCAGATCCATCAGCATATGGTACAGCACCGCCCGGGCCTCAAATTCCTCCCGGGTCTGGGGCAGCTGCTCCTTTTTCATTCTGGCAAAAATCCGGTCCAGTTTTTCCAGCTGCGCTTCCGGGGAATTTACCTCCACCACGTAATCCATCATATGGAGAATATAATAGGCGATGATTTCCGCCTGGCGCGGCATCTGACGGATTTTCTTGCTCTCGGAGTGGAGATTATGCAGAATCCCCAGCTGATTGAGACGCATTTCAAAGTAATCGATGTAGTATACTTCATGGGAACGGAAGGTATTATCCTGATACTCACAGGCCTCCCTGATATATTCCATCAGATCCTGCTCCAGCTGGCGCATTTCGCTCCAGATATCATGCTGCATCTCTTTTCCCGAAAGATATGCAGCAAGCCCGCCCAGAATCATCTGAAGGCGCTTTTCCGTGTCGCGCATACTTTTCACCAGCCCGTTTTTCTGGTGGCTGTAATCATAAAACAGGTTCAGAATCACAGCAATGGTGATCCCAATCAGTACAAGGAGGAATTCATTAAGAAGAAACGCCGTGCTGAAATCTTTTGAAGTAAGGAAATGAATTCCGATGACGGAGTTGACAGAAACGGTTGCCTGCCATCCCAGACTGTGACAGACAGAAATCAGAACAAAAATATAAATTCCATAGGCAATCCATTCGCTTTCCAGGAATCCAATGGTGACTGCTGCCAGAAATACTGACAGCGCAAACGTAATCAGGCGGAACAGGGACAGCTTCAATGTCTCCCATTTCGTAGTGACCAGAGTGAGCAAAGTGATGGTACCCGCCGACGCGGCATTTTCCAGTGCCAGATGCTGGGCGATATAGATCGCTGCGCTGCTCCCCACAGCAATCTTCGCAGCCCGCATCAAAATCTTCTTCCATTCTTTTTTTCTTTTCAACCCGGCCTCCTTTCTTTATTCCCGCGAGCAACGAGCCAAGCGGACATGCTTGCATGTCCATTTGGCGGCGCTGTGTGCCGGTGGCACACGTTTAGCGCCGACCGAAGTGGAACGTAGACCTGCCGCGAAGGTCAAAAACCCCGCAGCTCTGCTGCGCTACAAGTTTGATGCCCCGTAGCTTGCTGCGGGGTTTTTGACTATTGGCCGAATGGCCATAAAGGCATCCCTTCGGGGTTTCTCTGTATCCGGTTGCATGGCCGCCATGTCCTCCGGTTCACTTCTCTGTCAGCATTTCCGCAATAATATTCGCCGGAGTTCTTCCGCTTCAATCGCGCAGATCATTGGCCCGCCCGCGGCATACTGCACGCTTTCATTCATTATAGCAAATGAAAACGTACAAAAAAAGCCGCAGAGAAAAATTCACCCATAATTAACGGCGATTTTTCCTGCGGTTTTCTCCGGTCATATTTTCCGCTCTCAGCGCTTCTTCCACTTCTTCAGAACCATGCTCAGATAATAGCCCAGGAATACAAAAAATCCCATGGCCGCCACATAGTCCAGAATAAACAGAATCACCGGTTCCTCATAGTCAAAGAATACGAAATGCACCTGCATCAGCAGATATCCCGGAATTCCTCTTTTCACAAAGGCATATACGCCGTAGGCGGCCGCTGCCAGGGCAGCCAGACGGGCAATCCAGGTTCTTGCTGCCAAAGGGCGCGCAAACAGCCGGCCGGCCATTCCCACCATGACTCCCCAGTGGATCCCCAGATGCAGGGACATCAGCACAAATCCCCAGTAGGCACAAGTCATATGTACGGTTCTCGCCACCATGCTGAGGCCCCGGATGTTCAGGAACGAAAATACATGGCGGGAGAGGATGATTCCGCTGATCATGGAGCCCAGCATATCGATCAGAATCAGAATAACCAGAATCGTCTGTACCTCCCGTAACGGCGTATACCTGCCCTTGAGCAGATTCCCGGTCCATTTCCGGTTCAGAACGTGATGGGTGATGAAAAGCAGGAACATGACAATCCCGATCCATTCGTGGGCAGCCTCCCCGATCATCTCATAGGGCATGAGAAGCAGCAGTGCCAGCGTCATTAAAATGTCGACTGCGATTTTCATTTTCTGTTTCGCGCGCATAGATACTCTCCTTTTTCCGTGCCTGGCGGCAAAAATGTCTTCTGCCGGCCACAGGCCGTTATTCTTTTCCACTGTGAATTATACTGCCTGCCGGGAAAATGCGGAAGAATCCATTGGTTTTCCAGTATATACGAAAGGGTTGGGGCGAAAAAAGCCCTGGTTTCACAATGAAGCCAGGGCCTCTGCTCCTGAAAGCTTAAAGGTCAAAAGCTTCCTGTTTTCTGCCTTACTGATGAATCTTCATGCTGTGCAGCATTTTCACAAATCCGGGATCGTCGTGGTTTACGATCTCGCTGTGACCCAGATCCAGTTTGGCGATTTCCGCCATATCCTCCTGGCCAAGCTCAAAATCCCAGATATCCATATTCTGCTCCATACGGTTCTTGTGCACGGATTTGGGGATTACCACCACGCCTCTCTGTACGTTCCACCGCAGAGCCACCTGGGCCGCGCTCTTTCCGTATTTCTCACCGATCTTTGTCAGCACCGGATGGGTAAAGATCCCGTGATTTCCCTCAGCGAAGGGGCCCCATGCCTCCGGCACCACGCCGTACTCCTTCATCAGCGCCAGTGCGTTTTCCTGGGCGAAGAAGGGATGCAGCTCCACCTGATCCACTGCCGGAGTCACCTCTACGGTCTCGCAGAAATCCGCCAGACGGGCCGGGTAGAAGTTGCAGACGCCGATGGCACGAAGTTTTCCTTCCTTGTAAGCTTCCTCCATGGCCCGGTACGCGCCGATATAATCTCCCATGGGCTGATGAATCAGATACAGATCCAGATAATCCAGTCCCAGCTTATCCAGGGAAGTCTGGATCGCTTTCTTCGCGGATTCATAATCGGCATCCTGTACCCACAGCTTTGTGGTGATGAACAGTTCCTCGCGGGGAACACCGCATTTTTTAATGGCGGCACCCACGGCAGCCTCATTCATATAGGCGGCAGCCGTATCGATGAGCCGGTAGCCGCTGGCAATGGGCCGTACACTGTCCGCATCCCACGCAGGCAGAAGGATTTTTCTCCGCCTTCATGGCCTCCTCCCAGCGTTTCCGGTCTTTGGTCAGAGACAGCTCATTGTAAAGGTTCATCCAGACGGGAATATCGATTTCCTCCGGACATCCGTCGCAGCAGTACCGGCAGGCAGTGCAGGGGACCGCCAGACGGGACTGATATCCCGCCGCCACATTCATCAGCAGCATCTGCTGCTCCCTGGTGAGCGGCTCCTCCTTCCGGAAGGTTTCCACGTTGTCCCGGATCTGATCCATGGTACTCATACCGCTGAGAATCATGGTGACATTTTCAAGTCCCAGCAGCCACCGGAAGGCCCAGGAGGGAACCGACCATTCCGGGCAGTTCTGTTTCAGCACAGCATCGTATTTTTTCCCCAGGCTGGCCAGTTTTCCGCCTCTGACAGGCTCCATCACCCAGACGGGAAGTCCATGCTCTGTGATAATCTCGTACTGACGTTTCGCGTTCTGCATGGTCCAGTCCAGATAATTCAGCTGAATCTGCACAAATTCAAAGCAGTCTCCTCCCCATTCCAGAAAACGCTGCAGGATCTCCGGTTTTCCATGAGAGGAAAATCCGATATGCCGGATTCTTCCCTTTTCCTTCTGCTCCTTCAGGAAGTCCAGATAATGGCGGTTTTTATCCATATAAGCCCCAATGGTCTCCTCATTGACGCAATGAAGCAGATAAAAATCAATGTAATCCGTATCCAGGCGGCGAAGCTGCTCTTCAAACACCGCCTCAATATCCGGGTTAGCCATCACATAAAATTTGGTGGCCAGATAATAGCTGTTCCGGGGATATTCTTTCAGAGCCTTTCCCAGAAAGGACTCCGATTTTCCGGAATGGTAGACATACGCCGTATCATAGTAATTGATTCCCTGATCCATGGCATAGTCGATGATTTCCTGCGCCTTCTTCTCATCAATTTTCCCCAGTCTGGTGGGAAGGCGCATATTTCCCATTCCCAGTCTGGACAGACTGATATTCTGAAAATCTTTGTAAATCATAGTTCCTCCCATCTGAACCTTACAGGCTCTCATATCATAACTGTTCTGTCTTCCGGTTTTACCTGGCGGATACCGCCATGATTTATTCCCGCCGAGAGTCTTTGACTATTTCAGCGCCGCACCGTCCTTAAACGCATTTCCCACTTTCTCGCCCAGCCGGTAGTAGCCATAATGAACCGTATCGTAGGTAATAGGACTGAATTTCTCCAGGCTCAGCTGGCCGTCGTCTCCCAGCACCCGCTCGTCGATGCTGACGTTTACGATTTTCCCCAGATATTTGGATCCGCCAATCACCTCCAGAAGCTCACACTCCAGAGTCAGCGGTAGCTCATTGATAATGGGCGCGTGGACAAAAGAACTCTCTGTGGTGGTAAATCCGGCTTTCTCCATCTTTCTGTCCTCTTTGTTGGCGGACACAAGCCCCACATAATCACAGGCGACCATATGCTCCACGTCTCCCACGCTGACGGTAAACGCTTTGTTTCTCATGATGTTGTCCGTGGTCTTGTGGCTGGAAAGATCAATCATAATCTCATCCGATCCCACAATACCGCCCCATGCCGCATTCATGGCATTGGCTTTTCCATTCTCATCGTAGGTTCCGATAATCATCACCGGCTGCGGAAACAGAAACGGCTTCGCTCCAAAATTTTTTCTCATGATCTGATTTCCTCCTTACTCTGGCCGAATGGCCATTGAGGGATCCCCTTGGGTCCTCTTCTTTTTCTTCATTATAGGCTTCTGTTTTCTGCCGGTACAGTGCCGATTTCGCAGAGTGGTATAACCTTTACGCATACAGACAGAAAAAACAGCCTGAACGCACACAGCGGACAGGCTGTTTTCTCTGTCTCATAGTAACAATTCGGCCTTCCGGCTTCACGGTCACAAAAGCATGCACACAGGCTGCGATTCCCGCAGCCTGGCGCTGGTATACCTCGGGATCACGCTCCAGGCGAATCCTCTCCCGGCTGACATACCCGGGTTCTCTCTCACTCCAGTACAAATTCTCCTTCCAGCCGTCCGCTGCTGTCCGCGCAGATTCCCACCCGGAACAGTCCCGGCTCCGCCTGATAGCTCATATCTTTTCCGTAAAACCGCAGCATCTCTTCCGTAATGGCAAAGCAGACCTGCTTCGTCTCCCCCGGCTGCAGCCATAATTTCTGCGTCCCCTTCAGTTCCTTCACCGGGCGCACCACGCTGCCGGTCACATCCTGAAGGTAAAGCTGCACCGTCTCAGAACCGGCCCGGTCTCCGGTGTTGGTCACCCGGGCGCTGGCCATGAGGGTTTCTCCCCGCTTCAGCACTGTCCCGTCCAGCTGCACGGGGCCATAACTGGCACTGTGGTAGGAAAGCCCGTAGCCAAAGGGGTACAGCGGCGTGTTGGGGCAGTCCTCGTACCGGGAGAAGAACCGGACGGGCGTATGGCCGTCATAAGGCCGTCCGGTGGAAAAGGCATTGTAATACAGCGGCACCTGACCCAGGCTTCTTGGCATACTCATGGAAAGTCTTCCCTGGGGTTCGCAGATTCCAAACAGCATATCCCGGATGGCACTGCCGCCTTCCGTGCCCGGATACCACACCAGCAGCAATGCGTCTGCCAGTTCTTTCACCTCATCCAGCACCAGCGGCCGGCCGGCAAACAGCACCACAACCACCTTTCTGGCCCGTTTTCTCACCTCCCGCAGCAGCTTCATCTGATCCCCCGGCAGGGAAAGCCGCGTCCGGCTGCCGCCCTCGCCGCCCTGAATCGTATCCTCTCCCAGCGCCAGCACCACCAGGTCCGCTGTCCCGGAAAGCTCCATGGCCTGCTCCCACTGCCGGTTTCTCTCCTCCCGGCTCCAGAGTTTTCTTTCCCCCTGGGCGGCAAGGGCCGGCAGATCGGTATAATCTTCGGGCAAAATGGTTTCACAGCCCTCGCACCAGGCAAATTCCAGTCCTTCCGTCTCAGAAAATGCTTCCCTTATGGTCACCACGGCTTCCCGGTCCCCGTGCAGTGCCCACAGGCCCAGGGCATCTTTCCGGTCTGCAAAGGGGCCGATCAGGGCGATTCTGCCTGTGCGTGCCTCACCGGATTTTCCTCCTGTTGGCGCCAGAGGCAGCAGGCCCTCTTTATTTTCCAGCAGCACTGAGAATTTCACCGCCGCTTCCCGGGCAAGGCTGCGGAAGGATTCCTTCAGAAATACCTGTTTTTCCGCCTCCTCCCGGGCGCCCCGGAAGGGATCCTCAAACAGTCCCAGTCTGTTTTTCAGGCACAGCACTCTCCAGACCGCTGCGTCCAGCTGCTCCTGGCGGATGGTTCCCTCCCGGATCAGTCCCTCCAGCTGGCTTGCATAGCAGTCCGTGCACATATCGATATCCACGCCTGCCTCCATGGCCATCCGGGCTGCCTCCTTTTTGTCCGCCGCCACACCGTGGGCCATCAACTCGGCGATGGCCGCGTAATCGGTGATCAGCACGCCGTCGAAGCCCCATTCTTCCCGCAGCACCTGCCGCATCAGCCAGCAGTTTCCGGTGGCGGGAATACCGTCCACCGTATTGAAGGATGTCATCACCATCTCACAGCCGGCCTCCACGCCCGCCCGGTAGGAGGGCAGATACTCCTGCCGCAGTCTCCGCTCGGACATATCCACCGTATTGTAATCCCGGCCTCCTTCCGCCGCCCCGTAGGCCGCAAAATGCTTCACGCAGGAAGCCATTCCCCTGCAGGCGCCTTCCTGAGAGAGGCCCTCCTGAAATCCTTCCACCATGGCCTTTACATATTCCGTGTTCAGGAAAGGATCCTCCCCGGTAGATTCCAGGCAGCGTCCCCAGCGGGCATCCCGCACCAGATCTCCCATGGGGGAAAATGTCACATGAACGCCCGCCGCCACACTTTCTTCCGAGGTGGCACGGCAGAGGCGTTTCAAAAGCTCCGGCTCAAAGGAGCATCCCAGCGCCAGGGGAATCGGGTAAACGGTGCGGAACCCATAAATAATATCCGCCATAAACAGCAGCGGGATCTTTGTCCTGCTCTGTCTCAGATACGCCTCCTGTACCCGGCGGATCTGTGCGGCCCCTGTCACATTCAGAGTGCTGCCCACATTGCGGAGAATCTCCTCCGATATGCCAAGATCTTCCCTGACACCCAGCTCCTGTCCCCGGGCGTTCAGCATATTGCCCGGCACCTGTATAAGCTGCCCGATTTTCTCCGTCAGGGTCATGGATTCCAATAGTGTTCTCAGTTTCTGTTCTTCCATTTCTGCCTCCTGTCTGCTCATTTGGCGATGTGAATACGGTTGTCCTGCCGCCATCGCCTGTTGTATTCTGTTATCCGTATCTTATCACAAGGCACCGTTATTTGACAGCCAAAATACTCTTTTACAAAAAACTCTTCGAAATCCATTTCCAGAAAAATGAATTCCGAAGAGCAATTTCTGTTATACAGAAGAGACCGGCTCCCGCCGGTCTCTCCCCTTGCCATATGAATTTTTCCATTAGTTTCCCGTAGGATTTCTATCGCTTACGCCGCGAAGTTTCCCGTATACAGCTGATAATATTTCCCTTTCGCCGCAATCAGTTCATCGTGGGTACCCCGCTCGATAATGCGTCCCTGTTCCATAACCATGATGCAGTCGGCATTTTTTACGGTGGACAGCCGGTGGGCAATGACAAAGGTGGTTCTTCCCTTCATCAGCGCGTCCATGCCGTCCTGTACCAGTTTCTCGGTACGGGTATCGATGGAGGAGGTGGCCTCATCCAGAATCAGCGCCGGGGGATCTGCCACGGCGGCCCGGGCGATGGCCAGCAGCTGCCGCTGTCCCTGGCTTAAGTTGGCTCCGTCTCCGGTGAGCATGGTGTTGTAGCCATCCGGCAGACGGCGGATAAATCCATCGGCGTTGGCCAGTCTGGCCGCCTTGATGCACTCCTCATCGGTGGCATCCAGCTTTCCGTATCGGATATTGTCCATGACCGTTCCGGTGAACAGGTGGGTATCCTGCAGCACCATTCCCAGGGACCGGCGCAGATCCGGCTTCTTGATCTTGTTGATATTGATACCGTCGTAGCGGATTTTTCCGTCGGCGATATCATAGAACCGGTTGATCAGATTGGTGATGGTGGTCTTTCCGGCACCGGTGGCGCCTACGAAAGCGATCTTCTGCCCCGGCTTTGCCCACAGGCTGATATTGTGCAGAACAATCTTGTCGTCCGTATAGCCAAAGTCCACATCATCGAAGACCACACCGCCCTCCTGTTTCGTATAGGTGACGGTTCCTTCCGCCTTGTGGGGATGTTTCCATGCCCACAGGTTGGTACGGGTATCCGACTCGGTGAGATTGCCGTTTTCGTCCTCTTTGGCGTTTACCAGTTCCACATAACCCTCGTCCTTTTCCGGCTCCTGATCCATCAGATCGAACACACGCTGGGCGCCTGCCGCGGCGTTGACCACGAAGTTGATCTGCTGGCTCACCTGGGTGATGGGGTTGGTAAAGCTCTTGTTCAGTCCCACGAAGGTTACGATGGTTCCGATGGTGACTCCCGCCAGCTGATTGATTCCCAGGATGGCTCCCACAATGGCCACCAGCGCGTAGCTGATCCATCCGATGTTGGCGTTGACAGGCATCAGCAGGTTGGCGTAGGTATTGGCCTTGTTGGTGCTGTCTCTCAGCTGCTCATTTACCTTTCGGAAATCCTCCATAGCTTCCTGCTCATGGCAGAATACTTTTACCACTTTCTGGCCGTCCAGCATTTCCTCGATAAATCCGTCCACCGCGCCCAGATCAATCTGCTGGCGGATGTAATACTTTCCGGACAGTCTGGAAAATCTGGAGGTGACAAACAGCATCACGAATGCGGTCAGGATGGAAATCACCGTCAGGGCCGGACTGAGAATCAGCATGGTCACCAGGGTTGCCGCCATGGTAATCACCGAGTTGATAATCTGCGGAATACTCTGGCTCAGCAGCTGCCGCAGGGTATCCACATCGTTGGTGTACACGGACATGATGTCGCCGTGGGCATGGGTGTCGAAATATTTGATGGGCAGCGCCTCCATCCGTGCAAACAGATCGTCTCTCAGATGGCGCATGGTTCCCTGACTCACATTGACCATGATCCGGTTATAGGTGAACGCGGTGATCACACCCACCGCCATAACACAAGCCAGCTGCACCAGATCTTTTGCCAGGCCGCCAAAATCCCTGGAGCCATTGGCCAGCATGGGGGTGATATAATCGTCCACCAGTGTCTGGGGAAATGTGGCTCCCACCACCGTGGCTATGGCAGTGATGAGAATACAGACAACCACCAGCAAAAATAAGTATTTGTAATAATGAAGCATGTATCGGATGACCCGGCTGATCAGCTTTGTGGCTGTATTCACCTCGGGCCGTGACTTTTTATTGCTCATAGATAAACCTCCTTTTAAGCCGGCTGATCAAAGTCTCCGCCGCCCTCCTGCTGTGAAGTATAAATTTCCTGATAAATGGCGTTGGACTTCAGCAGATTGTCATGGGTGTCAAAGGCGTCGATTTTTCCGTCGTCCAGCACCAGAATTCTGTCGGCAGACTGCACGCTGGAAATACGCTGGGCGATGATGATCTTGGTGGTTCCGGGAATCTGTTTCGCAAACGCCGCCCGGATACTGGCGTCCGTGGCGGTATCAACGGCGCTGGTGGAGTCGTCCAGGATCAACACCTTCGGCTTTTTCAGAAGCGCCCGGGCAATACACAGCCTCTGCTTCTGACCTCCGGAAACATTGGCGCCGCCCCGCTCGATCCGGGAATTGTATTTGTCAGGCATCCGCTCAATAAATTCATCGGCGCAGGCTGCCTTGCAGGCTTCGATACATTCCTCGTCGGTAGCGTCCGGATTTCCCCAGCGCAGATTGTCCAGGATGCTTCCGGAAAACAGGGTGTTTTTCTGCAGTACCACGGAAACCTGATTTCTCAGCACCTCCGTGTCATATTTCCGGACATCCACGCCGCCCACACAGACGGATCCTTCATCCACATCGTACAGACGGCAGATCAGATTCACCAGACTGCTCTTTCCGGAACCGGTACCGCCGATGACGCCGATGGTTTCTCCGCTCTTGATATGAAGATCGATGTCTGACAGGGAATTCTTCCCGCTTCCGTGTTTGTAGGAGAAATTCACATGATTGAAGTCAATGCTTCCATCCGGAACCTCCATCACCGGCTGCTTGGGATCTGTCAGGTCGGCTTTCTCATCCAGCACCTCGCTGATACGGCGGACGCTGGCCAGTGACATGCTGATCATAACCACAACCATGGAGAGCATCATCAGACTCATCAGCAGAGACATAATGTAGCTGAACAGGCTGGTCAGATCACCGGTAGTCAGGGAACCGCCCACAATAAACTGCGCGCCGAACCAGGATACGGAGATAATACAGAAGTAAACCGCCACCATCATGGCCGGGTTGTTGAAAGCAAGAAGACCTTCCGCTTTCACGGACAGATCGTACAGCATTTTGGAGGCTTTGGAAAATTTCACATTTTCATAATCCTCCCGGACGAAAGCCTTCACCACACGGATGGCTGTGACGTTCTCCTGGACGCTGGCATTCAGGTCATCGTACCTGCGGAATACCTGTTTGAAGATTTTCAGAGTAACCACCATAATGGAGCCGATCACAACCACCAGAAATACCACGGCGATCAGGAACATGCTGCTTAACCGCGGGCTGATGATCAGGCACATGGCAAAGCTGAAAATCAGGTTCAGCGGGGCCCGGACCGCCACACGGATAATCATCATAAATGCATTCTGCACGTTGGTGATATCGGTGGTCATACGGGTCACCAGACCGGGAACGCTGAATTTGTCAATGTTTGAAAAAGAAAATGTCTGGATATTGGCGTAAATACCCTCCCTCAGATTGGCCGCCAGTCCGGAAGAAGCGCCGGCGGCGTTTTTCCCTGCCAGAGCTCCGAAAGCCAGACTCAGAAACGCCATGACCACCATCAGAGCACCATAGCGGTAAACCACCGGAAGATTGCCTGCCTCCAGTCCCCGGTCGATAATAATGGCCGTGATGAAGGGCATCAGAATTTCCATAATCACTTCCAGGGCGGTAAAGCCAATACACAGAAAGGTGTTTCGCTTATACTGTTTCAGCTGTTGTAAAACTTTTCTCACGACTCAGATACCTCCTGTCTGTTCTCATTTCTTTGTGCTCCGTCCGGGCCAGCTGCGCCAGAAGCTTCTGCTCCAGCATACAAAGCTGCTCCCATTCCCGCCTGTCGAGGGCGCCGCAGATTTCCTTTTCCGCCTGGAGAGCTTTCTGCAGAAACTGTTCTTTTTCAGCGTTCAGCTTTTCCGTGGGAAGCACTTTCTTTTTCCGGATATCCTCCGGATTTTCCTGAAAACAGAGATAACCTTCTATTCTCAGTTTTTTTATCAATACGGACAGTGTTGATTTTGATACGCCTATCTCACGGCAGAGCTCCGTCAGGTACGTTCCCTCCGGATGATGCCGCAGAATATAGACCAGAAAATAAACCTGAATTCCACTGATGTTCCTGTCCTTCAAATTTAGTTCCAGCTGCTCCGTCAGGTTCAGACTGATCTTTCTCATCAGATAAAGCTGTCTCTCTGTTCTGAAATCCTCTTCCATCCCACCTGACACCTCCCTTTCTGATTCCGGCAGCGGCCAGACCGGAGGACCGGCTGCTGCGGTTTTTGTTCTTTATGGAACGATTCAGGTTCAAACAGTTCGTTCTCTTACCTTCTGTCCGTTAGAAATTGTATCTCACATTTCGGTAAATGTGAAATTCAAAATCATTATTATCTATAAAAAACTTTTATAGATTATTCTCATTATTCTTGCGGGGATGGAAGAAACACCGTATAATCAGATAAGAAAGCCTGCCATTTTCCATTTTAGACAGGAAAAAACGAAAGAAAGGATTGGTTCTGTTATGAATACCATTCAGCTGGAATGTTTTCTCGCGGTGGCGGAGCATCTGAATTTTTCCAAAGCTTCTCAGGCACTGAAGCTGACGCAGCCGGCTGTCAGCCATCAGATCCAGACGCTGGAGGAGGAGCTGGGGGTGAAACTTTTTATCCGCACCAGCCGGAATGTGGAACTGACCCAGGAGGGAATCCTGTTTATGCCGGATGCCGACCTGATCCTGAAAACTGCCCTGTCCGCCAGAGAGCGGCTGGGAAAGCACGAGCATTTTATTCCCTTTGATCTGGGATGCCACAACCATCTGGAGCTGAACCTGCTGCCGCCCATTCTGAAGAAGCTGGCGGAGGAATTTCCCCTTCTGCGGCCTTCCATGCATCTGGTGCCATTTCCTTCCCTGCTGGGCAGGGTGGAAAACAGTCAGCTTCTGGCGGCTCTGGGCACAAAAGAGGAGCAGAAAAAGTCTTCGCTTTCCTTTCGAAAACTCTGTTCTGCCCCTATTGCCTGTATCTGTTCTCCGGATCATCCGCTGGCCGCATATCCGTCTCTTGTCCGCAGCCAGCTTACGGGAAATTTTATTGCCTGCTCGCCCCGGCAGATTCCAGACTCTGTATTCACGGAACACAGCCAGATCCTGATCCATTTGCCGCCGGAAAACCGGTATCTCACCGACAGCATCGAAAGCGCCCTGACTATGGCGAAGGCCCGATTCGGATATACCCTGTATCCGGATATCCCCTCGGCCCGGGAGCCGGGACTTTGCTATATTCCGGTCACCGATCTTCCGAAGGTTTCTTTTGGCGTGTATTTCCGGCATAACCATGACCATCCCGTCCTGAAGCGCTTTATCTCGCTGATGCCGCAGATGCTCAGGGACGGGTGAGATATTTGCTCAGGCGCTGCCGGACACACTCCTGGATCTGCAAGGCGGTGTGTCTGGCTTTTTTCCTGTCTATCCCAACAGTTTTTGCCACCTCTAAAATGTCTTCTATTCCGGGATTTCTTCCATTTCCATGAACCGTTGTAGCATGTTCTCCTCCCAGAGAGTTACTGTACGTAAGATCATATGCAGGAGAAAGTGTCCAGCGATCCTCTTCCTCTTTGTATAGAAAGGTGAAATTTTGGGAATGATCATCCCTGTTATGTGCAAATACATTAAAGCACATAAGTCGGAACATTTTCTCAATTTCTTCATAGCTTTTGGTAAGTTCAAGAGTAAGTTTCATGAGAATCTCATAATCCAGATTGGGGATTCGATGTGACGTTTCCAGGATAGCGGCCACTGACAGCATATGCACCCGTTCCACAGTACCATCCGAAAGTTTTCTTCTGTCATATCGCTTTGTGCCGAAATACCCGGAACATCTTGCGGAGGGAAACAATCTGGTTTCGGTCATTTCTATTCCGCACTCCCTGGCACAGACAGAATACTCATACTCCTGCCTCCCGATATCCTCCCTGTCAGCTGGAGATGGGAATTTTATAATCCAGTCCTCTCCCTTTATTTTGGTCAGTATTTTAGGTCTTGCACCTCCGGAAGATCCTCCAAGGCGGAAAAGCTCATCAAGATTCTCCACGGTATCACTGTTCAGAATTTCTCTGCATTTTTGGGCAAGCTCATCAAGATCAGAAACCCTCTGCTCCTGTTCCAAAGATATATCCGGTTCATAGCACAGCGCACCCATACCTGACTTTCCCACAATAGATAATCTGTCCAGATTCCCCAATTCGTATGGATTCCTGTGATTTTTCAGCATAAGCCGGTCCACAAGCAGACGCCCCCATCCATCCGGAAGGCTGTCCGCAAAAACTCCAAACAGACCGTCAAATGGATCTGATCTGGGGATGAATACTTTTGCTTCCAGGGGCAGCGAAAACGGGCTGATGGGAAATCCGTCAGCAAGCCAGTCGTACTGAAAGGCCGCCAACATTCCTTTCCATAAAGCCATCGTTCCGACTTTTCTTCCGTGGTAAAATACATTGAGCCGATTAACTCTTGTCATTTATGATCTCCTCAATCGATAAAAATGGTGCCTGTGCAAAAAGCTGCTCCAGCTGATCTTCCAGATCCAGCGCCATGGCAATCTTCGTCAATGAAATCAATGAAATCTCACCACTGCTTTCAAATCTCTTGATGGACCCCAGGCTTACTCCTGATCTTTCACTCAGTGTTTTCTGTGTAATTTTTCTTCTTTTCCGAATACCGCGTATTCTCTCAGCAATACTCTTGTCAATCTCATAGGGTGTTTTCTTTAAAAAAATAAAATCGTTCATGGATAATATTTTATCCCAAATGAACGATTTTATCAAGTATTAGCTAATATTTTAGCTATTTATATGAGATTCCCGCATACCGGTACTTTTCCCTACAGCTTCTTATACTCTTCATTGGAAACCGGCTCCAGCCACTGGGCATGCGCGCCTTCTCCCGGAATGGATACGGCCAGATGAGAAAACCAGCTGTCAGCGGCCGCTCCATGCCAGTGTTTTACTCCCGGCGCAATGTTCACCACATCCCCGGGCAAAAGCTCCTGTGCAGGTTTTCCCCACTCCTGATACCAGCCTCTTCCGCCTGTCACCAGCAGAATCTGGCCGCCCACATGGTGGATATGCCAGTTATTACGGCAGCCCGGCTCAAAGGTCACGTTGGCGATGGGTCCGCCCTTGTCCGTCAGCGGCTTGATGTACGCCTGTCCGATGAAATTCTTTGCGGACTCCTCCGGAAGCTTCTCGCCCACGGGAAATACTCCCGGATTTTCCGGCTGTTTTTCCGTTTCCTTTTTATTCGCTTCCATGCCCTCCGCAGCCGTATTGACGCACCGAAGCGCATTGAGACTTCTGGGGTAGCCGATGAAAGGCAGGCACTGAGAAATAATTTTAATGAGAAATTCCTTATCATTTCCCACGTTCATATTGTTTTTGGCATGGGAAGTCAGCTGCGGTTCGCAGCCGCCCTGGGCGGCCAGGAAACAGAAGGTGATCATCTCTCTCATCCGGTAGTCCAGACCGCTTCTGGTGTAATAATCTCCGAAACAGTTGTCCGCCAGCCATTTGTTGATATGACGGCTTTCCTCAGGGCCGGACTGGGCAAATCCCCGCATGGATTCTCCCACAATATCCACCATGGCCTGTTCCCCTGCCGCAAGTCGGGTCTCCATGGTGGTCTGTGCCTGGGGCGGAAGCGGAAGGGAGACGCCCCGGTCCGTCAGGATCTCATTGACCACTTTCAGGAAGGGGAAAACTCTTCCGATTCCCAGATAGGCCACTGCCTGGTAGACAATCTCCTTCACCTCCACCGGCGTCACGCCGAAATTCAGCGCCGCCGGCACCATGGCCCGGAACTCATCGATTCCCTGACAGCCCAGCAGTGTGGCCAGAATGGCCATCATACGGGTTCTGTCATCCAGATCGTCACTGTTTACCACCTCGTCAAAGGCGAAATTATCAAACCGCTCGATAAATTCCGGGTCTGTCCGGAGAAAATCGGATTCGTATCCCGGGAACATTCTTTCATGATACTGTTTTGCTGCGTCTGTAATGCTCATTTCTGTTACGCTTCCTTTCCTGAAATTTTCCATGAGATCCTCCGGTTAGCTTTTGCATCAGACCGGATCAGACACCGTCCTGTCCATAACCGCCGTACCGTCTTCCGAAATGGCGGCGGATACCGTCACTCCTGGGCGTTGAAATCAATCTGGATGGCCATGTATTTTTCCGCGGCGTCCTCCAGAGACATATTGTAGTAACGGGTGTTTTTGTCCAGTTTGGCGATTTCACCCATTTCCTCTTCGGTGAGCGTGAAATCAAAGATATCGAAATTATCCCGGATATGATCCGCATTTTTGGAGCCGGGGATGATCACATTGCCTGCCTGTACATGCCATCTCAGGACAATCTGGGCGTTGGTTTTTCCGTATTTCTCTGCCAGCTTCGTGAAAATTTCTTCACCAGCCAGGGATTTGCCCCCGTGTCCCAGCGGATACCAGGCCATCAGCACCATCTGATATTTGGCCAGATATTCTTTCAGCTGGGTCTGCGGATAATAGGGATGGGCCTCCACCTGTACCATCTGCGGTTTGATCTCGCAGTGGTCGATCACATCCTGGATCAGTTCCTGGGGGAAGTTGGAAAGTCCCAGGGCCTTTACCTTGCCCGCCTTGTAAGCTTCCTCCATGGCCTTGTAGCCCGCCAGATAATTTCCCACCGGCTGATGAAGGATCAGCAGGTCGATATAATCCGTATCCAGCCGTTTCAGGGTATCCTCGATGGCTTTTGCCCCATCCTCGTATTCGGTGGGCCACAGCTTGGTCACCAGAAAGATCTCCTCTCTCTTCACTCCGCTCTTTTTGATGCCGCGGCCCACACCTTTCTCGTTCATGTAGGCGTTGGCGGTGTCCACCAGACGGTAGCCGGCCTTCAGGGCCTGATATACCGATTCTTCCGCCTCTGCAGGCTGCAGAAGGAAGGTTCCGATTCCCTCCATGGGCATTTTCAATCCATTGTTCAAAACTGCATATTCCATGACTGATTCCTCCTCTGTTCTTTATGATTCCATTATAAATTCAACGGCTGAATTTCAGAATAGCCGGTTTGTTTCTTTCTATATACCCGGAGGTTTACAGCAAAACATTTTCACACACCGCCTTTTCAATACCCCAGTCCGGCCACCCACTCCGCGATATCCTCCGCAGCATCGGGAACGTCTCTCTCATTGACGGTAAATCCGTCCTCCACCACCCGGGCATCCGGCTCCAGTTCCTGAATAGTGGCTATGGTATTGGAAAACCGGCTTCCGTTATGGGAATTGAAGGGAATGATGGTCTTGCCGCCGAAATCATACTCGTCAAAAAAGCTGTACAGGGCCTGCGGCATATCGCCCCACCAGTTGGGATACCCCAGCAGAATGGTATCGTACTGGTCAATATTCTCCAGCTGAGTGGACAACTGCGGCCGGGCATTCTCATCCTGTTCCTGGGCTGCCTGATCCACCAGCGGTTCGTGATCCAGCGGATACTGCTCTGTGGTTTCAATGCGAAACAGATCTCCGCCCACCGTCTGCTGAATCACATCAGCCATGTACTGAATATTTCCCAGAACCTCTCCGTCCCGGACCACAATGCTGGCCCCGGCATTGGCGTCGATCCCTTCCGTATCCACATCCTCCGGCACAGAGAAATAGGCCACCAGGATGGAGGAATCTCCTGCGGTTTCACTGGCTGCCGCTTCCTCCGATGCCGCGGAACCATCCTCTTCTGCCTCCGCGCCCTGGGATGCTTCCCCGTCTGTCTCTTCTGTGCCGGAAGACGCTTCTTCCTGACCGGAAGCTTCCGTATCTGTGGATTCCTCTGTCCCCTGGGACTGTCCGCTGCCTGCGGAATCATTTCCCCCGCAGGCCGCCGTTCCCAGCGCCATGGTCATCAGCAACATTCCTGCAAGAATCTTTCTCTTCATTTTCCTCATCTCCTTTTCAATAACATTCCCTGAATATTTCCAGAATTTCTCCCGGCTCCATCCTCCGGTATCCGCCGGGCGAATAATGGCAGGAATCCGCGATCTGCTTCATCTGCGCTTCATCCCGCACTCCCAGCTGGCGCAGAGTGGTGGGAAGTCCCACCTTACGGATAAAATCTGCCAGCGCCTGAATTCCTTCCTGTGCCAGCGTCTCCTGTGTCTTTCCCTCCGGCGGGATTCCCCACACACTGACGGCAAAACGGGCGAATTTGGAAAGGCCGTCCCGGAAGATATGCCGGTAATACGCCGGATGCAGCACCGCCACGCCGCATCCGTGGTTGCAGTCCGTGTACGCGCCGATCTGATGCCCCATCAGATGGCAGGTGAAATCACATTTCTTTCCCAGCTTGATCAGCCGGTTTTCTGACAGCGTGGAGTCCCAGAGCAGGTTGCTTCTTGCCGTATAATCTCTCGGGTCCTTCACCGCCTGGTTCAGATTTTTAATGATGCTGCGCATCAGCGCCTCCGCGATTTCATCGGAAACATTCGGTTCATCTGGCTGGCTGAAATACGTCTCCATGATATGGGAAAGGCTGTCAAATGCCCCCGACACCATCTGCATCCTGGGCACGCTGTAGGTGTAGGTGGGATCCATCAGGGCAAACAGCGGATTGCAGACCGGATAATCGTACCCTGTCTTCACCTTCTTGTCCTCGTTGGTGATCACCGCGGCGCCGTTGCACTCGCTTCCGGTTCCCGCCGTGGTGACCACCACCCCCAGGGGAACCGGCTCAAAATCCACGATCCCCTTTCGCTCCCAGAAATTTTTCCAGGCGTCTCCCTCATACCGGGCAGCCAGAGAAATGGCTTTGCAGCAGTCCATGACGGATCCTCCGCCGATTCCCAGAATCATGTCCGCCCCGGTATTTCTTACCAGACGCGCCCCCTCCATCACCTTTTTGTAGGTGGGATTGGGCATAATCCCGGGAAATTCCACCACATTTTTTCCTTCCTTCAGGAGAATGTGCAGCACCTCATCGTAGATGCCGTTTTTCCTGGCGGAGCCCTGTCCGTAAGCCAGCAGGATGGTATCGTAACGGCCGATCAGGCAGGAGAGAAATTCCTTCACACACCCCTGTCCGAAAAAGACCTTTGTCCTGTTTTCGTATATAAAGTTATTCATTTTCCGAAAAACCTCCTGTCATCCTCGCTGATTTCATTATAAAAAAAAGAGACTTCTCAAAGAAGTCTCGATTAGTTTACCAGTTAATACCCTGCGCTTTATACTGTTTTTTTCATGATCTTCAGAAACCGTTTTACCCGCTCCGATGGCTCCGGAGAATACAGGATCCCGTAGGGGATGGAATATTTCCACTCCACCGGAATCACCTTCAGCAATGGATGCACGTCCTTCATATTTTCCACCACCATCAGGATGTCGTTGCTGTTCTCACACTGATTGAAAATCTCCACGCTGTAAATATCAAAATCCACCACATGAATCTGCGGATGGTTTTTCCAGATATCATCCCGCAGTTCGTCCACATAATTGCTCCAGCCCCGGTGCATCATCAGAAAATTCTCCCCGTGCAGATCCTGGATGGTCAGCACATCCTTCTGTGCCAGCGGATGATTCAGCGACACCGCACAGCAAAGCGGCTGTCTGGACAGTTCCAGTCCCGCGCACTGCCGCAGCTTCAGCATGGTCTCGTCAAAAATCCCGCCCACCACATCGATATTCTGCCCCAGATTCTTTAAAATCTCCCGGGCATTCTCCAGGCTGTTCATATAAGGAACCATCTGCAGCTTGATATCCGGGTACTCCTTCTGCACCTTCGACCACAGCTGAATCAGCGGCGCCGCCGGCGTCATGGGCGAGGTGCCGATCCGGATCACATTATCCTTCTCCTGCATGGCCCGCTTTGCCCGCTCCACAGATTCCTTACAGTATTCAATGATATATTTTGCGTCTTTATATAATGATTTCCCGGCTTCCGTCAGGATCAGCCCCCGATGGGTCCGTATAAACAGCTTCAGCCCCAGATCCTTTTCCAGCAGATTCATCTGCTTTGTCACCGCGGGCGGGGTGATATAGAGCGCCTCTGCCGCCTTGTTAAAGCTTCCCATATCCGCCACAACGATAAACGTCTCCAGCTGCAGGTTGTACATGGAACATCCTCCTTCCCGTCTGTACCGTACACTCTTTTCGCAACAGTTTGGCCGGATGGCCTTACTGCCACTCTTTTCCCCCTCTGAATAAAAATATACATGGAAAAACGGGAGGATGTCAATATGCCTTGTTATTTCTCCGCCCGGATGGTAGAATAATCTACAACAAGAAACCGCAGAAAGGAGGGGCGTCATTATGCGTGAATGGAAGAAACTGAAGCCACCCATCGGCATAGAAAATTTTGAAGACATCCGCCGGGAGGGCTTTTATTATGTTGACAAAACAGTTATGATACGGGATCTTCTGCAAAACTGGGGAAAAGTCAATCTTTTCACCCGCCCCCGGCGTTTTGGAAAATCTCTGAACATGAGTATGCTTCAGACCTTTCTGGAAATCGGCTGTGACAGAACACTGTTTGACGGTCTGGAAATCACCCGCGAAAAAGAACTCTGCGAAACGAACTGTGTGAGAAATATATGGGGAAGTTTCCTGTGATCTCCATCAGTCTGAAAAATGTATATGGTCTGGATTTTTCCTCCGCCCGTTCCCTTCTGTGTTCCCTGATCGGAAAAGAGGCCCTGCGTTTTTCTTTTCTCGCTGACAGCAGCCGCCTTACGCTTCCGGAAAAGGAGATGTATCGAAAAATCACCCGGATCAATCCCGGATATGGGGATAATTTCTCATTCTCCGACGAAGTGCTCCTGGGAAGTCTGAAGACGTTATCCTCTCTTCTATTCAGACATTACGGGCAAAAGGCGATACTTCTGATCGATGAATACGATGTGCCGCTGGCCAAAGCCAATGAAAACGGATATTACGATCAGATGGCCAATCTGATCCGCAGTCTGTTCGACCAGACCCTGAAGACCAATGACAGTCTCTATTTTTCCGTTCTGACCGGCTGTCTGCGGGTGGCAAAAGAAAGCATTTTCACAGGTCTCAACAATCTGCGGGTACTCTCTGTTTCCGACGTTCAGTTTGACGAATATTTTGGCTTCACGGATGCCGAAGTCCGGGCAATGCTGGCTTACTATGGAATTTCAGATACTTACGAAAACGTAAAGGAGTGGTATGACGGCTACCATTTCGGAAATGTCAGCGTTTACTGTCCCTGGGATGTGATCAATTACTGTGATAAGCGGAAAGATGATCCCACGCTTTACCCGGAATCCTACTGGATCAATACCAGCGGCAATGACGTTATCCGCCATCTGCTGACCATGGCCACGGCCGTCACCAGAAATGAAATTGAAAAACTGATCGCCGGAGAATCCATATCCAAAGAAATCCGGGATGAGCTGACCTACAAAGATCTGTACAGTTCCATCGAAAATATCTGGAGCGTACTGTATACCACCGGCTACCTGACCCGCCGCAGCCGTCCCAATCCCAGAAATCGAAATTTTCTGGAGCTGGAGATACCCAACGAAGAAATACGGAGCATTTTTATTACTCAGATTCAGGACTGGATGCAGGACGTGGCCAGAAAGAATCCCCAGGAGCTGGAGCTGTTCTGCAGGGCATTTCAGGACGGTGATGCCCGGACAGCAGAAAAAATATTTTCCTCTTATCTGGAACGAACCATCAGCATACGGGATACTGCCGTACGCAAGGATCTGAAAGAGAACTTCTATCATGGTTTTCTTCTGGGGCTTTTAAGTTATAAACATGACTGGCTGGTACTCTCCAACCGGGAAAGCGGCGGTGGCTACGCCGATATCCAGGTGGAAATTTTCCCGGAAAAGATTGGAATCATTATAGAAATGAAATACGCATCCCAAAACGATCTGGAGTTTTCCTGTCGCGAAGCGCTGCAGCAAATCAGCAAACGCGACTACACCGCACAGCTTCGCGAAGACGGGATGGAAACGATTCTCAGATACGGCATTGCCTGCAGCCGGAAAAAATGCCGGGTGATGGTGGAACGCTGAATTATTTTCCAAAAAGCCACCCCATAATCTCCCCATCCCGGGCAAACAGGTTTCCGCCCCCGTGCTGGACCGTGACGCCCTGACTTTCAAAATATTCCGCATCCTTCACATCCAGCACCAGTAGTTCGCTGATCTCCTCCTCGGACAGCCCTTCCTGCCGGTACAGCTGATGCAGCTGATCATAGGCCTGGCGGGAGGGCTGGGAGCTGTAATATTCATCACTCTCACCCACCACGATATACACCGGTGTCCGGCTTTCCACCACTGGCTCATAATCACCGTCCCACTGGGAGCTGCACTGGAGATAGGCGGTGAAAAGATCCGGGCGCATGCCCATCACCAGAGACATGGTCTCTCCGCCTCCTGAATATCCTTCCCCGTAAACCCGTCCGGGATCAATGTTGTAGTTGTCCAGAAAATACTCCACCAGCGCAATGGTCTGACGGGCAGAGGTTTCTCCCCAGTCGGACAGCTGCGGAGCCACCACAATCATCTCGGAATTATAGTTCTGCGCCTCAAAGCCAAAGTCTTCGCTGCGAAGATTTTCTCCTACTCCCTGAAAATACAGTCCTTCATATCCGGGCAGGGTGAAAAATACCGCGTAGGGCCTGCTTCCGTCATAGCTGTCAGGCACATACAGGTTAAAATGGATATCTCCCTCTGTCTCTGAGTGAAGCACATTGTCCAGAGTGAAACCCCGGTATTCCTCTGTCCCTTCCGTGACCAGATCTGCCGCCTGCTGCTCACTGTCACCGTTGTCCGCAGACTCCTGCGGCGATCCGTCCGCCTCTCCATTTTCTCCGGACGCCGGCGTCTCTTCTTCCGCATCCATTTCCCCGCCGGCCAGATTTTCGGCGGTATTTTCCGTCTGCTCCTCCTGCCGGGCCGCGCCGCAGCCGCTTACACCCAACAGGATACCGGCCAGCAGGATACCGATGATTTTTCTCTTCATCCACTTCACCTCATTTTTTCACTTCCGAACGGTTCGTCCGGGATTTATCCGACGCCGTATGCAGATACATTCCAAAAGAGACCGGAAGCATAATCACTTCCACCAGCAGCTGTGTCCAGATCATTCCGTACAGTCCCACCAGTGCATTCATGAGAATCAGCAGCGGAATATTCAGAAGCCCCTGGCGGCTGAAGGTCAGAATCGCCGACTGGGTTCCTTTTCCCATGGCCTGAAGCGTGTAGCTGATCAGAAAATTCACCGACGTCAGCGGCACTGCCAGGCAGGCGATCCGCAGGAAGCTGGCGCCCAGGGTGCTGGTTTGCGCCTCCGGAATGAACAGATGCATGATGGGCTGGGCAAAGGCCGCGAAACAGGCCACAAAACAGGCGGACATGATGAGGGCTGTTTTCCAGGAAAAGAAGGATACCGCCCGCATCCGTTTATAATTCCCCGCCGCGTAGTTATAGCCCACCAGCGGCATAAAGCCCTGGCACAGCCCCATGGACACATTCAGGGGGAACTGATCGATCCGCTTGACAATTCCATAGGCCGCCACAGGGATATCTCCGTAACCGGAGGACAGCCGGACAATCACCATGTTGGAGGCATTTCCCAGCGCAGTGGCCAGGGCAGAGGCCAGTCCCACGGAAAAAATCTGTCCCACAAACCGGAAGGTAAAGTACCGGGGAAGCAGTGATACCGCCGTGCGGTCAGCCAGCCGGATGTAGATCACCACGAAAAATACCACAGACGCCAGATTGGAAA
>CBJMC01400__coassemble_908_pt1 | contig 24275 bp, 22 predicted proteins | sample CBJMC01400__metabat2_low_PE_039 | metagenome-assembled genome bin CBJMC01400
GCAGCGGGCCGCACAGGCGGCTACAGCACCACAATGACTCCCCCGTCATTGGCATACATGCTGCTGACCCCCGCAGTATCCAGAAGAATGGTATCCTTCACCTGGATCTTTTCCAGAATGGCATCCCGCACCATCTCTGCCCTCTCCCGGCAGTTACAGTGGGAAATGGCCAGAACCTTGTTCTCCGTATTTTCCGCTCCGGAAACGATATAATCCACCATCTTCACCAGAGCCTTGTTGATACCTCTGGCCTGATCCAGCTGGCAGATGGTGCCCTCCGGGGTGGATCCCATCACCGGCTTGATCTTCAGGGCGGAGGCGACGAAAGCCTTCACCTTGCTGAGCCGGCCGTTTTTCCTCAGGGTTTCCAGGTTTTCCAGCACAAAATAGGTGACCTGGGAATCGATGTACTTCTCCACCGTATCCACCACCCGGGAAAAGCTCATTCCCTTTTCCTCGCACTCGGCGATTTTTTTGGCGATCAGCGTCTCGCCCACGGAAGCGCTGCGGGAATTGAATACGTGGATCTTCTTTTCCGGATGCTTCTCCAGGGCCAGGGATTTTCCCAGCACCGCGCTGTTGTAGGAACCGCTCAGCTCCGCGGACAGGGTCACCGCGTACAGATGCTCCTCCTCCCCCAGAAATGCTTCCTGATAGCGTTCCGGTGACGGACAGGCGGACTTGGGGCACTCCGGACAGGCAGCCACTTTTCTGAGAAACTCTGCCTGATCAAATGTCTCGTCATCTACAATTTCTTCCCCTCCTACCATCAAGGTCAGAGCAGCAGACTCAAATCTCGCGTCCGCCTTCATCTCGGGCGTCAGTTCGCCGCAGCTGTCAACAATCACCTTAAAACTCATATCAATGCCTCCATATCTCATCTCTTTTTATCGAAAACACAGTCGGTCTGTCTGTTTTTGCCGTTATGATTCCTACCTAACGTAGTTTTTAATACCATATTATAATAGCATACAATTCTATCCTTGAAAAGACTTTTTCTATGTTCTTTTCCAGGAGTTTGGTATATAATAATCCTATTGAACTACAGGAGGCGTTTATGTACTATCTGCTCAACAGTTCCATGCAGCCGCTGGACGATAATTACCGGAGAAAAGACGATGATACGCTGGTTTCTGTGGTAACCACAGAGGAATGTCCCAAAAAGCACGGATCCCTTCCCTATTACAGGATTCTGGCCCGCAACATCGAAAACCACAATATTCAGTACTGTAAAGCAGAGATGCTTCCGGACTGCATCATCGGCACTCTGCTGATCCCTGACAAACAGTCGCCAAGGCAGCATATCCTTTCGCTGTCCTTCTATCTGGAGAAAGGGCTACTGGTGCTGGTGGACGATACCTGTCATATAGAAAATATTCTTTCCATATTCCGGGAAGCAGAGCTTCTGAACAGTCCCGATACCGGATCCTTTTTCTGCCGTCTTCTGGAGTATCTTATCAGCGGCGACGGACTGTTTCTTCAGCAGCTGGAGCAGGAGATGGCCGGACTGGAGGAGGAGATTCAGCAGACCCGGCCGGATACGGTCAGCCCCGTTCTCATGCAAAGCCGCCGCCGGCTTCTGATTCTCAATTCCTATTATCAGCAGCTTCTGGACTTCTGCGAAACCATGGAAGAAAATTCCAACCATTTTTTCACCAAATCGGAATGTCAGTCGTTTTCCATCAATTCCGCCCGCATTGAACGGCTGTACAACCACTCCCGCATGCTGCGGGAATACGCGCTTCAGATCCGGGAGATGTACCAGGCCCGGATGGATGCCCGTCAGAATCATACCATGCAGCTTCTGACAGTAGTTACCGCCATCTTTCTTCCCCTGACACTGATCACCGGCTGGTACGGGATGAATTTTCAAAACATGCCGGAGCTGCGGACAGATAACGGATATTTTGTTCTCATTATTGTCTGCTTGCTGATCGTCGCTGTGGAAATCTGGCTCTTTCGCAAAAACCGCTGGCTGTAACCGCCGGCATCTGCCGCTCTTTACCTTTAAGAGCGGACTGATCTAAGGAAAGGAAGGACTGATATGTAATGCTCGCTCTTGAGATTCTGGATATTAAAGATTTTACCTCAAAACTGTTTGTGGGAAATGTTTTCGATACATTTTGTCTTTCGGAGGCAGCCTTTACCACATTTCTCACCTGTACCATTGATGGAAAGCTGAAAAAGGACTTTTTCGATTCCGGCCAGGCACCCGATGACCGCAGCCTCAGCCTCTGGTCTGAGGTAAAACCTTACTGCTATACGCTGATCCGTGGACGCCGCACGCCCCTGCACTTTAAAATTGTTTTCCAGCTTTCCCCGAAAAACACGGAAAAAATGCTACATTCTTCCGGTGCTTCTCTGACCGCCGAGGACGTCTTCGGTCTTTTTCTCAACTGTCAGTTTGAAAAGGGAAGGCTGATCTGTACCACGGGTACCTCTCTGAAGGTATTCTCCACTGACCGCACCGTGGATCAACTGTGGGATGATCTGGTACGGCGCTTTTTCCGCCAGCAGAAAATTTCATTTGAAGAACGTTAGAAAGGCCGCGGCCCTTTTGAGGCTGCGGCCTTTCTGATCAGATAGTTAGTCTGGTTTTTCTGCTGCTGTCTGCGTCATTACCGCAGATATCCCTGCTGCAGGATGGAGTCCTGCATATTTCCCTGAGACTGGCTGTCGGAGCTGCTCTGTGTATCAGCTTTATCCAGGGTAATGCTGACGGTTTTCTCCACATACTGTCCGTTATCCGCCACCGCGATGGTGATATCCACAGTCTCTCCCGCAGCATAATACTGAAGCTGCTGTTTCAGCTCATCCATGGAGGTGACGCTGGTTCCGTCAAAGGCTGTGATTACACTGCCCGCGGTGATTCCGGCATTGTCAGCCGCTCCTCCTTCCACTACTTCCGCCACATAGACACCTTCCGGAAGCCCATAGGCTTCTGCCACCGAGCTGTCCACGCTGGTTCCGCTGATGCTGAGCGCCGCAGCCTGATCATCAGACACTTTCTCCCTGGTCGTCTTGTTCATCAGATTCTCCAGGATCGGCTCCGCCCGGGTAATGGGGATGGCGTATCCCATACCTTCCACATCAGTGGAGGCCAGTTTCGCGGAGTTGATGCCGATCACTTCACCATTCATATTGATAAGGGCGCCGCCGCTGTTTCCGGGGTTGATGGCCGCGTCTGTCTGAATAAATCCACCTTCAGTATCCTCGCTGACCTGACGGTCCAGCGCGCTGACGATACCTGTGGTTACAGACTGTCCGTAACCCAGGGCATTACCGATGGCCACTACCTGCTGTCCAACAGAAAGAGCATCTGAATCGCCCAGTGTCGCGATCTTAATCTGGGACATGGTATCATCAGAAATATCCGCCAGATTCACTGCCACAACAGCCAGATCATTGTCGGGATCCGTTCCCTTGATGTTTGCCTCATAGGCCTGATTGTCAATGAAGCCAACCGTCAGAGTATCAGCGTTTTCCACCACATGATTGTTGGTCACAATGAGAAGCTCCGTGTCATTTTCTCCGATAATAATTCCGGAGCCACAGCTTTCCACTTCCTCAGTCTGAGGCGCTCCGCCCATGCCGAACATACTGTAGTAGTTCTGAACTTCCTGCACAGACTGATTGGTGATGGAAACGATGGAAGGCATCACAGAAGATGCCACATCGGATACATCCAGGCTCTGGCCATCCGTACTTCCGTCAGATGTGGCGGAAGTGGTCTGCAGCGTTGCTTTGCTGCTGTTGGTATCTGATGTGTCTCCCGTAGATGCTGAAACCTGCGTACTGCCTCCGGCGGCCATATTGATTCCCACCATGGTCCCTCCGGCAATTCCTCCGAACAGCACCGCGCTCAAGGCAATGGCCCCTGCCCGCTTGGCAAATTTTTTCAGATTGTCATGATTCTTCTTCGGATCTTTCGGTTCCTCCGGCTGAACCGGCTGATACTGATTTTGATTCTGATTAAATTCATAACGTCCATATTCTTCCATAGTTGATTACCTCCCACAATCTATTAAAAATGTTCTTCTTAACTTTTTACAGTTATCAGTATAGATGTGGTTTGTGGTAAATCTGTTATCAGAATATGTTTATTTTGTGAAATCCGACATTTTTCTTTTCATGGAAAATTCCCAAAAGGCATGATATAATGGGAGGCAGCAGAAGAAATCCTGCAAAAGACCAGTGCGGCATGGGCCGAATTTAAGAATTAAATTAGAAAGAAGGATATATCATGCAGAAGATCACAAGTTTCACCATAGACCATTTGAAACTGCAGCCCGGGATCTACGTTTCCCGGAAGGACCCGGTGGGCAACACCTGCGTTACCACCTTCGACATCCGGATGACCTCCCCCAACGAGGAGCCGGTGATGAATACCGCGGAGGTTCACACTATTGAACATCTGGGCGCCACATTTCTCAGAAATCACCCGGACTTCGGGCCGAAAATTCTCTACTTCGGCCCCATGGGATGCCGGACCGGCTTCTATCTCCTTCTGGCCGGCGACTACGAATCCGCGGATATTGTATCCCTGATGACGGAGATGTTCACCTTTATCCGGGATTACCGGGGCGAAGTTCCCGGAGCCTGCGCGAAGGACTGCGGCAACTACCTGGATATGAATCTTCCCATGGCAAATTATCTGGCAAACCGTTTTCTTTCCAACGTTCTGGAGGGCATTGGCCCGGACCGGCTCTGTTATCCTCAGTAAAACGTATCCCATCCCGCAGCGGCATGGCCCCTCAAAGGGCCGGCCGCTGCGGTTTTCTTTCCATACGGACCAGGATGCTTCCCCCGCAGACCATCCCCAGCGCTCCGGCTTCCCCGGAGGAAAGGTCGTACCTGATTTCAGCGGGAAACTTGCGGCCGCTTCCGGCATCCAAGATGGCCTGATGTTCCATGACGCCGCCGCCAATGGTTCCGTACACCGTTCCGTCATCCGCCACCAGCATGGCGCATCCCACGCCCCGGGGCGCGGATCCCGACTTTTCCACAATGGTCACCAGAACTCCCCCGATTCCCGCCGCAAGGGCTTTCTGCACCTGCTGGGACGTTCCCTCTTTTCCACTGAGATTTCTCACCTGCACGATCTGGGCCAGAATACTGACCGCGATCTCTTCCGGTTCATTCCCTCCCAGCTTCAGCCCGATGGGCGCCCAGATCTGTTCCACCTGTTCCCAGGCATGCCCCGCTTCCAGCAGGCGCTGCCGCACTTCCTTTACCTTCTTTTTGCTGCCGATCATACCCAGATAGGCAAACCTGCGCCCAAGAAGAAGATCCGCGCACTGGAAATCCCCCTGGTGTCCCCGGGTGACAATCACATAATAAGAATTTTCCAGCGGGGGAATCCGCTGCTCCAGCTGGGCGAAGGGCGCGCAGATTACCCGGTCCGCTTCCGGGAAACGGCCGGGGGAGGCAAATTCTTCCCGGTCGTCCATCACAGTAATGTCATAGCCCATCACACTGGCCAGCCGGCACAGGGCATGTCCCACATGGCCGCCGCCCAGAATCACCAGATGCAGCCTTTCATCCTTCTCCATTTTCGCCACCTCCATCTTCCTTATTCTCTGTCCGCCGGATATCCTCCGGGTAAAACACCCGCTCCAGACACAACCCGCAGGCCGGCGCTGTGGGGCCTGCCGCCGTCCTGTCCATGGCGGCCAGAATTTCTTCCATACTTTCTGCCGGTCTCAGGTGCTGCCCCACCTCCATGAGAGTTCCCGCAAGGATCCGGATCATATACTGGAGAAATCCGTCGCCTTCAAATACCAGCTTCACCTGATGCTCCTCCCTGACAACCTCCAGCCTTGTGATGGTCCGCACCGTGGACTTTTTCATCCGGGGGTTCCCGCAGAAACTGCGGAAATCATGGGTTCCCGTAAGCCGGGCCGCCGCCCTTTGCATGGCATCCGTATCCAGCTCTTCTCCCAGATGGAAAAGGTACTTTCTGCGGAAAACGTCCTTCCTGTCGTCCGTGCCGATCCGGTAGACATAGCGCTTCCCCACAGCCCCAAACCGGCTGTGGAACCGGTCATCCACCCGGGAAACCTTCAGAATTTCAATATCCTCCGGCAGATAGCGGTTAAGATACCGCCGGATCTCTTCCGGCTCTTTTGAGGAATCCAGGCGGGCGTTGGCTGTCTGACAGAGGGCATGAACCCCCGCGTCGGTTCTCCCGGCCCCCTGAATCTCCACCGGTCTCTCTTCCATTCTGGAAAGCACCGCCTCGATCTTTCCCTGTATGGTCTTCTCCGTCTTTTTCTGTCTCTGCCAGCCTTCGTATCTGCTGCCGTCATAAGCAATCTCAAATCTGTAATTCATACTCTTCCTTTCTTTCTTCCAAAGCCGGAGAAGATATTCTTCCGGGCTGACCCGTCCACCGTTTTGCTGCTTTCCGGTACTGAAGCGGCGACATCCCCATGATTCTGCCAAACTGTCTCAAAAAGGTATTTTCACTCTCAAATCCGCTCTTCGTTCCCACCTGAAAAACCCGGTCTTCCCCCTCTTCCAGCAGACGCACCGCTTCACAGACCCTCACCGTATTAATATAACGGTTGACATTGCAGCCGCAGTAGCGCTTAAACTCTTTGCTGATAGTGGAAGGGTGCAGATAAAACTGTTTTCCCAGCTCTTCCAGCCCCAGTTTGCCCCTGAAATTCATATCAATATACGCCTTCACATCCCGCATCCTGGCATCTGCGGCCGTAATGACTCCATAACGGCGCTCCCACTTTGTTTCCCGGAACAGCAGCACCGCCAATTCCGTCAGAAGCAGCCGCTGCATCTGATTCTGAAAATCACTCCTGATTTCTTTCTCACTTTTCAGCCGTTCAAAAAGCTCCCTCAGCCGTTCGAAATTTTCCGGTTCCAGCCGCTTCATATATTTTTCAAACTGTTTCCGTCCGGGAGTGGCAAATACCCGCAGCAAATCCTCATCCACGAGGAAATTCTCCAGGCAGGCAGGATCCACCAGCAGGCTGTAACGCTGGTAGGGAGGCCTCGTGATCTGACATCGGTAATACTCCACCGGGCCAATCACCAACACATCCCTTTCTTCTGCCACATACGTTTCTCCCCGGATCTGATAGTATGCCTGCCCGGATTCTACCAGGACTATCCGGCATGCGTTGTGAATCTGTCCCACTGTCAGCTTTTCCAAACTGCAAATCCTGCTTACTCTGTAGCAGTCTTCGGCAGCACCCCGAAAAAATTTCGGTTCCTCATAATCGTGTACCTTGATTCTCATCGAATGTCTCCTCTTTTGCCGGCCGCTTTGATTTCCATTATGTTCCCCATCGTATCATCTGTTATCATGTTTGTCAATAAGCTGTATTTTCTATTTATTTTCTGATTTTTAATTGTTACAATTCTTAAAATATGATATAATGATTTTACATTCAAAAGATACGTGAAATTACAAAAAAGAATCATCAGAAAAAGGAGGCATTGTATATGGGTGAGAAGAAATTGCTGGCATCCGGCGCTCATGACATTTATCTTGAAAACGGGAAAGCCGTCAAATTATTTGCCAAAGGCTTCCCCAAAGCAGAGGTTTTAAGAGAAGCCATGCATCAGTCTCTGGCACAGGAGCGCGGCATCAAAGTACCCTCTGTGGAAGGGGTGACGGCAGGAGCGGACGGAAGATGGGCAATCATTTCCGAATACATAGAGGGCGAAACCCTTGCCGCACTGATGGAAGCGCATCCGGAGCGCAGGCAGGAATATCTGGAGCAGATGACAAAACTTCAGATTGAAATTTTCAGGAAAAACTCCCCTGTTCTCGGCAGCCTGAAAGAAAAAATGGCGCATCAGATTCAAAGTGTGGAAGAACTTGGCGAAGTGAACCGTTTTGAGATTCTCACAAAACTGAACGGCATGAAGAACCACCGGAAGCTGTGCCACGGAGACTTCTGTCCGGACAATATCATCGTCGGCAAAGACGGCTGGTACGTCCTCGACTGGATCCATGCGGCGGCAGGCAATGCCAGCGGTGATGCCGCGAGAACCTATCTGCTGCTCTCTCTCACAAACAAAGAGGACGCCGATTACTATCTGGAAACTTTCTGCCGGCTCACCGGTATCGAACGCAGCTATGTCAATGAATGGATCCCCATAGTGGCGGCCGCGCAGCTGGTGAAAAAACGCCCCCATGAACGGGAACTTCTCCTGAAATGGGTGGAGGTATGTGATATCGACTGATTTTAAAAGGAGCCGCCCGAAAACGGGGCCTCCGGCATCGGACTGCCGGAGCCTGCTTTCGGGCGGCTCCTTTTTTTTCTGCGGACACCGGGCCTGGCGGACATGCCTGCATATTCATCCGGCTCATGGCCGAAACGGATATGAATCTTAAAACGGAGTTCCGATCATGTCGTACGGCGTCACCTGGTACACGTAGTAGTTCAGCCAGTTGGTATACAGGTTGTTGGCATGTGCTCTCCACATCAGCAGGGGTTTATTTTCCACATTATCCCCCTGATAATAATTTTTGGGAAGCTGAATATCCAGCCCCTTTCCCAGATCTCTCTTATATTCGCCATCCAGGGTAACCCGGTCATATTCCGGATGTCCCATCACAAAGATCTGCCGGCCGTCATTGGCCATTCCCAGGAAAAATCCCGCTTCCTCGGATTCCGCCAGAATCGTTATCCGCCCGTCGGCCCGGATATCCTCAATGGGCACCTCCGTGTGACGGGAGTGGGGAGCAAGGAATCTGTCGTCAAATCCCCGTACCAACGGAATCTTCCGGTTATTCACCTTATGCCAGAACAGTCCGAACATCTTTTCGGGAAGCTGTTTTTTCTGAAGGCCGAAATGATAGTAAAGCCCGGCCTGTGCTCCCCAGCACAGATGCATGGTGGAGGTCACATGGGTCTTGGTCCACTCCATGATTTCCACCAGCTCCTCCCAGTAATCAACCTCTTCAAATTCCATATGTTCCACAGGAGCGCCGGTGATAATCATGCCGTCGAAATTTTTCCGGCGGATCTGTGAAAAGTCCACATAAAATTTATTGAGATGACTGGTGGATGTATTTTTAGACTCATGGCTTGCTGGCGCCATAAACGTAACGTCCACCTGCAGCGGCGTGTTGGAGAGAGAACGGAGAAGCTGCAGCTCCGTCTCCTCCTTCAGCGGCATCAGATTCAGTATCAGGATCTGAATAGGCCGGATATCCTGGTGCAGCGCCCGGGTTTCATCCATCACAAAAATATTTTCTTTTTCCAGAATCTCCCTGGCGGGAAGATCCTTCTGTACTTTAATAGGCATCTTTTTACCTGCTCCCTTCCAGTTTACATCAGCGGGGCAAACAGACGAAGTACACGTCCGAAAAATTTTGTCCCTGTTTTTTCAAGTCTGTAGTCATCCATGGTAATCTCCCTGCAAAGCCTGAGAGTTTCCTGAAAATCCTGCTCCACCCGGGTAATCTCCCGGGACTGGTACAGAAACGTCGCACATTCAAAATGCAGATACAGGCTTCTGTAGTCCAGATTAATGGTTCCCACCACTGCTTTGGTATCATCAGAAGTGAACACCTTCGCATGTACAAATCCCGGCACATACTGGTAAATCCTGACTCCTGCCCGCAGAAGCTCCGGATAATAGGTCTTTGCCAGAGCAAAGGCGTATTTTTTGTCGGGAATATCCGGCATAATAATTTTCACATCCACTCCCCGCTTGGCCGCGAATGTAAGAGCCGTGATCATCTCATTGTCCAGAATCAGGTACGGCGTCATAATATGCACATAATCCCGGGCTGTGTTGAGAATGTCCATATAAACCAGTTCTCCCACTGTTTCCTTGTCCAGCGGGCTGTCGCCATAGGGAATCACATATCCGGAAGCTTCTTCAACCACCGGCTGGCGGATATTCAGATACCGGTCGTAGACATCTGCCCGGGTATCGATATCCCACATTTGCAGAAACATCAGCGTAAAGCTGCGCACTGCGTCGCCCCGTACCATAATGGCCGTGTCCTTCCAGTGACCGAACCGGTCCTTCTCATTGATATACTCATCTGCCAGGTTGATACCGCCGGTAAAAGCTACCAGCCCGTCAATCACCACAATTTTCCTGTGATCCCGGTTATTCTGCGATGTAGTCAGCGCCGGCCGTATGGGATTGAATACCTTGCACTGAATTCCATATGCTTCCAGCTGCCTTGGATAATCGTACGGAAGCCGGAAAAGTGTATTGGTACCGTCATACATGAAACGGATCTCCACGCCCTCCCGGGCTTTTTGCTTGAGTATTTCCAGCACCGTATCCCACATCCGTCCCTCGGCCACAATGAAATACTCCATGAAAATAAATTTTTCTGCTTTTTTCAGTTCCTCTGCCAGGGCAGCGAACTTGTCCTCTCCCAGGGGAAAATAAACGGCCGCAGTATTCTGATAGGCAGGGCCTCCGGCCCGGCTGTGTATGTATCCGGCCAGATTGGCCACCTGGGGATCCTGCTCTTTGAGATTCTTTATAATTTCCGGATTCTGCACCGCGTACTGGCGCATCTGCCGGACTCTCCCCCGCAGCCTGCGGTTCATAAGGCGTGTCCCCGGCTGCAGTTCCACAAAGATATAAAGAAGAAGGCCGAATACCGGCACCAGCGTTATGGGAACCATCCACGCCAGCTTGAAACCGGGATTTCCTTCCCGGTTGATTATAATGATCACGGTGATATCGGTCAGAAGAATGAACGCCCAATAAGCATAGACAATATACTCCTGCAGCAGCCCGGTTGCCATCACCAGAATACCAACCTGCACAAGCAGCAGCAGCAGAATAATGGTGGTTCTTCCGAACACTACCTGAAGGATACCTTTTTTACCCTTTTCCACCATCTGCTGGCCTTTTTCCACCATTTCCTGACCCCTCTCGGAGTCTTTGATTTCCTGTAATTTTCCCATAGTCACCTGTTCTTTCTTTTGTCAGTCCAGCAATGGAATCACACTACGCAAACTTTTGCCCCGATGACCGGAACATTGCTATTATGATATCGGATTTTGAAAGGGATGTCAACGTTGCCCCTGCAGCATTTTCAGAACTTCCTCCTCAGACAAAATAGGAACACCCAGCTCCCTGGCCTTCCTGTTTTTGGAAGAAGAGGATGCCGTATCGTTGTTAATCAGAAAGCTGGTCCGGGAGGTGACGCTGCCGGTGACTTTTCCTCCCCTGGCCTCAATGGCTGCTTTCAGCTGACTGCGGTTGTCAAAATGCTCCAGACTTCCGGTGATGACAAACTGCAGTCCCGCCAGCTCCTGGGTAATCTCTTCCGTCTCCTGTTCAATTTCCAGATGGGAAAGCAGATGATCCAGCTTCTTCTGCCTTTCCTCACCTGAAAAATACTCCACAAAGCTCCCGGCAATCACCGGCCCGATGCCGTCCACCTGAGCCAGTTCATCCAGGGTGAGGCGGCGGATTTTCTCCAGATCATTGCCGAACTGCCGGCAGATCACTTTTGCGTTGGCCAGACCCACATTGGGGATCCCCAATGCGTAAATCAGTCGATACAGGCTGGTTTTTCTGGCTTTTTCAATACTCCCGGCCAGGTTGGAGAAGGATTTTTCACCAAAACCGTCCATCCGCACAATTTCTTCTTTATATTTCTCCAGTTCAAAGATATCACCGAAATCATGGATAAATCCCCTGGCGATAAATTTTTCCAGGGTGGCTTCGGAAAGGCCGTCGATATTCATGGCATCGCGGCTGACAAACAGTGTAAAGGACTTGATGGCTTTGGCCGGGCAGCCGGGGCTGATACAGTAGAGGGATTCCACATCGCCCGTGTTTTCGATTCTGGTGGGACCGCCGCAGGAGGGACATGCCTGGGGAATATCCCTGACTCCGCTGCGGGTCAGATTCTCCGCAATCTGGGGAATAATCATATTTGCCTTGTACACCAGAATCCGGTCCCCCGCGCCCAGCTCCAGCTTTTTCATAATACTGATATTATGCACGCTGGCCCTGCTTACCGTAGAGCCCTCCAGCTCCACCGGAGCAAAAATGGCCACCGGATTGATCAGTCCTGTCCGGGAAGGGCTCCATTCGATTTCCTGAAGCGTAGTCTCCGCCATTTCGTCCGCCCATTTGAAAGCATAGGAATTTCTTGGAAACTTGGCAGTGCTTCCCAGAGAATCTCCGTAGGCGATATCATCGTAGAGAGCCACCAGTCCGTCGGAAGGAAAATCATTTTTTTTCACCTGTTCCGCAAAATAATCCATGGCTTCATCCAGGGTGTCTGCCGTCACCATCCGGTACTCCACTACTTCAAAGCCCTGACCAGCCAGCCATTCCATCTGCTTTTCCCGGGAGTTTTCAAAATCCACCCCATCCGCGCGCACCAGAGCAAAGGCGTAAAACCGCACATGGCGCGCGGCAGTCACTGCGTTGTTCAGCTGGCGCACGGAACCGCTGCACAGGTTCCGGGGGTTTTTATACCTGGCGTCCACTTCTTCGATCTGCCGGTTGATCCGTTCAAATTCCGAATAGGTGATGATAGCCTCGCCCCGCAGAATCAGTTCCCCCTGGTAGGGGATTTTCAGAGGAATGTTGTCAAACACTCTGGCGTTATTGGTGACCACCTCACCCACCAGACCGTTTCCTCTGGTGACTGCCTTGAACAGTTCTCCCCGCCGGTAGGTCAGCACAATGGTCAGTCCGTCCATTTTCCAGGAGAGCAGTGTTTTCTGACCGTCAACAAAACCTCTCAGTGCCTCCCGGTCCTTGGTTTTGTCCAGAGACAGCATCGGTGACTCATGGGCCTCCTTCGGCAGCTCGTCCACCGCCTCATATCCCACGGAAACTGTGGGGCTTCCGGTAAGTACCGTACCGGTCTCTTTTTCCAGCCGTTCCAGCTCATCGTAGAGCCGGTCGTACTCCAGGTTGCTCATGATTTCTCTGTCTTCCTGATAATATGCTCTGGCGGCCTCGTTCAGAACCGGCACCAGTTCCTTCATTCTTTTGATTGCGTCCTGCATATACTCTCCTTTTCCCCGATCTCTTTCACTTATCATGACTGTTCAGCCTTCCGGCTTTACTGTTGCAAAAGTATGTATCTTTTTCCAATCTCTGCCGGACGGACAGAGAGGAGGAATCCTTCAGCATCTCCTTCAGCTGTTCCAGCTCCTGTCCCGTCACCGGGCGCAGCTCTCCTTTTTTCATGCCGTCCAGCCGGATATTCATAATACGGACCCGGTGCAGCGTCGTTACCCGGTATCCCAGATATTCGCACATCCGCCGGATCTGCCGGTTCAGCCCCTGTGTCAGAACGATGGTAAAACTGCATGGTCCTGTCTGCCATATACGGCAGGGTCTGGTAACGGTATCCAGAATGGGAACACCCTGCCGCATACGCGTCAGAAAAGTCTTCGTCACCGGGTGATCCACCTGTACCTGGTATTCTTTTTCATGATAATTCCCCGCCCGCATGATTTTATTCACCAGATCTCCATCATTGGTCAGAAGCAGCAGCCCTGTGGACTCCTTATCCAGCCGGCCCACCGGATAAATCCGTTTCGGATATCCGATATAGTCGACAACATTGTTCTTTTCCCGTTTCTCCGCGGTGCAGACGATTCCTTCCGGCTTATAAAATGCCAGAAGTACCCGTTCTTCTTCCTGCCGGACAGGCTGTCCGTCCACCTCCACCCGGGCATCCCCGGCAATTTTATCCCCCAGCTGCGCCCTGCGGCCATTCACAGTCACCCGGCCTTCACTGATGAGCCTGTCCGCCTCCCGGCGGGAGCAGACTCCCGCTTCACCGAGATATCTGTTCAGACGAATTTCTTCCAAAATTATTTCCTCCGCCTTCCATTATTATATAACAAGGAAAAGAGAGCACTGCAACATACTGCAATACTCTCTCCTTTTCTCATCTTACTGGAACAGATCGCCTCTCACATAACCGGTCTGACCCTCAAAATCAATCTGGATCCAGTCTCCTTCCGATCCGGTTTTAGTAACCTGCTGCCCGGCTGTCAGTTCACCCAGCTTTTCGGAATCCACAGAAGCCTCTGCCCGTACATTGCAGTTGGACTTCACTGTCACCACAGAACCCACTTCCGCATCCATGGCCGCGGATACCTCAACGCCCAGCTCTGACAAATAAGCGGAAAGCGCCGCATCGGATGCCACCGTATCGTCATATTCTTTCTGTTTCCCGGCAATCAGTTCCTGGACATCCTCGGAATTGGTCACCTCATCCATCCGGGTCTGCTGCTCCTGGGAGGGTTCCGAAACAATCTGAAGGGAACCATCATCCCCCGGTGTCGCGTACATACAGCTGACACCCGGAAGTACCGTGTCATATCCGGCATACTTATGTTCATATACCGCGAGGATCACATAACTGCCATCCTCCACACCCGGTTTTGTGTAGGTGTCCACACTGTTGTAGGATTCAATATATCTGGAATTCTGAATCGCCGTCTCCTCAGAAGAATCCAGCTGATCCACCAATGTCTTCAAAGTCTCCGTATCACGGTTGGTCAGCGCCGTGTAATACGACTCCACCAGAGCGTTCACCTCCGGATACGCGTTCTGCTCCAGCAGATCCTGATCCGCCTGAGCCTCAGGCGTTGTCTCCGGTGTGGCTTCCGGCTCGCTTTCCGGGGTATCCTGCCCGTCGGTATCGCTGCCGTCCTCTTTGTTTTCCTCTGTCTGTTGCTGTTCTGCCGTATCCTGACTGCCTCCCAGCCTGCCCGATATAAACCAGGCGCCGAAAATAATCACCGCCAGAACCGCCAGTATCGCCAGTCCCAGAAGGATATATCTCAGGTTATCCGACAGCCATTCTCTGAAATTATCCATAGTATGCTCATCTCCCTGCCAGTATGCTTCTGTCCGGGATATCACCCGTCGGTGTGTTCCATAAAGTAAAAAAACGCATCTGGAGGGAGTCGAACCCCCGACACATGGTACCGGAAACCACTGCTCTATCCTCTGAGCTACAGATGCGAATGTGAACTTCTCGTTCACCACATGACTATAGCACAAATTGTATCATTTGTAAAGAGAAATTCGAATATTTTTCCAAAACTTCAAAGGATCCCCTGTACTGAACTCTAACGTCTTACAGGAAAATCCCGTCTGAGCTTTTCCGGTAACAGTATACCCGGTCAGAAAGAACCTCCCTGGGATCCACGTGGTCCCGGTTGATCTCCTTCACCATTTTGGCCAGCGTCTCCTGGCGGTATCCTGTCCATCCCGGCACTAAAATGCACTCGTGAATACTGCTGGGAAGAATGAAAAACTCCTCTCCCAGCATCTCCGTATTTTTTTTCAGAAACTTCGGGTACAGGATGGTTCCCGCTCCCAGATTTCTGTCGCTGTTGGTGATCACATACATGGGCAGCCGGATCAGTCCGCCTTCCCCGGGCATCTCCTGAGGCATCCCCAGAAGATCCGCCATGGTCATCAGCCGCGGCGGAAGCTTCTGAGGTGTGATTTCCATGGCTTGCTCCTCCAGTCTTCCGGTTGTAATTCCCCACCTGGAAAGATTCTGCCGGCGGATCAGAAGCGTGGCCCGTTCTCCCCGGTATTCCAGCCGGTAATAAAATACCAGCGCCAGATCCAGGATTCTCCTGTGAGGCACCTCCTCCAGAAGTTTTCTGTTCTTTTCATAATGGATAAGCTTGAAAAAAATCTGATCCTTCACCGCCTCATAATCATCCAGAATCCTGGGATCCAGCTGTATCCTGTCCCTGTATCTTTCATAATTCCACGCCATCTTTTCCACCAGCTGCTCCATGGGAACTCCTTTTTCCCAGAGGTGGTAGTATTCCTCCACATACATCACCGGCGATGCCGGGGAACCGGCCTGGGAAAATACCATTCCCTCCACCTTCACTCCGTTGTTTTTCGGCAGCATCTCAAAATGGACGCGGACATTCTCCCCCAGTTCCTCCCTGACCAGCCTGGCCAGCTCTTCTTTGAATTCTCTGTAATCCAAACGCATACCTCCTCTGCCGGGCAGCATACAGTCCTTCCGGGCGGAGCAGTCCGCCGCAGGACACACTTCTGCCTTCGCGGCTTTTACTTTTTATTCTGTTTTCTTCGTGGGAAAATCTGTGCGAACGCACGATATGAACAGGAACAAAGTTCCTGGATTCAGTGTAAACGATTTCCGGGAAAAATGCAACAGAAAATCAGGAAAAAGGCAGTCTCCGGAAATTTTCCGAAAACTGCCTCCTAATCTCTTTTGTGAAATCCGGCAAATGCTCACAGATTCTCAGACTCTGGACAGATACTCGCCGGTTCTGGTATCGATCTTGATCTTGTCGCCCTGCTCCACAAACAGCGGTACGTTCACCTGCGCGCCAGTCTCCACGATCGCCGGTTTTGTAGCTCCCTGCGCGGTATCGCCCTTGAAACCGGGCTCCGTCTCAGTAATCTCCAGTTCCACGAACAGCGGCGGCTCCACCGCGAATACATTGCCGTTATAGGAACATACCTTTACCATCTCGTTCTCTTTTACAAACTTCAGAGCGTCGCCCAGGGTATCCTGGTTGATGGCAATCTGATCATAGGTCTCGTTATTCATAAAATAGTAGAGATCTCCATCATTGTACAGGTACTGCATATCCACTCTGTCGATTCTTGCCTGCGGAAACTTCTCTGTGGGACGGAAGGTTTTCTCCACCACGCCTCCGCTGATAACGTTTTTCAGTTTTGTTCTAACAAAAGCAGCGCCCTTTCCTGGTTTTACGTGCTGGAACTCAAGAATCTGAACAACATTTCCGTCGATTTCCAGCGTAACGCCATTTCTGAAATCTCCTGCTGAAATCATATAATCTTCCTCCTTAAATCTACACTTTAAGCTTGACTATTTTATATTCTATAATACCCGACAGGATTTTTCAACTGTTTTTTCATTTCCCGCCATTTTCCCCAATGAGAGGAATGTTGCCGCTGCAGGAAATTCCCTGGCGTTTCCGGTCTTTTCGGTAGAAATAGAGGACGATTTTTTCCAGATACCTTTTCAGGACAATCTGAATCTCCTCCTTTGGATGGATGGGCTTCACCAGCACATTGGTCATCCCGCACCGTCTGGCGCCGTATACATCAGTAAAGAGCTGATCTCCGATAAAGAGCGTCTCGTCCGGAGATGTCCGCATCAGGCTGCAGGCTCTCCGGTAATTTTTTCCGGAAGGCTTGTGGGCATTCTCAATGAAAGAAACCTGCACATCCCGGTTGAACATCTCCACTCTCTGGAGCTTATTGTTGGACAGCAGACAGCAGGAAAATCCCAGCTTCTTTAAATGAGCGAACAGTGCCTTCGCCCGGTCATCCGCCGGCGCCCCGTGAGGCACCAGTGTGTTGTCAATGTCAAATATGAGTCCGCGGTATCCCCGCTCATACAGCCTGTCAAAATCAATCTGATAGGTGGAATCCACCCAGGCATCCGGATAAAATTTTTCTAACAGCATCCTGTTTCTCCATCTTTTTATTTATAACGGAAAGCCGCCGCATCCGGCCATTACTGCTTCCTTTCCAGGAATTCCTCCAGTTCCCCGAAGCGTTTTTCCATCAGATCATATCCGTGCTGATAGAATTCCTCCATACGTCCGGTGTCCCGTTCCAGACGGGATACCGGAGGAATCCGGGGACGGAGAACAAACACTTTTCCTTCCCGTTCCCACTTATCGATATAGTCCATGGTCTTATTATAAATTCCGGCCCTCATCTCCATGGATTTTGCCAGATTCGGATACGTTTTTCCGTAAAGCACCCGATAGATATTCTTTCCCGGGCGCACCGGTTTTTTCCGGTATCCCTTATTTCTGGTGAGAATAATCACCGGCTTTCTGTGGCCGGTTTTCAGTGCCCGGATCACCGGCACCGAATCCGCCAGTCCTCCGTCCACATAAGGATTACCGTCCACATATACAATTTTTGTCATCACCGGAATACTGCTGGAAGCCCGGCAGATATCCATCAGTCTCCTGCGGCTGGAATGTTCACTGAGATATTCCGCCTTTCCCGTAATGCAGTTTGTCACCGCCATCTCACATTGGATCTCCGAATGAAAATAAGTATCATAATCAAAAGGAAATGTTTTTTGCGGAAACGTATCGAACATCAGATCCATATCCAGCAGCGTGTGGGTTTTCAGGGTATTTTTCACCGTCACATAACGGTTTTCCCTGTCCGTGATAATGCAGCACCGCTTCATCCGTCCCGGCTGCCGGGACACATAGCTGACCGCATTGCAGGCCCCTGCGGAAGTTCCCACCACATAGGGAAGATAAAAATCCTGCTCCATCAGATAATCCAGGGCTCCCGCGGTGAATACTCCCCGGTTGGCCCCTCCTTCCAGAACCAGTCCTGCTTCCTTCTTCATTTCATTCACACCACTTTCTGTTTCCAGGCCGCCTGATGCGGGAATATACCGGCGTCAGGCGGCCTGTGCTTTTTGTTGTAACAGTTCAGCCCTCCGGCTTCACTGTCACAAAAGCATACACACAGGCTGCGTTTCCCGCAGCCTGGCGCCCGCAGGCCTCGGGATCCCGCTGCAAAAGCAGCGTGACACCTCGCGGGACAGTGGAAGGCTGATCTGTAACTTTTTGTTCTACCGCTCGTCAAGCGGTACATAATCCTCATAATCTTTTACGTTCATGTATGCCGGACGGATAATCTTATCTGTGTTGATCAGTTCTTCCATCCGGTGCGCGCTCCAGCCCACGATACGGGCAATGGCAAACATGGGGGTAAACAGCTCTGTGGGAAGATCCAGCATGCTGTAAACGAATCCGCTGTAGAAGTCCACATTGGCGCTGACACCCTTGTAAATATGGCGCTCCTCTCCGATGATCTGGGGAGCCAGACGTTCCACCATGCTGTAAAGGCCGAACTCCTTGTCCCTGCCTTTTTCATGGGCCAGCTTTTCCACAAACTTTTTGAAGATCTCCGCACGGGGATCCGAAATGGAATACACCGCATGACCCATTCCATAGATCAGTCCTCTCTGGTCGAAGGCTTCCTTATGCAGCAGCTTGCGCAGGTAATTTCCCACTTCCTCCTCGTCTTTCCAGTCGTGGACATGCCGCTTCATATCCGCGAACATCTGAACCACCTTGATATTGGCGCCACCGTGCTTGGGACCTTTCAGGGAGCCCAGGGCCGCTGCAATCACCGAATACGTATCTGTACCTGAAGAGGTTACCACATGGGTGGTAAAGGTGGAGTTATTTCCTCCGCCATGTTCCATATGAAGCACCAGAGCCAGATCCAGAATCGTGGCTTCCAGCTGAGTATACTTCATATCCGGCCGCAGCATCCGGAGAATATTTTCCGCCATGGACAGGTGGGGATCCGGGTGATGGATGTAGAGACTCTTGCCCTTTATGTAATGATTGTAGGCATGATAGCCGTATACGGACATCATGGGGAAGGTGCTGATCAGTGTCAGGCACTGACGCAGCACATTGGGAAGAGAAATGTCTTCGGCATTGTGATCATAGGCGTACAGTGTCAGAACGCTTCTTGACAGGGTATTCATCATATCCTTGGAAGGCGCCTTCATAATGACATCTCTGACAAAATTGGTGGGGAGGGATCTCTGGCCGGACAAAATCTTTTTAAATTCCTCCAGTTTTTCGTGATCCGGCAGTTCCCCGAACAGGATCAGATATGCCACCTCTTCATATCCATACCGGTTTTCTTTCAGAAATCCACGGGTCAGGTCGTGAATATTGTATCCCCGGTAATACAGTCGTCCGTCACAGGGTACGGACTTTCCGTCTACTGTCTCGCTGGATATGATCGCGGAGATCTCTGTGAGGCCGGCCAGCACGCCTTTTCCGTTGATATCACGGAGTCCTCTCTTCACGTCATACTTTGTATACAGGGAACTGTCAATCTTACTGTTTGCCACACAGATCTCGGTTAATGCTTCCATCTCCGGAGTCACCTTTAATTTAAAACCTGCCATACTGCATTACCTCCTTTTTCGCATTTAAAACTTACCAAACAACTCTGATATTATTTTATCATTATACACTATTTTGCACAAAGGATACAATATTCAAAATCTTAAAAAAATATGAACAGCAGGCCGGGTCATTTTCCGACAGAATGAAACGTTTTCCGCCTTGTGTGTTTTGGCTGACTTTTCACACGAAAACAGTCCGCCGGAACATTTTCCGGCGGACCGCTTCCGATGGCGCCACTCAATCGTTCTGTTTTCTGGCTGCCAACACTTCCTTTTCATAACGCTGCACTTCTTTATACCAGTCTTCCCTCACTGGCACACCCATCATCTCGCAGAAATAATCCCAGACTGCCCCCAGAGGATACGTCTTCAGCTCCTCCTGCTGCAGCATCAGCTCCGTAAACCGGGACTGGTCCTGCATCTCTTTCAGGGTTTTCCAGGGTGTCAGCAGAGCGGACAGCAGAGCCTTCTGCATGTTCCGCATGCCCACCGTCCAGGCCGCGATCCGGTTGATGCTGGCATCGAAATAATCCAGCCCCAGAATCACCCGGTCCAGGGCGTCATTTCTCACGATTTCCTTGGCAATCTCCTTCGTCTCATCATCCAGCAGCACCACATGATCACTGTCCCAGCGCACCGGGCGGGTCACATGAAGGGCAATTTTATCATTAAACAACAGCATGGACGAAATCTTGTCGGAAACCATCTCCGTGGGATGGTAATGGCCGTTGTCCATCAGGCTGATAATGCCGTTTCTGGCCGCGTAATTTACGGTGAACTCGCTGGAACCCACGGTGTAGGATTCCAGGCCGATGCCGAACACTTTGGATTCCAGGCACACCAGCACCTTGCTGCGGTCATAGTCCTCAGACAGGATCTGATCCAGCGAATCCTTGAAGCGGGCTCTGGGTCCCAGCCGGTCCGCCGGCACATCCTTGTAGCCGTCGGGGATCCAGATATTCATGGCACAGGGCGTCCCCAGCTCCTGGGCGAAATACTGGGAAATCCGGATACATGCTTTCCCGTGATCGATCCAGAACCGGCGCACCGTCTCGTCGGGGCTGGAAAGGGTGAGATTTTCCTTCACCATGGGATGGGAGAAAAAGGTGGGATTGAAATCCAGGCCCAGCCCTCTTTCCCTGGCGAACTCCACCCATTTCCGGAAATGGCGGGGCTCGATCTTATCCCGGTCCGCGAATTCTCCGTCCTCAAAAATGGCGTAGCTGGCATGAAGATTCAGCCGGTGCTTTCCGGGAATCAGGCGCAACGCCTCGTCAATATCGTCCATCAGCTCCCGGGGCGTCCGGGCTCTTCCCGGGTAATCACCGGTGGCCTGGATGCCGCCCGACAGGGGCCCCCTCTGATCAAAGCCGATCACATCGTCTCCCTGCCAGCAATGCATGGAAATGGGCGTATTTTTCAGGGTTTCCAGCGCTTTGTCCGTATCCACGCCCACCTTCGCATACTGTTCTCTTGCAACCTCATACAACTCTCTGACTGTCATGGTTTCCTCACTTTCCGGCCGCATGGCCATAAAGGTATCCCCTCTGGGGGTTTCCTCTCTTTCCGGCCGAATGGCCATAAAGGTATCCCCTCAACGATATACCTGAATATCGAAGGATTCGTGAATCACATCCCTGGCTTCCTCTACCCTGGAAAACTCTCCGGCCTTAAGCATCTGGGCCGTAAGATTTCCGATGGCCGTGGCCTCGGAGGGGCCGGCATGAATCTCTTTTCCCGTGGCTTTGGCAGTGAGACGGTTCAGGTATTCCGCGTTGGAGCCGCCTCCCACAATATGGATTCTGCCGAAGGTTCTGCCCGCCATTTCCTCCAGTTCCCCGGCGGTTTGCGCGTAGCACTGGGCCAGGCTGGCGTAGATCACCGTGGCAATCTCCCCCAGAGTCTGCGGAACCGGCTGTCCGCTGTCGGCACAGGCCTGCTTCACTTCCTCCGTCATACTCTCCGGGGCCAGGAAACGCTCATCGTTGGCGTCCACCCGGGACGGGAAATCCCGGTTTTCCTCCGCCATCTGACAGATCTCGGCAAAGGAATACCTGTCCTCAAATTCATGGCGCACAGACTGAATCATCCACAGTCCCATGATGTTCTTCAGATAACGGAACCGGTAGCCGTAGCCGCCCTCGTTAGTGAGATTTCTTCTGCGGCTTTCCTCGGAGCAGTCCGCCTCCATCCGCTCGATTCCCATCAGAGACCAGGTTCCGGAGCTGATATAGATGAAATCGTCATCATTGGCAGGCACCGCCAGCACCGCGGAACCGGTGTCATGGGTGGCAGGCACCACCACATTCAGGTCAAAGCCCACCTCTTTTTTCACCGCTTCCGTCAGGCCGCCCAGGTTTGTCCCCGGCGTCACCAGTTTCTGAAACATTTTCCGGTTATAGCCCAGCCGCCCGATCAGCTCCTCGTCCCAGTCCTTTGTCACCGGGCTCACCAGCTGGCCGGTGGTGGCCTCCGTATACTCGTTCACCTTTTTCCCGGTGAGAAGATAATGGAAATAATCCGGCATGAACAGCAGACAGTCCGCCGCCTCCATATACTCCGGATGCTGCTCCTTCACCGCCATCAGCTGGTAAATGGTGTTGAAAACGGCTTTCTGAATCCCCGTCCGGGCATACAGCTCTTCGGGCGATATCTTCTCATATACCTTTTCGTCCATGCCGATATTGCGCCGGTCCCGGTAGCCCACGGCGTTGCCCAGCATTTTTCCTTCTTGGTCCAGCAGGACGAAATCCACGCCCCAGGTGTCCACGCCCATGCTCACCGGGATTTTCCCCAGCTCCTTACATTTTTTCATGCCGGCAAGAATCTCCGCAAAAAGCCGGTCCGTCTCCCAGCAGAGCTCACCGTCCTTTTTTACCATGCCGTTGGAGAAACGGTAAATTTCCTCCAGCCGCATCCTGCCGTCTTCCATCCACCCCAGGATATGTCTTCCGCTGGAAGCGCCGATATCCACTGCCAGATAATACGTTGTCACGATACTCCACCTCCCGTTTGACACATTGCGGGCCTCTGATTACCAGAAGGCCCGCACCGTTCATATGGTTATCCTATACTGTTTTTTCTGTGAAGAAAAGAACCTGATTTGCAAAGAAGAACGTCCTTATTTGACATCCATGTCCCACAGATCCTCCCAGCCGGAGGCTCCCTCCCAGAGGAATACCTGGCCTTTGATCAGCCGGTTGTTTCTGTCCAGTCCACGGATGATATCCATCTCCTCTTCCGTCAGCGGATCCTCCGTGACGCAGCGAAGATTTGCCGTGTAATTTTTCTCCTTGGTGGAGAAGGGAATGGGGGTCTGGCCCCTCTGTACTGCCCATTTGATGCAGATCACCGCCGGATGGACGCCGTGGGCCTGGGCGATGGCCCGGATCTCGGGCAGTTCAATGTCCGTAATGTCCTCCGGGGTCTTATCCCGCTCCGGACGGGAGGGGGATCCGATGGGACAGAAGCCCACCGGCTCAATGCCCTGCTCCTTGCAGTAGGCGAACAATTCGGGCTGCTGGAAGCAGGGATGCAGCTCCATCTCGATGGCCGCCGGACGGATCCTGCAAAGCGGCAGCACCTGCTCCAGCTTTTTGATGGTCATGTTGGACATACCGATATGCCGGGTCAGCCCCATGTCCACCAGCCGCTCCATCTGGCGCCAGGTTTTCATAAACTCTTCCACCGAAAACGGTCTGGCGTCGGGATTTCTGGAATCCACATCGCAGCCCGGCGCGTGATAATTGGGGAAGGGCCAGTGTACATAATACATATCCAGATAATCCAGCTTCAGATCCTTCAGCGTGCGGGCGCAGGCGATCAGCACATCTCCATCCCCGTGCATATCATTCCATACCTTGGAGGCGATGAAAAGCTCCTCCCGCTTCACCGTTCCCCGGGCAAAGGCGTCGGCAAAAACCTGTCCGATCTGCGCCTCATTGCCGTAGCAGGCCGCGCAGTCAAAGGAGCGGTATCCCGCTTCGACGGCCCCCGCCACCGCCTGCGAAACCTCCTGGGCGGAAACGTGGTCGGAGCCAAAGGTACCCATGCCCACCGCGGGCATGAGGGCACCTGTAAAAAGTCTTCTCTGGGGAACCTTCCCCGGATCAATTTTCGTCATGATTTCCTCTCTTTCCGGCTTTTATAATCCAAAGCCCTCGTTGATCAGCAGCAGTTTTCCCTGCACCAGGCCCGGTGTTTTGAACATCTGGAAAGCCTCCTGGGCCTGGCTCATGGGCATTTTCTTATAGATAAAATCCGGATCGAATTTCAGCTGTCCGGTGGCGTAGTAGTGGGCCGTCAGCTCCCATTCCTTTCCCGGGAAGGGGGAACTGTA
>CBJMC01400__coassemble_917_pt1 | contig 23869 bp, 22 predicted proteins | sample CBJMC01400__metabat2_low_PE_039 | metagenome-assembled genome bin CBJMC01400
CCGGAGCTGTTCATGTAGTACCAGGTGCCGTTGATTCTCTGCCATCCAGTGAGCATGGCGCCGGAGCCGTTCATGTAGTACCAGGTGCCGTTGATTCTCTGCCACCCGGTGAGCATGTGGCCGGAGCCGTCCATGTAATACCAGGTGCCGCCGATGAACTGCCATCCGGTAAGCATGGCGCCGGAAGCGTTCATATAGTACCAGATGCCGCCGATCTGCTGCCATCCTGTGAGCATAACGCCGGAACTGTTCATGTAATACCAGGTACCGTTCACCTGCTGCCATCCGGTGGTCCGCTGTCCGTTGCGGAAATAATACCAGTTTCCGCCGGTCTGTCTCCATCCCGTGTAGCCGCTGGGGGCCGGTGTAGGCGTCGGCGTAGCCGTAGGTGTTGGCGTGGCCGTGGGTGTTGGTGTGGCCGTGGGTGTCGGCGTGGCGGTAGGTGTCGGCGTGGTGTCGGAAGAACCTGAGGAAAGACCAAGATATGCCGCGATGCCCTTTGCGTCAGCTTCACCAATCTGCTTTAACATATTCTCGTTATTCAGCTTCAGGGCATCTTCCCGGTTGTTTACAAATCCATGTTCGATAATTACTCCCGGGATGTTGGCTTTCCGGCTGTAACGGACGATTCCGTAATAATCCGCCAGAGATCCATCCTCATAGGTGTCGCCGGTCTGCGACATCGGCATCTGGAATCCCATGTCGTTGAATCCCAGATCCACCAGCTCGTCCAGAATATCCCGGGCCAGCTCCTGTGCCTCCTGGGCAGTTTCCGCATGGTACGGATGATCGCTGTCTACCCTGGGAACCATGGCCACTACGCCGTGAGCGCTGGTGACTGTTTCGCTTGTGGCATTGACGTGCTGGCTGACCAGAATATCCGCCCCCTTTTCCACCGCGAAATCCACCCGCGCGGAGATAGAAGGATTCTCATTCTGTGTGGTTTTGGTAAGGTATACTTCGATGTTGCTGTAGTTTTCCTCCAGCGCCTCCTTGGTATACTGGGAAATCTTGAAATTGATCACGGCCTCGTCCAGGACAAAATCACCCCAGTCCCGGTAAGTTCCTGAGCCCGCTCTTCCGTGTCCCGGATCCAGCACGATCACCTTGGTGGTGTTTCCGGACCGGGGAGAGACGCTCATAACGGAGGCGGTATCGGTGACGGCCGCAGCCACCTCTTCTTCGGTGATTTCCTCATCCGGGGAAACGGTGATGACATTTTCCAGGGCCGTCTCCATTTCTTCCCCGGACACACCCTGCTCTTCGGCTGCTTCCTCCTGGGCCAGCTGCTGATAATCCAGCGTATTGCCCTCTTCCAGCGGAGCCAGATCCGTGGTAAAGCTGCTGCCGGCGGCCACAGAGGCTACGGACAGATAGGTGATGGAATCGGAAGCGGGCAGGAAAAATGCCGCGTAATTCTCCACCAGATGCGAGGCTTCTGTCTCGGAAGTCCCGTTTTCATCCTGCCAGGTCAGAACCGCTTCTTCCAGGGGCTGATCGGTGGCAAGCTTCACGATGACGCCCCGTGTGGTTTCGTCCTCGGAAAGCTCAGAGTAGAGAAACTCTGCCTCCAGCGTATTTTCCGGAGTTTCCGTTTCCGCGTCAGCCGCGGAAGCGGGATCCGGTGAGGAGGCCTCCTCCTGAGTACCGGTATTCGGAAGATTGGTCCCGGATTCCGAAGCGGTATCTGAACCGGTGCCGGCAGTGTCCTGAGAAGTCAGACCGGAACTGTCATCCGCTGAAGTGAAGGAATCTGCATCCTGTGACGCGTCCTGTGTCTGCGGATCGGCCGACGGAGACGGGGAAACTTCCGCGTCTGTGCCGGTGCCGGCAGCCTCCTGCGTCTTGGAGGATTCTGAGGTGACCGGCGCCTGTGCTGTATTCTGATCCGCTGCGGCCGGCATCATACCGGTGAGCAGGAGAACAGCTGCCAAAAACAGGGCCGCAAATCGCTTATGTACTTTTTTCATAATACCCCCTTTTCGTGGTGAAGCCATATGATGGCTGATAAACAGCTAAAAGTATTATACATTTGTTACAAAAGAAATACAATCCTATTTCGGAAAAAGGTAAAAAAACGTAACAGTTCAGCCTTCCGGTTTCACTGTTACAAAAACCGGGGGCTGCCGGCTTATGGCCGCGGCAGTCCCCGGGTGGGATTTACTGATTTTTATCGTTCTTTTCCACTTCGGACATCATCATGGCACGTACCGTCAGCGGAAGGCCGAAGAGGGTGATGAAGCCGCTGGCGTCGTGGTGGTCGTACAGATCACCGGTGGTGAAGGATGCCAGGGACTCGTTGTACAGGCTGTAGGGAGAGGTGGTTCCGGCTTTGATGATATTGCCTTTGTAAAGTTTGAACTTCACTTCTCCGGTTACATACTTCTGGGTGGACTCCACGAAAGCCTGGATGGCCTCCCGCAGGGGGGTGAACCATTTTCCTTCGTATACCACCTGAGCAAACTGGCTGCCCAGTTTCTTTTTCGCCTCCATGGTATCCCGGTCAAGTACCAGCTCCTCCAGCTGATCGTGGGCCTCCATCAGAATGGTTCCTCCGGGGGTCTCGTATACGCCGCGGGATTTCATGCCTACCACACGGTTCTCCACGATATCCACGATACCGATACCGTGTTTTCCGCCCAGGGCGTTCAGTTGAGTGATAATCTCGGAAACCTTCATGGCTTTTCCGTTGAGCGTTTTGGGAACGCCGCCCTCAAAGGTCATGGTCACATATTCCGGTTTGTCCGGGGCCTGCTCCGGGGTAACTCCCAGCACCAGCAGATCGTCGTAGTTGGGCTCATTGGCCGGATCCTCCAGCTCCAGTCCCTCATGACTGATGTGCCACAGGTTCCGGTCGCGGCTGTAGCTGTGGCTGGCGTCGAAGGGAAGGTTGATGCCGTGTTGCTGGCAGAAAGCAATCTCATCTTCCCGGGACTGCATGGTCCACACATCTGTCATGCGCCAGGGAGCAATGATCTTCAGATCGGGAGCCAGTGCCTTGATTCCCAGCTCGAAACGGATCTGGTCATTTCCTTTTCCGGTAGCGCCGTGGCAGATGGCGGAAGCGCCTTCCTTGCGGGCGATTTCCACCAGCTTTTTGGCGATGACGGGACGCGCCATGGAAGTTCCCAGCAGATATTTGTGCTCGTAAACCGCTCCGGCCTGCACGCAGGGCATGATATAGTCGTCGCAGAACTCGTCCACCACGTTCTCAATATATAATTTGGAAGCGCCGGAGAGCTTTGCACGCTCGTCCAGTCCGTCCAGCTCCGCGCCCTGTCCGCAGTCCACGCAGCAGCAGATAACCTCATAATCAAAATTTTCTTTCAGCCAGGGAATCAGGGCTGTGGTGTCCAGTCCTCCGGAATAGGCTAAGATTACTTTTTCTTTCATGATCCTGTCCTCCTGTTGGAATTTTATTCATAAATAATGTATAAACATCCGGGCTGCCCGCGGATTTTCCTTCCGCGGCGCAGAGAAAATGCCCGATAAGTTTTGCGTCCGTGAAATCCGTGAACCCTCCTGCTTTGGCTGGTTTCCAGGTATCACAAGGCATAATATACAGCAACTTCAAAAAAAAAGCAAGAGGAAAACGGGAAAAAATAAAAAAACTTGCATATTATACTAGAATCATGTATAATTATGCAATGATTTGATAAAGATGCCACTTTACATTAAAAAAGGGAAAGGGTAAAATAAAAGAAATCAGGAAAAGGAGCAGTTATTATGATAAGAGCAGGAATAATCGGAGCGACAGGCTATGCGGGAGCAGAGCTGGTCAGAATCCTTCTGGGACATAAAGATACGGAAATCCGGTGGTTTGGATCCCGGAGTTACATTGAGCAGAAGTACGCGTCCATTTATCAGAATTTTTTCCAGCTGGTGGACGCGGCATGTATGGATGACAATATGGAGGCCCTGGCGGATCAGGTGGATGTGATTTTCACCGCCACGCCTCAGGGACTGTGTGCTTCCCTGGTAAATGAAGGGATTCTTTCCAAATGTAAAGTCATCGATCTGAGCGCCGATTTCCGGCTGAAAGATGTGGCGGTTTACGAAGAGTGGTATAAAATCACCCACAAGGCCCCCCAGTTTCTGCCGGAGGCAGTCTACGGCCTGTGTGAGATCAACCGGGAGAAAATCCGGGGATCCCGGCTGGTGGCCAATCCCGGATGCTATACTACGTGCAGTATTCTCACCTGTTATCCGCTGGTGAAGGAGGGGTTGATTGATCCGGATACCCTGATTATCGACGCCAAGTCCGGAACCTCAGGAGCAGGGCGGGGAGCCAAGACGGACAACCTGTTCTGCGAGGTCAATGAAAATATCAAGGCTTACGGCGTGGGCACGCACCGCCACACGCCGGAGATTGAGGAGCAGCTGGGCTACGCCTGCGGCAGGGATATCCGGCTGAGCTTTACCCCCCATCTGGTTCCCATGAACCGGGGGATCCTGGTGACGGCTTACGCTTCGCTGACCAGGCCGGTATCCTACGAGGAAGTGAAGGCGGTGTACGACAAATATTATGGTAAGGAGACCTTTGTCCGGGTACTGGAAAAAGATGTATTCCCCCAGACCAAATGGGTGGAGGGCAGCAACTATGTGGATGTGAACTTCAAGCTGGATCCCAGAACGAACCGGGTGGTTCTGATGGGCGCTCTGGATAATCTGGTGAAGGGAGCCGCGGGACAGGCGGTACAGAATATGAATCTGCTGTTCGGCTGCCGGGAAAACGAGGGACTGGATCTGGTTCCCATGTTCCCGTAACTGAGGCAGAGTATAAGGAAAGGACGAATCGTATGAAGATAATTGACGGCGGCGTTACTGCCGCAAAGGGATTTCTGGCGGCGGGACTGGCGGCCGGAATTAAAAAAGGAAATAAAAAGGATATGGCTATGATTTACAGCAGCACCCCCTGTATGGCGGCGGGAACCTTCACCACGAACTTGGTGAAGGCGGCTCCGGTGAAATGGGATCAGGAAATCGTGTACCATCAGCCCTCCGCCCAGGCGGTGGTGATCAACAGCGGCGTGGCCAACGCCTGCACCGGCAGCGAAGGCATGGAGTGCTGCCAGATGACCGCCCAGGAGGCGGCAAAGGTGCTGAATATCGCACCCACGCAGGTGCTGGTGGCTTCCACCGGCGTTATCGGGCAGCAGCTTCCCATGGATCAGATCCGGGAAGGCGTCCGGAACCTGGCGCCTCTGCTTTCCGGGGCGCGGGAAGCTTCCGCCCTGGCAGCCCAGGCCATCATGACCACGGACACCGTGCCGAAGGAAGTGGCGGTGACGGTGGAGCTTGGCGGCCAGACAGTGACCATCGGAGGCATGTGCAAAGGCTCCGGCATGATTCATCCCAACATGTGCACCATGCTCAGCTTCGTCACCACGGACGCGGCCATTTCCCGGGAAATGCTGCAGAAGGCCCTCAGCGATGTGGTGAAGGATACCTACAACATGGTCTCTGTGGACGGCGACACCTCCACCAATGACACGGTGCTGCTTTTGGCCAACGGCATGGCCGAAAATCCGGAAATCACAGAGGACTGCGAAGATTATGAAACCTTTAAGGAAGCGCTGCTGTATGTGAACACCTGTCTGGCGAAAAAAATTGCCGGGGACGGGGAAGGCGCTACCGCCCTTTTTGAGGTGAAGGTGGTGGGCGCGGAAAATAAGGAACAGGCAGTGACCCTGGCAAAATCCGTGATTACCTCCAATCTGACCAAGGCGGCCATTTTCGGCCACGATGCCAACTGGGGAAGGATTCTGTGCGCCATGGGATATTCCGGCGCCCAGTTCGACCCGGACCGGGTAGACCTGTATTTTGAGAGCGCGGCCGGAAAGCTTCAGATCATAGAAAACGGCGTGGCCGTGGACTACAGCGAGGAGGAAGCCACCCGGATTCTTTCGGAAAAAGAAGTGACGGCGGTGGCTGATTTGAAGGCGGGAGATGCCAAGGCTACGGCCTGGGGCTGCGACCTGACTTACGATTATGTGAAAATCAACGCGGATTACCGGTCATAAAAAGCAGGAGGAGAAGGAAATATGGTAAAGGAAGAATATCTGCAGAAGGCGGAGGTACTCATCGAGGCCCTTCCCTATATTCAGCGGTTCAACAGGAAGATCATTGTGGTGAAATACGGCGGAAGCGCCATGGTGGACGACAGCCTGAAACGGCGGGTCATCCAGGATGTGGTACTTCTGAAGCTGGTGGGATTTAAGCCCATCATCGTCCATGGCGGCGGAAAGGAAATCAGCCGCTGGGTCGGCAAGGTGGGAATGGAGCCCCGTTTTGTCAACGGCCTGCGGGTGACGGACGCGGAGACCATGGAAGTGGCGGAAATGGTGCTGAACAAGGTGAACAAGGAGCTGGTGACGCTGGTGGAATCCCTGGGCGTCCGGGCTGTGGGAATCAGCGGAAAGGACGGCGGCCTGCTTCATGTGCAGAAGAAATACGCCGGCGGCGAGGATATCGGTTTTGTGGGTGAGATCACGGACGTAAACGCAAAAGTAGTCTACGACCTGCTGGAGCGGGATTTCCTGCCCATCATCTGCCCGGTGGGACTGGATGACGAGTTTCACACCTACAACATCAACGCGGACGATGCGGCCTGTGCCATCGCCAAGGCGGTCCATGCGGAAAAACTGGCATTTCTCACGGATATCGAAGGGGTATACCGGGATCCTTCCGATCCGGACAGCCTGATCTCCAAATTGTTTGTGAAGGAAGCCCGGGAACTGATCGAAGGCGGCAATGTGGGCGGAGGTATGATTCCCAAGCTGCAGAACTGCATCGACGCCATCGAGGAGGGCGTGTCCAGAGTCCATATCCTGGACGGAAGGATTCCCCACTGTCTGCTGCTGGAGATTTTCACCGATAAAGGAATCGGCACCGCAATTTTAAGGAAAGAAGGAATTCAGGATTATGACGTACAGTAAAGGATATATGGACCGGGCGGAGCAGGTGCTTCTTCACACCTACAACCGTTTCCCGGTGGTGCTGGAGAGAGGCGACGGCGTGCGCCTGTATGATGTGGATGGAAAGGAATATCTGGATTTTGCCGCCGGAATCGCCGTATTCGCCCTGGGCTACAACAACCGGAAATACAATCAGGCCCTGAAGGATCAGATTGACAAGGTGATTCACACTTCCAATCTGTTTTACAATGTCCCCATGACTGAGGCGGCGGAGAAACTGGTGAAAGCCACGGGCCTGTCCCGGGTATTTTTCACCAACAGCGGCACCGAGGCTATCGAGGGAGCCATCAAAGTGGCCAGAAAGTATGCGTATCTGAAGGACGGCAGTACCGACCATGAGATCATTGCCATGGAAAATTCCTTCCACGGCAGAAGCCTGGGGGCCCTGTCCGTTACCGGAAATACCCATTACCAGGAGCCTTTCAAACCGCTGATCGGCGGGATCCGGTTTGCCCGCTTCAATGATCTTGACAGCGTGAAGGCCCAGCTTACGGAGAAAACCTGCGCAGTGATTATGGAAACGGTGCAGGGAGAGGGCGGTATCTATCCAGCAGACCCGGAGTTCCTTGCCGGTGTTCGGAAGCTGTGTGATGAGCGGGATATTCTGCTGATCCTGGATGAGATCCAGTGTGGCATGGGACGGACCGGCACCATGTTTGCCTGCCAGGATTACGGTGTGCTGCCGGATGTGATGACCTGTGCCAAGGCATTGGGCTGCGGTGTGCCGGTGGGAGCTTTTGTGCTCAATGAAAAGACGGCGGCAGCCTCCCTGGTACCCGGAGATCACGGCACCACCTACGGGGGAAATCCCCTGGCCTGCGCGGCGGTCAGCAAGGTGTTTGACCTGTTTGAGGAGGATCATATTCTGGAGCATGTGCGGGAAATTACCCCGTATCTGGAGGAAAAGCTGGACGCTCTGGTGGATAAGTATGATTTTCTTGCGGCCAGACGTGGAAAAGGCCTGATGCAGGGGCTAGTGCTGGAAGGGAAACCGGTGGGTGAGGTGATCAGCCGGGCCATTGAAAACGGGCTGCTGGTGATTTCCGCCGGAGGCAATGTGCTTCGCATGGTACCGCCGCTGGTAATCGGCAGGGATGATGTGGATGAGATGATTGAAAAGCTGGAAAAGAGCTTTTGACGGAAGCAGATGATTCTGTGGGGAGGTTTGACATGAAGAAAATTGGATTTATCGGGACCGGCGTCATGGGAAAGGGCATGATCCGGAATCTGATGAAAAACGGATTTGAACTGTATGTGTACAACCGCACGAAGGAGAAAGCGCTGCCCCTTCTTGAGGAGGGGGCCATCTGGTGCGATACCCCGGCGCTGTGCGCCGCCGGGCGCGACGCTGTGATCACCATGGTGGGATTTCCCAAAGATGTGGAGGAAGTATATTTCGGAGAGAACGGCGTATTTGCCGGGGCAGATCCGGGAACTTATCTGGTGGATATGACCACCACAGAGCCGCAGCTTTCCGTGAAGATTTATCAGGAAGGAAAAGCCAGGGGCTTCCATGTGGTGGACGCGCCGGTATCCGGCGGAGAAGGAGGGGCGGTGAACGCCACTCTCAGTATCATGGCCGGAGGAGATCCGGAGGATTTTGAGGCCTGCCGCCCCCTGTGGGAGGCCATGGGAAGCAGCGCCGTCTATGAAGGCAAGGCTGGCAGCGGGCAGCATGTGAAGATGGCCAACCAGATCGCCATCGCCGGTACGGTGACCGGGGTGAGCGAGGCCGTGGCCTATGCCATGCGGCAGGGAATCCCCGCGGAAAAACTGTTCGAGACCATTTCCGGGGGAGCCGCCGGCAGCTGGCAGCTGTCCAATCTGGGGCCGAAAATGGCCGCCGGGGATTACGCGCCGGGCTTCTATATCAAACATTTTATCAAGGATATGGGGATCGCCCTCGCGGAGGCCGAGAAGGCAGGACTTTCCCTCCCCGTTCTCTCCCAGGTGCTGGAAATGTACCGGGGGCTGGAGAAGGAAGGCCATGGAGATGAGGGAACGCAGGGGATTATTCAGTATTATCAGGAATAACAGGCAGACACCACGTTACAGAATTTTGCTGTCAATGGCAGCGGTATAAAGTATAATGGAATAACCGCAGAGTCATCTTTTATGAAAGAGCAAGCCATTGCAGAAGGAAATGTTCAAGGAGGTGTGCATTTGTGGCGGAGAGCCAAAATGTTGAATGGAAAGAATCTTGGAGAGACGAGTATCTGAAATGGATATGTGGTTTTGCAAATGCACAGGGTGGAAAAATTTATATAGGAACAAATGATGATGGTACCATAATCGGTGTGAAAGACAGCAAAAAGTTGCTGGAGGATATTCCAAATAAAGTGCGTGATGTCCTTGGCATTATTGTGGATGTGAATTTGTTGACGAAAGACGGAAAAGATTATATTGAAATCTCTGTAAATCCAAATAGTTATCCCGTCAATTATAAAGGGGAATATCACTATCGGAGTGGCAGCACAAAGCAACAGTTAAAAGGACAGGCTCTCAATCAATTTTTGTTACAAAAAACTGGAATTACATGGGATAGTGTACCGGTTCAGGGAATAAAAATACAGGATTTGAGAAATGACAGTTTTGATATTTTCAGGGAGCAGGCAGTCCTGAGCAAACGAATGGACAGAAAAGATATAGACGCCACAAATGAACAGTTGCTTGACAGTTTGAATCTGCTTGAGAATGGTCAATTGAAAAGAGCGGCTGTTTTGCTTTTTCATCATAATCCGGAAAAATGGATACCGGGAGCCTATATTAAGATTGGATATTTTGAATCTGACTCTGAATTGCGGTATCAGGACGAAATTCATGGTTCCCTGATATCACAGGCAGACAGAGTAGTTGATCTTATTTTTACAAAATATTTGAAAGCGGATATTTCCTATAAAGGAGTGACGAGAGTAGAAACCTATCCTTTCCCGAAAGACGCAGTCAGGGAGGCTGTTTTTAACGCCATTGCACATAAATTTTATGGTGCATTGATCCCTATACAAATCAGCGTATATGCAGATCGGCTTTATATTGCGAATGACTGTATTTTTCCTGAAGATTGGACAATTGCTGATTTAATGGGAAAGCATCGTTCAAGGCCTTATAATCCGTTGATTGCGAATACCTTTTTTCGGGCTGGTTTTATCGAAGCATGGGGACGTGGGATTGAGAAAATTAAGGACAGTTGCAAAGAAGCAGGAAATCCTATGCCAGAATATACGATTAAGCGTGAGGATATAATGGTTATGTTCAAAAGCTTGGTTAGTAGCACTAACCAAGCTACTAACCAAGCTGCTAACCAAGCTAATCAGGTTGCTGACAATTCTGTAGCTGCTCTCATCTTGAAAGTGATTGAAACGGATCCTATGTTATCACAGAAAAAAATTGCTGATATTATTGGGGAAAAATATAGTACGGTAAAGTATTATATGGAGTCCATGAAGAAATCAGGTATGATTAAGAGAGTTGGATCCAGTCAAAAGGGGAAATGGATAATCTTGTAATTAATTTCTGATATTTCTTATAGCAAAATCCAGGGTATGAAAAAGAATCCGGATGCCGCGCTGCGCGGCTTTTCCGGATTCTTTTGTGTCAGCCTTCCACCTTTTTCCCGTAAAACATGATGCCCACCACGCCGGGTCCCGCATGGGTTCCGATGCTGGGGCTTACGTCATTGATCCAGACCTTTTTGGCAATTCCCAGATTTTCCATCAGCCCGGCCACGTACTCTGCGTCCTTCAGACAGTCGGCGTGTACCACGCCCGCATAGTATTCCCGGCCGAAATGCTCCCGATCCAGAGTCTCTTCCATGGATTTCACCAGGGAGCTGAGGGCTTTTTTTCTGCCGCGGACGGTGCCGTTGGCTTTCAGCTCTCCGGTGGCCGTGATGGACAGCACCGGTTTGATGTTGATCATGCTTCCCAGCACTGCTGTGGTTTTGGAGACACGGCCGCCCCGCTGGAGATGGTGCAGGTCATCTACGGTGAAGGAGACATTGATGTGATCCCGCTCCTCCATAAGGGTGTCGTATACGGTCTGCATACCGGCGCCGGAATCCTTCAGTTCCACAGCCCGCATCACGGACAGTCCTTCGCCCAGAGAAGCGTTCAGGGAATCAAACACCAGAATTTTTCTGCCGGGAAATTCCTCCATCAGCTCGTTGGCGGCCACCTGGACATTGCTGCAGCTGCCGCTCAGAGCGCTGGAGAAGGCGATGTGAAGGATATCCTTTCCCTCCTTCAGGATTGCCGTAAACTTTTCCCGGATCACAGCGGGATTGTTGGCCATGGATTTGGGCAGTTCTCCCTTCCGCATGGTCTCGTAAAATTCAGCCGGCGGCATATTCAGTTCATCCCCGTAGACCGTGTCGCCGAAGGCGTAGTACTGGGGGATGATCGTCAGCGGATGCGCGGCCAGAAACGCGGCGGGCACATCGGAATTGGAATCGGTGGTGATTACATAGTCAGACACAGGTAAGTACCTCCCTCTAAAATCATTTTGAGATTCAAATTATAAGCTCATTAAATAACAAAATGAGGGAAATGTCAATTCCTTCGGTGAATCCTCCGTTGACAAAACCGCAATCAATGCTATAATAAAATTCACCAATATAAAATACAGCGTTGACGAGACCAGTACGATGTGAAACGTCCCAGAGAGAAGCGCCGCAGGCTGGAAGCGCTTTGGCGGGAAACATCCGAAGACCACCTCCGAGCGGCCCCAATCAGGCCCGGTGATTCCGTTACCATCAAAAGAGTGGTCCATATTCCGCCGTCTATGGCGAAGTTTCGGACAAAAAGGGTGGAACCGCGAACAGAGAGAAGGAGCCTCTGTCCGTCCCTTGCGGCATCGCGCCGCAGGAGACGGGCAGAGGTTTTTTGAATCTCTGAGGGATCTGCGGCCATTGGGCCGGTAATATTTGACCAGTAGAAGAAAGGAGAAGGAAAATGAACAGGATCAGAGAGTTTTTTGCGAAAGACTGGAGTTTTGAGGAAAAGGTACTTCTGACCGCGGCGGCATTGCTGGCGGGTCTGGCGGCAGGACTTCTGCTGTCGCCCTTCAGGAACATCAGCATGGGGAATAACTGCGGCAATACGTATGGAACAAAAGAAGAAGGAGAGGAAGAAGAAAAATGATTATCACATTAAAAGACGGATCCACAAAGGAATATGACAGCCCCCGTTCCGCCTATGAAGTGGCGCTGGACATCAGCGAGGGACTGGCCCGGGCGGCCACGGCGGCACAGGTAAATGGAAAAACGGTGGATCTCAGAACCATGATTTCAGAGGACTGCCAGCTGAACATTCTGACGGCCAACGACAAGGAAGGACTGGCCGCGCTGCGCCACACCACCTCCCATGTGCTGGCGGAGGCTGTGAAGCATCTGTTCCCGGAGGCGAAGCTGGCCATCGGCCCCTCCATTGAGACGGGATTTTACTACGATTTTGAGCACGCTTCTTTTACGAGAGAGGATCTGGATGCCCTGGAAAAGGAGATGAAAAAGATCATCAAGAAAGGTGAAAAACTGGAACGTTTCACCCTTCCCCGCCAGGAGGCTATCCGGTTTATGGAAGAAAAGGGCGAGCCTTATAAGGTGGAGCTGATTCAGGATCTGCCGGAGGACGCGGAGATTTCCTTCTACAGCCAGGGGGATTTTGTGGATCTGTGCGCCGGTCCGCATCTGATGAGCACAAAGGGTATCAAAGCCTTCAAGCTGACGTCTTCCTCCGGGGCTTACTGGAGAGGCGATGAGAAAAACAAGATGCTGTCCCGTATCTATGGTACCGCCTTTGCCAAAAAGGATGAGCTGAACGCTTACCTGGAGCAGATGGAGGAAGCCAAGAAGCGGGATCACAACAAGCTGGGCCGGGAGATGGAGCTGTTCACCACAGTGGATGTGATCGGCCAGGGCCTGCCCCTTCTGATGCCCAAGGGAGTCATTGTTATCAAGGAACTGCAGCGCTGGATCGAGGATCTGGAGGATAACGAGTGGGGCTATATCCGGACAAAAACGCCGCTGATGGCAAAGAGTGACCTGTATAAGATCTCCGGTCACTGGGATCACTATAAAGACGGCATGTTTGTGCTGGGGGATGAGGACAAAGATAAGGAAGTCTTCGCCCTGCGTCCCATGACCTGTCCCTTCCAGTATTACGTGTACAAAGCGGGACAGCACAGCTACCGGGAGCTGCCGCTGCGCTACAGCGAAACTTCCACTCTGTTCCGCAACGAGGATTCGGGAGAAATGCACGGCCTGACCAGAGTCCGCCAGTTCACCATTTCCGAGGGGCATCTGATCGTAAGACCGGATCAGATGGTGCAGGAGTTCAAGGGCTGTCTGGCGCTGGCGAAGCATTGTCTGGAGACCCTGGGCCTGCAGGAGGATGTGACGTATCACCTGTCCAAATGGGATCCGGAAAATACGGAGAAATATATCGGAGAGCCGGAAGTATGGAATGAGACGGAGGAGCATATCCGCCGGGTGCTGACGGAACTGGAAATCCCCTTTGTGGAGGATGTGGGCGAGGCCGCCTTCTACGGTCCCAAAGTGGATATCAACGCCAAGAACGTGTACGGCAAAGAGGACACCATGATCACCATTCAGTGGGATGCCCTGCTGGCCGAGCAGTTTGATATGTATTACATCGATGAGAACGGAGACAAAAAACGTCCCTACATCATTCACAGAACCTCCATCGGCTGCTATGAGCGAACGCTGGCCTGGCTGATTGAAAAATATGCCGGCATGTTCCCCACCTGGCTCTGTCCGGAACAGGTGCGGGTACTGCCTATCTCTGAGAAGTTCCAGGACTACGCCCAGCAGGTGAACGATGAGCTGAAGAAGAACGGCATCCGTTCCAGTGTGGACAACCGTTCCGAAAAAATCGGTTACAAGATCCGCGAATCCCGCCTGGCAAGAGTGCCCTATATGCTGATTGTGGGAGCCAAAGAGGAAGAAGACCGGGTGGTTTCTGTCAGAAGCCGCTACCTGGGTGATGAGGGCCAGAAACCCCTGGCAGAATTCATTGACGGCATCAGCAGGGAAATCCGCACAAAAGAAATCCGTAAAATCGAGACGGATCAGAAGTAACAGGCGCGTATAGAAATCTGCCGGCCGGCACATACTAACGGGGCAGAATCTTTCGGCAAAAGGAAGGTTCTGGAATGTAAAAACAGGAGGTATGTGTGATGCCAGCATTGAGATGTTCAGCCACAAAATGCGTGTACAACAAGGAGCAGCTCTGCTCCCGGGATGGAATTCAGGTGGACGGAGCAAATGCGAGAACTGTAGATGAAACCTGCTGCTCCAGCTTCCAGGAGAGAACGGGAGAAACCAACGCCATGGAGTCCGGCAGCGGAAAAACCAATGTGCAGGTGGGCTGCAAGGCCTGCGAATGTTCTTTCAACAATAACCAGAGCTGTGAGGCCGGTTCCATCAGCATTGGAGGAGCCAACGCCTGTCATTGCCAGGAAACCTGCTGCGGCACCTTCCAGTGCAGATAAGAGCAGAAATATGCAGAGCTTCCGGCCGGATTGCGGACGTCCCGGTCTGACCGGACAAAAAAAGAGTCATACAAGTCAATGACGACTTGTATGGCTCTTTTTTGATGACTGCCGGGCAAAATCCCCGGTGCCTGTCCTGCCTTTTACGGTCAGGATACAGATGCCTCGATGGCCACCGGAGTGTCCAGCTGAGGATTGTTCACATGAATGGTGATGCCGGTACAGCCGGAGCTGACGCCGTAGGCGAGGGATGCGGTGACGGTCCCCTGACCCTGCTGGGCGATATCCGCTGTCTGCAAATCGTCCAGATAATAGGGGGAGCAGACCGTATCGCCATCTGTCACGGTAAAACTCATTTCATCGAACAGCAGGGGATCCTCCGACCCGGTATTCGTGTAGGTGTAGGTGATTACCACCACCTTCTCCGGATTTGAGGTGTCATAGGGGCTGCGTGCATCGGTGACCTCCACCGAGTCAACGGAAAACTCCGCCAGCACGCTGCCGTCCTTTTCCATGGAAACGGTGTCCCCCACAGCAGCGGAGACGGTATCCCCGGTGGTCTCCGGCACCGTTGTGTTTGGCGTTGCCTCCGTCTGGGCGTTTTCCGGATCCACATTGAACAGGCCGTTCTCCATCACAGAAAGATCCAGAAGGCTTTCCAGAAGCGTATTCATATCTTCTGAATCAATAGTCCACAGCTGATCCTCTGTCCTGGAAAGGGTAATTTCCGCGGACGCCTCCTCTCCATAGGAAGCGCTTCCCAGCGCTTCCTGGTAGGCCTCCAGCATGGTGGAGGCGTAAAGACCGCTGTCATCCGTCCCCTCCGCTGTTCCGGATGCTTCGGAATACTCCTGAAGCTTTTCCGGGAGAAGTTCCTGAAGCGTTCCGTACAGCTCCAGCTGCTTTGTGGAAAGCGTTACCTGGTAAGAATCATCATCGGCCTTTTCTGCGGAAGAAACACTGTAATCGGTTTTTGCGAAAATGTCTTCCCACAGTGTGGTATAATTCTGTTCCAGCTCCGGGGAAAGCTGTACGCCTCCCGGTCCGTCGCCGTTGTCGCCCAGGGAGAGCGATACTCTCTCCGAAAGAAGCTGGCTGCGTACCGAAGCCAGAAGTTCTGCCTGATCGTCCGCCTGATCCTCTGCCAGCTGGCGGGCGGCGGTGTCGTCTCCTTTCAGAATACTGTCCAGGCAGGCGGAAGCACAGGCGCTGGCGTCAAAATCTTTCTTGCTGCAGCCCGCCGCAAAAACAGTCAGAGGAACCGCTGCCAGAAGCAATGCCAGGATTCCACGCTTTCTGGATCCGGCCGGATTAAAAGATATCCCCGCAGGGACTTTCCACTTTTTCATAATAAACATCTCCTCTTAAACTTGATGATCTTCAATCAATCAGACGCTGACTCCCAGAATTCCATTCTCAAGGGTCATGAGATCGTCGGTGTTCGGTGTATAAACCTTGTCATTCAGTTCGATACGGATCTGACAGGTCTGCTCTTCTCCGTAAGTGAGGTTTTCCAGCTGAGTGTTGGTCAGATCCTTGTACAGCTGCAGGATTTCCAATGTAAGGGTTTCCTCATCAGGTACCTCGCCGCCGTTCATGGCCTGTTCCATATAAGATTCCGTCAGATTGTTGACCTCATCCAAAAGTTGTGTCTCCACCTGGCTGAAAAGTTCCATGGGACGGTAGGTGACAGTTACCACATAGGAATCGTCCTCCTGTTTTTCCGCTTCCCCTACCGTGTAATCAGCTTTGCCGTAGATAGTCTCAAACAGTGTCCGGAAATCTCCTTTCTGCTCTTCGGGAACGGACAGAGATGCGGTCATTGCTTCCATATTATTGTCAATGCCCTGCTGGAAAATCTCCTCTGCCTGCTCTTCAGTGCCGATTTCCTGATCCAGAAAAGCGGTGGGATCATGTTTATAGGAGTTATCCAGAATAGCTTTCAGATAACTGCTGGCATCAAACTCCTGTCTGCATCCGCATAAAGTCAGAAGCGCTGTAAGCAGAAGAGCCAAAACTGTAAAAATCCGTAATCTTCGTTTCATATGTTTCCCTCCCTCATAAGATTGTAAGATGTTCAGCAGATGTGAAAACAGTTGTAAAAGCAGACATTCCGGGAAAACCGGCATCTGATTTTACAACCGTTTCACACCGTATTGAATGGTTACATTGATATTATAGTAAAAATGGAAACAGCATACAAGGCGCAGGAAGGAAAATACGGAAATATTAAAGAAAATGTAAGCTTTTACGGCAGGGATAAAAGAGAAAAGAAAGAGAAAAAATACTTGACAGAACGGATTGTGTGTGCTAACTTATACGAGTATGGAAAAGAAAGAAGAGTATCCACTCTCACCTTAGCACGATGTAAGTGACTAGCGGTTAATAAAGCAGCGTTTCCGGAGATGTCCGGGCGCAGTTTGCGGTGATTTTATGTGGATAGTCTGTCTATCCACTTTTTTTGTGCACAGGCACAAGGCGAAGGTATTTTATGATGGAGGTGTACGACAATTAGCGAGTTAATGATTAACGAGCAGATCAGGGACAGAGAAGTACGTCTGATCGGCCAGAATGGGGAACAGTTGGGAATCATGTCTGCAAGGGATGCTTACAAGCATGCGCAGGAGGCGGGTCTGGACCTGGTTAAGATTGCCCCGACAGCGAAACCGCCGGTCTGCAAGATCATCGATTACGGAAAGTATAAGTATGAGCAGGCCAGAAAAGAGAAGGAAGCAAAGAAAAAACAGAAAATCATCGAGATTAAGGAGGTTCGTCTTTCTCCCAATATCGATACCAACGATCTGAACACCAAGGTGGGAGCCGCCCGGAAGTTTATTTCCAAAGGAAACAAAGTGAAGGTGACCCTGCGGTTCAGAGGAAGAGAGATGGCTCATATGAACAGCAGCAGATACATCCTGGATGATTTTGCCAAAGAGCTGTCCGATATCGCGGTGGTGGAGAAGGCGCCGAAAGTGGAAGGCAGAAGCATGACCATGTTTTTAACTGAAAAACGTTAAAAATAGAAGTTTGATTTAAGGAGGAATAGAAGATGCCCAAGATTAAAACAAGCAGAGCGGCAGCAAAACGCTTCAAAAAAACAGGAACTGGTAAGGTTGTAAGAAGTAAAGCCTATAAACGCCATATCTTAACAAAGAAATCCCAGAAGAGAAAGAGAAATCTGAGAAAAGCAACAATCATGGATCAGACCAACGTTAAGAACATGAAGAAGATTTTACCGTATTTATAAGAGAGTATCGGTCGAAGGAGGAAAATAAGAGATGGCAAGAATTAAAGGCGGATTAAACGCAAAGAAAAAACATAACAGAGTTCTGAAGCTGGCAAAGGGCTACAGAGGAGCAAGATCCAAACAGTACAGAGTTGCAAAACAGTCTGTAATGCGTGCTCTGACCAGCGCATATGCCGGAAGAAAGCAGAGAAAACGCCAGTTCAGACAGCTGTGGATCGCGAGAATCAATGCCGCAGCCAGAATGAACGGTCTGTCCTACAGCAAGTTCATGTATGGACTGAAGCTGGCAGGCGTTGAGCTGAACAGAAAAGTTCTGGCAGACATGGCAATCAACGATGCGGAAGGCTTTGCAACACTGGCAGAGCTGGCAAAATCCAAACTGGCATAAGAAGATTACCCAGAAGAATCCGGTTACTGCGTATGCGATGACCGGGTTCTTTTTTCGTGGCCCTTCTGTTCTCTGCCGTTTTCTTTTCATCATCTATCGGGGCCGCTCATATGATTTACAAAGATCTGTGGGAGGCGCAGGGCGGTGAAACATCAAAAAACGATCTGGGAGAAGGTTTCCATGGCGGTGGCAGGCATATTTCTGGCAGCGCTGGCTCTCGGGGGCGGCGGACAGATCCGCCGGGAGGATATCCGGGCGTCCGCGCCGGCCGGTCTGGAAAAACCCATGATTGCGCTGACCTTTGACGACGGGCCCAGCAGATATTCGGAGGCGCTGCTGGACGGCCTGAAGGAACGGAAAGTGCAGGCGACATTTTTCCTTCTGGGCGTCAACATGGAAGGCAACGAGGAGATTGTGAAGCGGATGGAAGAGGAAGGGCATTTGCTGGGAAACCATACCTATCACCATGTGCAGCTGAACAAAGTGAGCGGCCGGGAAGCGGCCAGTGAGATTCTGACCACCAATAACCGGATTTTCGAAGCGGCAGGAGAATATCCCATCTATATCCGCCCGCCTTACGGCGAGTGGAACGAAACGCTGGAGGACCAGGTGGATATGATTCCCGTGTTCTGGAGTGTGGACTCTCTGGACTGGAAGCTTCAGGATGCCGGGGCCATCCGGAAACATGTGCTGGAGACCGTGGAGGAAGGGGATATTATCCTGATGCACGACGGATATGAGGCCTCGGTGGAAGCGGCGCTGGGAATTGTGGATCAGCTGCTTAAGGAAGGGTATCAGTTTGTCACCGCCGACCGGATGGTGATGGACTGAAGACGCAGGAGAGAGAACAATGGATTTATTTGATTATATGAAGGAAACCACGCTGGAGAAGGAATCTCCGCTGGCTTCCAGAATGAGACCCGCCACACTGGACGAGGTGGTGGGGCAGGAGCATATTATCGGGAAAGACAAGCTGCTTTACCGGGCCATTAAGGCGGATAAGCTGGGCTCCGTGATTTTTTACGGCCCTCCGGGAACGGGAAAAACCACGCTGGCCCGGGTGATCGCAAATACCACCAGCGCGGAATTTACACAGCTGAACGCCACCACCGCGGGGAAAAAAGATATGGAGGATGTGGTGAAAGCCGCCAAGGACCGGCTGGGGATGTTCGGAAAACGGACGATTCTGTTTGTGGACGAGATTCACCGGTTCAACAAAGGACAGCAGGACTATCTCCTTCCCTTTGTGGAGGACGGAACCCTGGTGCTGATCGGCGCCACCACGGAGAACCCGTATTTTGAGGTGAACGGCGCCCTGATTTCCCGGTCTATTATTTTTGAATTGAAGCCGCTGGAAAAGGAGGATATTAAGAAACTGCTTCTCCGGGCGGTGACGGATACGAAAAAAGGCCTGGGAAGTTATCAGGCGGTTCTGGAGGAGGAGGCGCTGGAATTTCTGGCGGATATTTCCGGAGGAGATGCCAGAGCGGCGCTGAATGCTCTGGAACTGGGGGTGCTGACCACTGCCAGAGGCGGCGACGGAAAGATTCATATTGATCTGGAAACTGCTTCGGAATGTATTCAGAAAAGAGTGGTGCGCTACGACAAGACCGGCGATCAGCACTATGATACCATCACCGCGTTTATCAAAAGCATGCGGGGATCGGATCCGGACGCGGCCATTTATTATCTGGCGAAAATGCTGTATGCCGGCGAAGATATTCGGTTTATTTCCAGGAGAATCATGATCTGCGCGGCGGAGGATGTGGGAATGGCTGATCCGCAGGCGCTGGTGGTGGCCTCCGCGGCCGCCCAGGCGGTGGAGAGGATCGGCATGCCGGAAGCGCAGATTATACTGGCCGAGGCGGTGGCCTATGTGGCCTGTGCCCCCAAAAGCAATGCCTCCTATATGGCTTTGAATGAAGCTATGGAATCGGTGCGCCAGAAGAAAACCACCGTGCCGCCCCATCTGCAGGACGCCCATTACAAGGGAGCCGCGAAGCTGGGGCACGGGCTGGGATATAAATACGCCCACGATTATCCCAACCATTATGTGGACCAGCAGTACCTTCCGGCGGAGCTGGAGGGAGAGCGCTTTTACCATCCCACAGAGAATGGATATGAGCGGCAGGTGAGAGAATATTTTCAAAAGATTGGCAAAGACTGCTGAGGCGCTCAGGAGAGAACGCTCATGAGATAGGCGTAGATTTCCGGACTTTTTTTGGACCAGTTGCCGCAGAAAGTCCGGGCAATCTCTTCCGTGGGAACCGTCAGCTCCAGAGTGATCAGCGGGGTCTTTTTTTCCATTACCTGACAGCGGACCAGATATTCCTGCTCCGGGGTGCGGTAATAGTCGGCCCGAAGCGCGTGTTCATTTTTCAGGTCGTACTTCCGCTCCTTCAGGTACTGCTCAATTTCCCCGCGGATCTGATCCGACAGGTTTTTTCCAAAATAGGAAAGGGTCTCCTTTCCGGTTTCCGTCATCATATAGCAGGTGCTGTTGCCCTGCTTTTTTTTCTGGATCAGCCTGCTGTCCAGCAGTTCGTTGATGGTCTGCTGCACGTGGAAATACGTGGTGTAGTCATTGTCCAGAAAAAAGCTGGTGATCTGTGTGTTGGAGAGGGGGAAATCCACCCGCTCCAGCATATAGAGAACGATCATTTTATACAGTGTGGATGTCTTTTCAATCATGAGTGACCTCCTTGTATCGGGCGGGACAGTACATTCCCTGCCATACGCCCTGTATCTTCATCTGATGATGAAGGTCGTTGAGTACGGTACGTTTGGCGCTGCTCCAGAGCGGAGCGATCAGAAGATCCCGGGGACCGTCACCGGTCAGCCGGTGAATGACGATATCCGGACGAAGCCGGGTGAGACAGGCAATGACCAGGCGGATATATTCCTCCTGGGAGAGAACCTGAAAGTTTCCCGCCAGATAATCTTTCGCCAGATCCGTCCCCTTCAGCACATGCAGCAGCTGCAGCTTGATTCCCTGGATGGGAAATTTGTTGAGATATTCCATGGTTTCCAGAACCGCCCGGGTATCCTCGCCGGGGAGCCCCAGAATGGTGTGGACAATACAGTCCAGATTTCTCCGGTGAAGCTGCGCTGCGGCCTCTTCAAAACAGGAAAGCGGATACCCTCTGCGGATGTAGGCCGCGGTTTTTTCGTGTATGGTCTGCAGCCCCAGTTCCACCCAGACCGGTTTGCGGCGGTTCAGCTCTTCCAGCAGTTCCAGAACGTCAGGTCCCAGACAGTCGGGCCGGGTGCCGATGGACAGGGCGGCCACCGCCGGATGGGAGAGGGCTTCGGTGAAAATTTCCCGCAGATAATCCACGGGAGCGTAGGTATTGGTGTACGCCTGGAAATAGGCAATAAACTTATTGACAGGACGCTTCTGCCGGATCGACGCAATCTGCTGTTCGATCTGTCCGGTGATGGAGATGCTGCTGCTGGCGGCAAAATCTCCCGATCCGCCGGCACTGCAGAAAATACATCCCCCACTCCCCAGTGTCCCGTCCCTGTTGGGGCAGCTCATGCCTCCATTCAGCGCGATTTTATAAACCTTTTCTCCAAAGCACTCCCGGAGCATATAATCCAGCGAGTGATAAGGCTTGCCCAGCCAATCCATGCAACTCCACCTTTTCGTAATTTTTCCTGATATACCCTTTATCATAGCATTGCGCTGATGGGATTGCAAGGGATTTGAAAAAGCAAAAAAAGAGCTTCCCGGAAGGAACGGAAAAATCCGGTTCCTTTCCGGAAAGCTCTTCAGAAAACTTAACGCGCCAGGGTTTTTACCTGTTCCAGCGCTTTTTTTACCGGCGGCAGCGACAGCAGGATAACCGTGATCGCGCCCTCTGCCAGCAGATAACTGTAATTGTAGATAATCGGATAGGCGAAAGCCAGTGCCTGGGGGAAGTTGTCCGGCATGTAATCCATCCAGTAAAGATATCCGCCCAGTACATGGAAGACACCCCGCAGGAAAACGCCCAGGATATAGCCCTTTACCAGTCCGTTGCGGGATTTTGCAAAAAATCCGGCCGCGCCCAGAGCGGCGAAAGCCAGGAAGTAATCGCAGCATACCTGGAAAAGAGACAGCACATAGGGCTCCTGAAGAAACTGCAGAATACCGTAGGTAAAGCCCACCAGTATTCCTGTTTTGGGGCCGTACCAGTAAGCCGGCAGTACGATGAACAGCATACTGAACAGGGTAATGGATCCGCCGAAAGGCATGGGGAATACCTTCAGATAAGAAGTGACAAAGCCCAGCGCAATGGCCATGGCACAGAAAGCCAGCTGTTTGGCTCCCATCTGTTTTCTGCCGGATACCTTTCCGGCGATGAAAACGGCTGCCAAAAATAGAATAACCGCGGCAACGATGCTGACCGCGTAGCCGGCGGTGGTGAGACCGCCTTCCGCATTGACGAGAAACTGCATAAAAAAATCCTCCTTTTTTGGTTAAACTTGTGACCTGCGTGCGCCGTATCCGGCACGCTGCCGCAGAGAAATCCCCGTCCCCGGTGCCTGCCCTGTCATGTAACCGGGTGCGGTCTGCGGCAAAAAAAGCAGAAAAAAAGGAAGACAAAATAGGTATCTTCCCGGAAAATCATCGAGAAATCCCTGCGTTGGCATTATCCAAATCAGGTACCAGGGTCGAAGCCGTACTTCCTCTCAGCCATAAAAGCTCCCCTTTTCTTGCTTCTTTAGTTCTGGGAAAATATATCACATACACGGCGGTGTGTCAAGTCGGCCCCAAGAAGGAGGAGAAAGCCCGGCATTTTCGCCGATGGATTGCCCGGGGCGGACAACTGTCTGCGGACGGAAAGAACCCCGTTATTTCTGGGGAAAACCAGAAAAAAGAGCTTGCTTTTCTAGAGTGGTGTGATAAAATGATAGAGAAACATTTATACTGTGCAGTGATAAACTGCCGCTGTACAGACAGGCGAAAAAATCCGGCAGCAAACAGAAAAATACAGGGGTAGAAGGAGCGAATCATGAGCAAAAAAATACATACAGAAGCGGTGGATCAGTTATTTGAAGCAATTCTGAGTCTGAAAAACAAGGAGGAGTGTTATATCTTCTTTGAGGATGTGTGTACAATCAATGAGCTTTTGTCCTTATCACAGCGCTTTGAAGTGGCGCGCATGCTGAGAGAGAAGAAAACCTATCTTGAGATTTCCGAAAAGACAGGCGCCTCCACTGCAACGATCAGCCGTGTGAACCGGTCCCTTACTTACGGAAATGACGGGTATGAGATGGTGTTTAACAGAATCGGGAAAAACTGAATACCGTAGTTATTGAAATGATGCGGACAACAGATCGGACTGTTGTCCGTTTTCTTTGTTCTGTGGAAAAGTCCGTTTCTGTGAAAGAAAACGCTCCGGGAATAGGACCCTGTCTGCTCCTGAGAAGAAAGGGGACTGCGGCAAGGAGAAAGAAGCGATTATTTCGAAAAAATATTTTTTTGAAAAAAATGAAATTATTTGTTGACAAGCAAAAAAAGATGTGGTAATCTGATATGGCTGTCGAGGGGAAGCCCGAAAACAGCAAGCAGGAGAAAAGAAAAAACAAAAAAGTTCTTGACAAATGCAAAATGACATGATAAGATGTCAGAGTTGTTTCCGAGAGAGAACGGGTTACGAAAAAAAGTAAAAAAAGTTCTTGACAAACGGAAACGAAAGTGATAAACTATGAAAGCTGTCGCAAGACAGAGAACCATGATAACTGAACAGTGAAACACATTCCTCG
>CBJMC01400__coassemble_937_pt1 | contig 23162 bp, 16 predicted proteins | sample CBJMC01400__metabat2_low_PE_039 | metagenome-assembled genome bin CBJMC01400
AAATCTGCATGGAAACCCTGCGGATGCTGTGATAAGATGAAGATACGATTCAGATTTAGCTGTCTGTACGGAAAATGCGGGAGGTTTTGCCATATGGAAATCGAAATTGTCAACGAAGCAAAGCAGCGGGAGGAAAGAGAAAAAAGGCTGCAGCCCCTTATGGAGCCGGCGGGCCGCTACGGGGCCAACGGATATTTTCTTACCAGAGACGGAAAGCCCTGGTATCCGGTGATGGGGGAAATCCATTTTTCCCGGCTGAAGGAATCTCTGTGGCGGGACGCGGTGGCGAAAATGAAAGCCGGCGGCGTGCAGGTGCTGGCCACCTATGTGTTCTGGATTCACCATGAGGAACGGCAGGGAGAGTGGGATTTTACCGGACAGAGGGACCTGAGAAAATTCCTTGCGGTCTGCCAGGAGGAAGGAATGCCGGTATTTCTGCGGATCGGCCCCTGGTGCCATGGGGAGTGCCGGAACGGAGGATTCCCGGACTGGCTGACAGCGAGGGAGGATCTTAAGCTGCGGACCAATGATCCGGCTTATCTGGCGCTGGTGGAAATCTTCTGGCAGCAGGTTTACCGGCAGGCGGATGGATTCTTTTACCGGCAGGGAGGCCCCGTCGTGGGAATCCAGATTGAAAATGAGTACGGGCACTGCGGCGGCCTGCAGGGGGATGCCGGCCGCGAACATATGAAGACGCTGAAAAAGCTGGCCATCCGGCTGGGATTTGAGGCGCCCTACTATACGGCCACCGGCTGGGGCGGCGGCATTGTGCCGGAGGGATTTCTGCCGGTATTGGCGGCCTACTGCGGCGCACCCTGGGATTCCAGCAGAAAGCAGCTGCCGCTGAACGGGAATTTTCTGTTTACCCACTACAAGGATGACCGGAATGTGGGCAGCGATCTCCATGTGGGGGAGGAGACAGGATTCACCTATGACACGGAGAAACTCCCCTATCTGACGGCGGAGCTGGGAGGAGGCCTGCAGGTGACCGGACACCGGCGCCCCTTTGTCACCGGCGCGGACACCGCCGCCATGGCTCTTTGCAAATTCGGCTCCGGCGCCAATCTGCTGGGCTATTACATGTATCACGGAGGTACCAATCCCCGGGGAAAATACACCACACTGCAGGAGTCTCTGGAAACCGGTTCGCCCAATGAGCTTCCGGTGTGGTCCTATGATTTCCAGGCCCCGGTGGGAGAGTTCGGGAGGGTTCATGACAGCTATTATGCCCTGCGGCCGCTGCACCTGTTTTTGCGGGATTTCGGCCATCTGGCCGCGCAGACGGATTCCATTCTGCCCATATGGAACGCCCGGGTTCCGGAGGATGGGGAGAGCTGCCGGGCGGCGCTGCGGCATTTTACCGGGAAAGAGATGGGATTTCTCTGCTATAACGGGCATCAACGCCATGGAAGCGTGAAGGAGCGCAGGGAGAGCTTTGAGATCCGGGAAAACGGCCACACGGCCAGGACGCCGCTTCTGTATCTTCAGCCGGATGGGTACGGAGTTTTCCCCTATGCGTCGGAGGAATCCGGAGGTCTGCCGCTGACGCCGCAGTTCCGGATATTTTCCTCAAACCTGCAGCCTTTGTGCTCCCTGGGCAATGACGTGGTATTTTTCGGAGAAGAGGAGCCCGACATTATTTGGGATGGAATGGGAGAGGCTGTCTGCATTTCCGGCCGGGAGGCTGCCCATGGATTGAAGTACGTGGAGGACGGGCAGGAAAAACTGTTTACGGCAGACGGCTGTCTGATGGAAGAGCAGGGGAAACTGATTCTTCTGACGGAAACGGCTTCCAGCGAAGTGAAGGTTTACCCGGAGGGAAGGACGGAGCTTCATTTCTGCAGGGAAATCCAGCCGGAGGGGCAGCTGATCCTGCTGCGGGAAGAGGAGACGTATGTGGAGTATGAAATCCGGATCCGTGGAGAGATGACGGAATATCTGAACGATCTGTGGATCCGTCTGGAACTGGCCGGGGACCGGGCAGAGCTGTATCTGGATGGGAAACCGTGCCGGGACTGGTTCTGTCAGGGAAAACCCTGGGATCTCAGCTGGCGGGATCTGGACGGTGAGGAGTCCGCGCGTGTGCGGGTATATCCGGCTAAAAACCCCCAGGAGGTATATTATGAGGTGCCGCAGGATGGAAAAACCGGTATCCGCCGGATGGAACTGATTCCGGAGTACCGGATGGTGATCCGCGGATAAAACGGGGTGACGACGCTGGCATCTTCTTTACCGTAAGATGCCCGGATATAATGAGAAATGTATAACGGGGGACTTCTGAGTCAGGAGTGACAGGGGAGCAGGAATGAAACTGCGGCGTTTCATTCCTGCTCCCCTGTGCATATTCCTGGCAAGGGAAAGTGTGTTGTTAATAGTCAATTTTAAATACCGGATCGGCAGGATAACCGCCGCCCAGTTTCTGCATGGCCCGCTGGACGCTGTCCCGGGAATTTCCCCAGTCCTTGTCCTTATTCATGTAATCCTGCTTGTCGCAGAACCAGGTGACTTCCTCCTGGAGCCGTTTCATATTCTTTTCCATCAGGTCAAACAGAATGGGATAAAATTCTTCTTTCTGCTTGTCGTTCAGCTTTTTTTCACCCACTTCCACCAGATCCCGGAAATGGGGAAGGCAGAACCCCTTGCTGTTTTTGAACAGTTCCGCGAATTCTTTGCTGTTTTTGTACATATAAAAGAAGGTGTCCAGATACCGCTGATAGTTGGAATGAAAGTGGTCGCACACATAGCAGCTGTGCTCCTTTTGGGTGATCCACTGTCCCAGGGCAGTTTCCGGCTCATCGAGTTTCAGCTCCGTCTTTTTCATCCGCCCCATCAGGGTGGATTTTCCGGCCTTGAATGTTTTCATCTGTTCTGTCAGCTCCTGATTCAGCTTTTTCATATGGGTGCTGAGGATCAGACCGGTGCCCAGCCGGTTGCCGTAGTCGTACATCATTTTGTAATGGTGGCGGCAGAAGCCGATTTTATCAGTTTCCATGCGGATATCGTCCTCCATGTAGGATGCGCCGCTGCCCAGAATAAATTCCAGAGCGTGCTGCTCCGCTTCCCGCTCAAGATAGCAGAAAGGGCACTCGTCATCCGCATGGAAGGCGTCGTTTAAGGGAATAGTGTAAATTGTCTCTTTCATATAACAGATACCTCGTTTCATGGTGGTTTGCATCTGGTTTAAGAATACCCTTTTTTCAGAAAAACGTCAATAATAATGCAGTGTTATTCCGGTCAATGAGACAAAGATATAAACTTTCTGACGAAAATAAACAATTTTAAAAATATAAAAATGTACAATAATAACAAATAAATATTGAAAAAGGATACGGAAGTTGGTATAATGACGAAAGACGGAAAAGCAGATGCCGGGGCTTGGTTCCGGCAAGACAGAAAGGATTTCCTCAGAGACCGTCTGGATGATCACGGAGGGATCCACTGAAAGAGGAGGATGAAAAAATGGCGACAAAAAAGAGAAACATTATCGTAGGACAGTCTGGCGGCCCCACTTCTGTCATCAACTCCAGCCTGGCAGGCGTTTACAAAAACGCCATTGAGCGTGGCTTCCACAAGGTGTACGGCATGCTGCACGGGATTCAGGGGCTTCTGGATGAGCAGTATGTGGATATGTCCACACAGATTCATTCCGATCTGGATATTGAGCTTTTGAAGAGGACGCCGTCCGCATTTCTGGGGTCCTGCAGATATAAGCTTCCGGAGATCCATGAGAACATGGAGATTTATGAGAAAATTTTCGCGATTCTCGACAAACTGGAGATCGATTCTTTTATTTATATCGGCGGCAACGATTCCATGGATACCATCAAGAAGCTGTCGGATTATGCCATTATCAAAGGACATAAGCAGAAGTTCCTGGGTGTTCCCAAGACCATTGACAATGATCTGGCTCTGACGGATCATACTCCCGGTTTCGGAAGCGCGGCCAAATATATCGCTGCTTCCACCAAGGAGATTATCCGGGACGCGCTGGGGCTGACCTATAAAAAAGAGATGATTACCGTCATCGAGGTGATGGGAAGAAACGCCGGATGGCTCACCGGAGCTACGGCGCTGGCAAAGACGGAGGAGTGTGAGGGACCGGATCTGATCTATCTTCCGGAAGTACCCTTTGACATTGACAAATTCCTGAAAAAGGTCAGGGATCTGCTGCAGAAGAAGCATTCTATTGTGATTGCCGTATCCGAGGGCATCAAGCTGGCGGACGGCCGTTATGTGTGTGAGCTTTCCGGAGGCGCGGATTATGTGGACGCGTTCGGACACAAGCAGCTTCAGGGAACCGCTGCCTATCTGGCAGGATTTTTAGGAGCCGAGATCGGCTGCAAGACCAGAAGCGTGGAGTTCTCCACCCTGCAGAGAAGCGCTTCCCATATGGCTTCCCGGGTGGATATCGATGAGGCTTTCATGGTAGGCGGCGCCGCGGTGAAGGCTGCGGATGAGGGCTATAACGGAAACATGGTGGTTATTGACAGGGAATCTGACGATCCCTACATGAGCTCCGCGGGTATCTACGATGTACACCGGATCGCCAATGAGGAGAAACTGGTGCCCAGAGAGTGGATGAACCGGGAAGGCAACTATGTGACCAAAGATTTTGTGGATTATGTGAAACCGCTGATCCAGGGAGATTACCAGCCGATTATGGTTAATGGTCTTCCCAGACATCTGGTGCTGGATCTGAAGAAACGGTGATATAACGTGGAGTAATGTAATATGGTATAATGGCGTAAAAGGTTGACAGCCAGACAGAAAGGTGTGGCCGTTCCCGTTACTGATTTTTTTAAAGAGGTAACGGGGACGGCTTTTGTGTTTTTTCCGGAATTGTCTTGACTATATTTGGGATTTTGAGTACAATTATGCTATACGAGTGCCTTAAGGCATGAGTGAGAATATCTGACAGTTTTTCCTGAGAACTGACAGATATTTTGGAAACAAACTATACTTTTTAGGAGGAAGTTAAAAAATGGCAAAATGGGTTTACTTATTCAGTGAAGGTAATGCCAACATGAGAAACCTGTTAGGCGGAAAAGGTGCCAACCTGGCCGAGATGACCAATCTGGGCATGCCGATTCCCCAGGGCTTCACCGTGACAACGGAAGCTTGTACTGACTACTACAATAACGGCAAGAAGATTTCCGAGGAGATTCAGGGACAGATCTTTGACGCTCTGGCTGAACTGGAGAAGATCCAGGGAAAGACCTTTGGCGATACTGAGGATCCGCTTCTGGTTTCCGTTCGTTCCGGTGCGAGAGCATCCATGCCGGGTATGATGGACACGATCCTGAACCTGGGTCTGAACGACGTTGCAGTAGAAGGTTTTGCAAAAAAGACCGGCAACCCGAGATTTGCATACGATTCCTACAGACGTTTTATCCAGATGTATTCTGACGTTGTTATGGAAGTTCCGAAGTCCTTTTTCGAGAAAATCATCGACGAAGTGAAAGAGGCTAAGGGCGTTCATTACGACACAGAACTGACTGTTGACGACTTAAAAGAACTGGTTAAGAGATTCAAAGCTGTTTACTCTGAGGAGATGAACGGCGAGGAATTCCCGCAGGATCCCAAGGAGCAGCTGCTGGGAGCAGTAAAAGCTGTATTCCGTTCCTGGGACAACCCGCGTGCTATCGTATACCGCCGTATGAACGACATCCCGGGCGACTGGGGAACTGCCGTTAACGTACAGGCCATGGTATTCGGTAACATGGGAGACACCTCCGGTACAGGTGTTGCCTTCACACGTAACCCCTCCACAGGCGAAAAAGGTATCTTTGGTGAGTATCTGATCAACGCGCAGGGCGAGGATGTTGTTGCCGGTGTTCGTACACCGCAGCCCATCAGCAAGCTGGCTGAGGATCTGCCGAAGTGCTACAAACAGTTCATGGAACTGGCTATGAAACTTGAAAACCATTACCGCGACATGCAGGATATGGAGTTCACCATTCAGGAGGGTAAACTGTACTTCCTGCAGACCCGTAACGGTAAGAGAACCGCTCCGGCAGCCATTCAGATCGCCTGCGACCTGGTAGACGAAGGAATGATCACTCCGGAAGAGGCAGTTTGCCGTATCGAAGCCAAATCTCTGGATCAGCTGCTGCATCCCACCTTTGATGCCGCTGCTCTGAAAGAGGGAGAGGTAATCGGAAGCGCTCTGCCCGCATCTCCGGGAGCCGGCGCTGGTAAAGTTTACTTCACCGCTGAGGAAGCAAAAGCTGCTCACGAGAAAGGTGAAAGAGTTATCCTGGTTCGTCTGGAGACATCTCCGGAGGATATCGAGGGTATGCACGCATCTGAGGGTATCCTGACCGTTCGCGGCGGTATGACCTCTCACGCAGCCGTAGTTGCCCGTGGTATGGGAACCTGCTGTGTATCCGGATGCGGCGAAATCAAAATCAACGAGGAAGAGAAATGGTTCACTCTGGGAGGATATACCTTCCATGAGGGCGACTACATTTCTCTGGACGGAACAACCGGTAAGATCTACAAAGGCGACATCAAGACCGTTGAGGCTTCCGTAGGCGGAAACTTCGGACGTATCATGAGATGGGCTGATCAGTTCCGTAAGCTGCAGGTTCGTACCAACGCGGATACACCGGCAGATACCGAGAACGCTGTAAAACTGGGTGCTGAGGGTATCGGTCTGTGCCGTACCGAGCATATGTTCTTCAACGAGGATCGTATTCCGAAGATCCGTAAGATGATCCTGTCCGACACTGTTGAGCAGAGAGAGGCTGCACTGAATGAGCTGATCCCGTTCCAGAAAGAGGACTTCAAGGCTATGTACAAAGCTCTGAAAGGCCGTCCGATGACCGTTCGTTATCTGGATCCGCCGCTTCATGAGTTCGTACCCACCGATCCGGACGACATCAAAGCTCTGGCAGCTGAGATGGGACTGACCCCGGAAGAGGTTCAGGCACGCTGCGACGAGCTGCATGAGTTCAACCCGATGATGGGTCATCGTGGATGCCGTCTGGCCGTAACTTATCCGGAAATCGCCAAGATGCAGACAAGAGCCGTTATCGAGGCTGCTATCGAGGTGAAGGAAGAGATGGGCTATGACATCGTTCCCGAGATCATGATCCCGCTGGTTGGCGAGAAGAAAGAGCTGAAATATGTGAAGGACGTTGTGGTTGCAACGGCTGAGGAAGTAATGAAGGAGAAAGGCGAGTACATCAACTACCATGTTGGTACTATGATCGAGATCCCGAGAGCTGCTCTGACTGCTGATGAGATCGCCGAGGAAGCTGAGTTCTTCTCCTTCGGAACCAACGACCTGACCCAGATGACCTTCGGATTCTCCCGCGATGACGCCGGAAAATTCCTGGGCTCTTACTATGACAACAAGATCTATGAGTCTGATCCGTTCGCAAAACTGGATCAGAAGGGCGTAGGACAGCTGGTAGAGATGGCTGCTAAGAAAGGCCGCTCCACCAACCCGACTCTGAAGATGGGTATCTGCGGCGAGCACGGCGGAGATCCCAGCTCTGTAGAGTTCTGCCACAAGGTTGGACTGAACTATGTATCCTGCTCACCGTTCCGTGTGCCGATCGCAAGACTGGCCGCAGCACAGGCAGCGCTGAACAATCCGACCAAATAAGATGTAAAAATCCAGGGGGCGCCGCTCAATCATCAGAACAGATGATTGGGCGGCGCCCTTTTCCTGCTCCTGGGCTCCCGAAGAGGGAAGACTGCCCGGCTGCTCCATGCATCTCTTCCTTCCATTCTGACAGGAATCCCGGACATTCCCCCATAGGAAATAAATAAAAGTTCCGCGAAATGAAAAAATATAAATGGAAAAACACTTGCAAAATACCCCATGGGGGTATATAATGACACCAGAAAGCGAGGTGTGGTGGATGGAAAAAGATAAAAAATCCTGCTTCTGCAGCCCCAGACCCGACACATGCCCGGAGCTTGCCAACTGTCCGGAGCGGGCACAGTGCCCGGAACGGGAGGGCAAAGCAGAGCAGGAGGGATGTGAAAAAACGGTCTGCTGCCACAAGAAAAAGCAGCGTTCCGAAAAGGAATACAGAGATCTTCTGAACCGGCTGAGCCGGATTGAAGGGCAGGTGCGGGGAATCCGCAAGATGGTGGAGAGCGACGCGTACTGTACCGATATTCTTGTGCAGGTGTCCGCTGTGAACGCCGCGCTGAACAGTTTCAACAAAGTGCTTCTGGCCAATCACATCCGAACCTGTGTGGCCGATGATATCCGGGCGGGGAAGGATGAGACCGTCGACGAACTGGTGGTTACGCTTCAGAAGCTGATGAAATAAACCGCAGGAGGTAGAGGTATGGAGCAATACAATGTGACAGGCATGAGCTGCGCTGCCTGCAGCGCCCGGGTGGAGAAGGCCGTCTCCAAAGTACCCGGGGTGACATCCTGTTCGGTGAGTCTTTTGACCAATTCCATGGGTGTGGAGGGAAGCGCCAGCCCGGAAGCTGTCATAGCGGCAGTGGAAGAAGCAGGATACGGAGCTTCCGCGAAAGCGAAGGCAGCCGGACAGCAGAGAATAGATGCGGCAGCCGCCGGGGAGGATATGCTGAAGGACAGGGAGACGCCGGTTCTCAAAAAAAGACTGATCGCGTCCCTTTGTTTCCTGGTTCCGCTGATGTATGTGTCCATGGGACATATGATGTGGAACTGGCCGCTGCCGGAATTTCTGGCCCAAAACCATGTGGCCATGGGACTTGTGCAGCTGCTTCTGACAGTGATTGTCATGGTGATTAACCAGAAGTTTTTCATCAGCGGATTCAAGAGCCTGCTTCATGGAGCGCCCAACATGGATACGCTGGTGGCGCTGGGATCGGGGGCTTCCTTCGTGTACAGCACCTACGCGCTGTTTGCCATGACGGATGCCCAGCTGCGGCAGGATGCGGCAGGTGTTATGTCTTATATGCACGAGTTTTATTTCGAGTCGGCGGCCATGATTCTGACGCTGATTACCGTGGGAAAAATGCTGGAGGCCCGTTCCAAGGGAAGAACCACCGACGCCCTGAAAAGCCTGATGAAGCTGGCGCCCAAAACCGCCACCGTACTCCGGGACGGAGCGGAGGTGGAAGTGGGCATCGAGCAGGTGCGAAAAGGCGATGTGTTCGTGGTGCGGCCGGGAGAAAATATACCCGTGGACGGTATTGTGGTGGAAGGAAGCAGCGCGGTGAACGAGTCGGCGCTGACCGGCGAGAGCATCCCTGTGGACAAGAAGGCCGGGGATACGGTGTCGGCTGCCACGATGAATCAGTCGGGATTTATCCGCTGTGAGGCTACCCGGGTGGGAGAGGATACCACCCTTTCCCAGATTATCCAGATGGTCAGCGACGCGGCGGCCACCAAAGCCCCCATCGCGAAAGTGGCTGACCGGGTTTCCGGCGTGTTTGTGCCGGTGGTGATCGCCATTGCGGTGGTGACTATTCTGGTGTGGCTGCTGGCAGGGCAGACCGTGGGATTTGCCCTCTCCAGGGGAATTGCGGTGCTGGTGATCAGCTGCCCCTGCGCGCTGGGACTGGCCACGCCGGTGGCCATCATGGTGGGCAACGGCATGGGAGCCAAACACGGCATCATGTTTAAAACCGCCGTCTCCCTGGAGGAGACGGGGAAAATGCAGATTGTGGCCCTGGATAAGACGGGAACCATCACCAGCGGCGAGCCGAAGGTGACAGACATGATTCCGGCTCCGGGCATCAGCGAGAGGGAGCTTTTGGAGATGGCCTGCGCGCTGGAGAAAAAGAGTGAGCATCCCCTGTCCCGGGCGGTGCTGCAAAGCGCACGTCAGCAGGGAATCGGACAGGAACTGGAAGTGGAGGATTTCCAGGCAGTGCCCGGCAACGGACTTTCCGGGAGCTTTCGGGGAGCGTATCTCGCCGGCGGAAACCTGAAATTTATCAGCCGGCAGGCGGAGATTTCCGGCGAAATGCGAAGCCAGGCGGAAGTGCTGGCGGAGGATGGAAAAACACCGCTGTTTTTCGCCAGGGACGGAAAGCTGATCGGTATCATTGCGGTGGCGGACGTGATTAAGGAAGACAGCCCGCAGGCGGTGAAGGAACTGCAGGATATGGGCATCCGCGTGGTGATGCTCACCGGTGACAACGAGCGGACGGCCCGGGCCATCGGACGGCAGGCAGGCGTGGATCAGGTGATCGCCGGAGTGCTGCCGGAGGGTAAGGAAAGCGTGATCCGCCAGCTGAAAAAACTGGGAAAAGTGGCCATGGTGGGCGACGGCATCAATGACGCGCCGGCCCTTACAAGAGCAGATATCGGCATTGCCATCGGCGCGGGGACGGATATTGCCATCGACGCGGCGGATGTGGTGCTGATGAAGAGCCGTCTGAGCGATGTGCCGGCGGCCATCCGGCTCAGCCGTGCCACTCTGCGGAATATCCATGAGAACCTGTTCTGGGCATTTATTTACAATGTAATCGGTATTCCGCTGGCGGCGGGCGTATGGTACCCGCTTTTGGGCTGGAAGCTGAATCCCATGTTCGGAGCGGCGGCCATGAGCCTTTCCAGCTTCTGCGTGGTGACCAACGCGCTGCGGCTGAATCTGTTCCGGATGTATGACGCCAGACATGATCACAAGAGGAAACACAAAATGGTATCCCTGGAAGGAATTTCGGGTCTGACGATTTCGGAAAATGAGGAGCATATACCGCCTGTCTCCACAGAAGACGGGGCGGATGCAAATAAAGAAAATCAGGAGGATGGAACGATGACAAAAACCATGAAAATTGAAGGAATGATGTGCGGACATTGCGAGGCAAGAGTGAAGAAGGCGCTGGAGGCACTGGATCAGGTGCAGGAGGCGCAGGTGAGCCATGAGGCGGGAACCGCAGTGGTGACTCTGGCCGCAGAGGTGGCGGACGACGTGCTGAAGAAAGCGGTGGAGGATCAGGACTACAAGGTGCTGGAGATCGCGTAAGTGATTTCGCAAAAACGGAGGGAAGACCTGCGGGTGCCGGCAGAAGATCAGACGGCGCCGGGGTCGGAAATCTCTGCCGACGGGAGAGGCGGGCGGAAGTTTTTGCAGGCAGAAGAGGCCGTACAGATTTGAAAACACGAATCTGTACGGCCTCTTTTTAAAACTTACAGCGGAAGGGGATCGCTGGGAAGCTGGGGTCTCTGGTTGTAGGGGAGACGGATTTCCACAATGGTTCCCTCTCCGGGACTGCTTTCCACCGTAAGGCCGTATTCCTCTCCATAGTACCCCCGGATCCGCTGATGGACGTTTAGCAGGCCGATGAAGTGGTGGGTGTTTCCCGGCTCGGGCCGCCGCATTTGGGACAGGGAAAGGTTCAGCAGCCGGAGCCGCTCAGGCTCAATGCCCAGACCGTTGTCCGCCACAAAAAAATGAAGAATATTGTTTTCCAGGTGCAGGCTGATACTGATGTAGCAGTCTGTTTCTTTTTCCGCGAATCCGTGCTCCACAGAGTTTTCAATCAGAGGTTGCAGAAGGAAGGCAGGAATTTCCAGGTCGTAAAAGGCCCGGGGGATATTCCAGTCCAGCTGGAATTTGTCGGGAAACCGGATGGTGAGAATAGCCAGATACCGGTTGACCTGTTGAATTTCCTCTTCCAGGCGGACGATGGGAACCTTTTTCAGGTTGTACCGGAGAAGCTCGGACATACTCATGGAGATGGTTTTGATTTCCGGTACATCGTGGATTTCCGCCAGGGAGGTGATGCTGTTCAGGGTATTGTACAGAAAATGGTGGTTGATCTGGGTCTGGAGCATCTGGATTTTCATGGACTGTTCGTTCAGCTGGTTCACATAGTTTTTCTGGATACTCTCCGCCAGCCGTTTGTTCAGATGATTGAAACTGTCCACCAGTTTCTGCAGCTCCCGGTTGGAAATCCGGGAATCCACCACGATATCCGCGTAGTTGTCCAGATTTTTGGCGTCCACCTTTTCGCAGAGAATCTGGATGGAGCGGGTGAGGCTGCGGGACAGAAAGAAGGCCAGAAGCATTTCCAGAAAGGCGGTCAGAAGAAAAATGCCGCCATAGCTGACCAGATTCTTCCGGTATGCCTGGGTGATGGTCTGGTCGTCCACAAACTGGATAATTTTCCATCCGGTGGTCTGGTTGTAGCAGCCGTTGACCAGCAGAGAGGTATTTCCCCGGGAAAAAGAGTCGGAGCCGCCCGGGTGTTCCTCCGTGATGGATTCGGAGAAACGTTGCAGCCGGGACAGATACTGGGATTTTTCCGGATCCTGCGAAAAGCTTTCATCGGACAGATAGATCAGATCGCCCTGGGCATTGTAGATGAACAGGGTGTTGTTTCCCGTCTTGGCGGAATTGAAGATTTCCTCCACGGAGGAAAAGCGGATTCCCACATAGCAGGCGCCGATTTCCCGGAACGTATAGCCGTCATAGAGGATTTTCACCATGGGCAGCAGATAACCGCCGGAGGAACGGCTTTTCTGTACCGGGCCGAAATACGTATGGTAGGCGGAGTCGCGGGCCAGATCGGACCATTCTTCCATCTGCCGCAGAATCAGCTGGCGTTCCGTCTCATTGAGAAGGTTGTACTGGAACGTGAAATCATAGCGGTTTTTGAAAAGGCAGGAGATTACATTGGTGTTCAGCCGGTTGGTCTGGTTGATCTGCTGCAGGATCATATCGCTGTCCCGGGCATAGGACAGCAGATCGTCGGAATAATCGGTGATCATGGCTTTGCGGATATCATCATTGAGGATGTGGATATCTGCTATTTTTATGGCGTCATTGAGCAGGGTATCCAGCGTCAGATCCGTCTGGGTCAGGATGGTATCCAGGGTTTCGTTATATTCCGCCGTGATGCTGTGGGCGTTCTGGTTGGCAGTGATGATCCCCAGCACGATGGAGGGAATAATCAGCAGCAGGGACGCGGCAAAAATCTGTGCCCGGTAGGTGAGATTCTGTATTTTCATAAGGAACTCCTTCCATAAAAATTGTTTTAATTGTCTGGTGTTTTGCATATTATTATTATAAAATACAGAAGGATGGAGCACAATTTATTTGACCAAAATAGACAAAGACCAAAGAAAATTCCTATTTTTTTACTATATTTTTACCTATTTTTGGAAGATGTGCTCCGATATAATCACATTATCAAAAACAAAGACCCCAAAGGAGGAGAGACATGAACAAAAAAGAACGGGTAAAAGCAGTGATGCGGGGGGAGACGCCGGACAGAGCGCCTGCGGGTTTCTGGTTCCACTACCGGCCGGACTATACGGTGGAGCAGATGGTGGAAGCTCATCTGAAACTGTACCGGGAGACGGACATGGACATCATCAAAGTGATGCAGGATTACATGTATCCGGTGGAGGGAGAAATTCACTGTGCGGATGACTGGTATCACATCGGCGTGAAGGGTACCGATTCCGAGGAATTTCAGAAACTGGCGGCAGTGATCCGGGGAATCCGCAGCGAGGCGGGGGATGACGTACTGATTTTTCAGACCATGTTCGGTCCCTTTAAGGCAGCTTCCATCGCCTTCGGAGATGAGACGCTGATGAAGTACAGCAAAGAAGATCCCGAGGCAGTGGCTGTGGGTATCCGCCGCATTGCGGACGGGCTGGAGGCATGGGCCCGGGCTTATCTGGAAGCGGGAGCGGACGGCATTTACTATTCCGCCCAGTTCGCGGAGGAAGGAAGATTTGAGAAGGCAGAGTGGGAAAAGCTGGTAAGACCTTACGATCTTCAGATTTTGCAGGTGGCGGACCGGATGGAGGACAAGTATAACATCCTGCACATCTGCGGCGAACCGGAGTATGACTTCAAGACTCACGTGGAGTGGTTCGGGGATTACCCCGCGGATCTGGTGAACTGGTCGGTGAAGGACAACGGATACAGCCTGGAAAAGGGCCGTCAGTTCTTTAAAAAGCCGATTTTGGGCGGAATGAATAATAAAGGAAATATCCTGAAAGGGCCAGGGGAGGCCATTGAAAAAGAGGCATGGCAGGTTCTGGATTCCTTTGGAACCAGAGGCTTTATGCTGGGAGCGGACTGCACCATTCAGGGGGAGGGAATCCGTCTGGATTACATCCGAAAGGCAGTGGAAACCGCTCACAATTATAAAAAGTAATAGGAGGAAGAAGGTATGAAGAGAAGATGGATTGCGTGTCTTTGCGCGGCGGCAATGGTAATGGGGATGACAGCCTGCGGCGGAGGAGAGGATGGCGCCAAGGAGAGCGCCAACACGACAGCCACGGACGATGGGGCCAGTGAGGAAGCAGAATCTGACAGCGCGGAGGATACGGGGGATTCCTCCTCTGACGGGGATGTGCTGACCCTGGAGTTCTTCCAGCAGAAAATGGAGGAAGGTCCCCAGAAGGGCTATCAGGAGATCATTGACAAATTCAACGCGGAGAATTCCGATGTGCAGATCGAGATGAACACGGTGCCGGACGCGGGCACGGTGCTGACCTCCCGGATTGCTTCCGGCGATATCCCGGTGCTGTTTTCCGACTATCCCACCCAGGTACAGTTTGCCCAGAAGGTGGCCAACGGTTATGTGCAGGATCTCTCCGATCAGGAATTCCTGAATAATGTGGAGGAATCCGCTCTGGAGATGACCAAGCAGGACGACGGAAAATATTACGCGCTGCCCTACAGCAGAAACTATATGGGCGTTTACTACAACCAGGAAATTTTCGAGGAAAATAATCTGGAAGTACCGGAGACCTGGGACGAGTTCATGGAGGTCTGCGAGACACTGCAGAATGCGGGCATCACGCCCATCGGCCTGATGGGACAGGATCCCGGACGTGTGGGCCACGGCTTCCAGTGTATGACGGTGGCCTGGGATCCGGAAGGCGTGGAGGCCATCGAGAAGACCGTTGCCGGTGAGAACAAGCTGGCAGAGGACGAGGGATTCCGCAGCGTGGCGGAGAAAACCGTACAGCTGCTGGAATACTGCAACACCGATATCCTGGGACTGGCTGATACCACCTGCTGGGAGAATTTCGCCAACGGACAGTACGCCATGTGCATTACCGGTTCCTACGCCAGAGGAACCCTGCTGATTGCCAACCCGGATCTGAAGATGGGTGTATTCCCGCTTCCCAACGATACCAAGGAGACTACCAACACCCTGGCGGGAATCGATGCGGCCGTCTGTGTGTCCGCCCAGGCCACCGATGAGGAGAAAGAGGCGGCTTACCGTTTCCTGGCCTATCTGGCAGAGCCGGAGAACGCGCAGATCTTCTGTGACAACGATGGCGCGCCCTCCTGTATCACAGGCGTGACGCCCAACTACGAGGGCATTGAACCCATGATGGATCTGATTAACGCCGGACAGGTTCATGACTGGATGGCATCCACCATTGACAATAATATCGTGACGGATCTGTATAATGTAACACAGGGCTTCTGGAGTGAGCGGGATGTGGATACCTATCTGCAGCAGATGGATGAATCCATTGCCATTACTTCGGCTGAATAAGCGCTTCGCCTGACAGAGGGCGGAGTATGGGAAAGGGGCTGCGGATAGCAGCCCCTTTTACAGAAAGAAGGGAGGAATGCGTATGAGCAACAGAAAGCTTAACAACAGGCTGATTTATCTGGGCTTCACGATCATTCCGGTGGCGCTGTATACGTTTTTTTATGTATTTTCCGTGATACGGGGAATCGGTTACAGCTTCACGGACTGGGACGGACTGTCCAGGGACTACAACCTGATCGGACTGAAAAATTATATCTCACTGTTTAATAACCCAAATTTCTGGAATTCACTGAAAACCACAGTACTGTACAGTATCATGCTGGTGACAAGCGTTGTGGTACTGTCGCTGCTTCTGGCCCTGTCCCTGAATTCCCTGAAACGGTTTAAAACCTTTGTAAAATCCATTTTCTTCGTGCCGGCAATGATCGGAGGAATCACCATCGCGCTGATCTGGAACCAGCTGTTTTACCGGGTGGTGCCGCTGATCGGGCAGGCGTTGAATATCGAGTGGCTTTCCCAGAGTGTGCTGATGCGGGGCGTGACAGCGCTTCCGGCCGTGGTGTTTGTCAATGTCTGGCAGGCAGTGGCTATGCCCACGGTGATCTTTATCGCGGGCCTTCAGCAGATTCCGGATGAACAGTATGAGTCCGCCATGATGGACGGCGCCACCACCTTTCAGCGTTTCCGTTACATCACTTTTCCATACCTGGTGCCAACCATCACGGTAAATCTGGTGCTCACGATCAAACAGGGATTTACCTCATTTGATTTCCCCTTTGCTCTTACCGGCGGAGGTCCCGTGCGCGCCACGGAGGTAATCGGAATCCTGATTTACAATGACGCTTTTGAAAATATGAGGTTTTCCATGGCCAACGCGGAAGCCTGTGTGCTGTTTGTGATTGTGGCGATTTTCTCGCTGACGCAGCTGAAGCTTACCAGTAAAGGAGGTGTTCGGGAATGAAAATAAGAAAAGCGGGTCTGGGCTGGAGAATCCTGCGGGATCTTCTGCTGGCTGCCGGGCTGATCCTGATCCTTTGTCCCCTGTATCTGGTGGTGATCAACTCCTTCAAAAGTCTGGAGGAAGCAGGGAGAAATTTCTTTGCCCTGCCATCCTCTTTCTACCTGGAGAATTTTAAGAACCTGTTTACAGGAAATAATTACTGGGGTTATGTGAAAAATTCTTTTATTATTTCCGTGGTGTCCATCTGCCTGATTCTGCTGCTGGTTCCGTCGGTTTCCTACGCGATTGCCAGAAATTACAACAGGAAATATTACAAAGGCGTTTATTTTTATCTTCTGATGGGGCTTTTTATTCCTTCACAGGTAATTATGCTGCCGGTAACGAAGTTGATGACGAACCTGAATCTTCTGAACCGGCAGGGACTGATCATGCTGTACGCGGCTTTCAGCCTGACGCAGGGAGTATTCCTGTTTGTAAATTATATCCGGGGGCTGCCTTTTGAGGTGGAGGAATCGGCTTATATTGACGGCTGCAATGTATTTCAGTCTTATGTGAAAATCGTGCTGCCGCTGGTGAAGCCCATGATTGCCACTATCCTGATTATGGATCTTCTGTGGATCTGGAACGACTTCATGCTTCCGCTGCTGATCCTGAACCGGTCCCGGGATATCTGGACGCTTCCCCTGTTCCAGTATAATTTCAAGACAGAATATTCCTTTGACTATACCATGGCCTTCACCGCCTATCTGATGTCCATGCTTCCCATGCTGATTGTGTACTGCCTGGGACAGAAGAATATCATCAAAGGGCTGACGGCAGGGTCCGTCAAAGGGTAAGACAAAAACAGTCCCCATATTCCGGAAGGCTGAACTGCTGCAAAAGGAGAAGACATCATGAGAAATATCTTAATTGTGGAAGACGAAGTTTATGCCCGCCAGTCTGTGAAAAAGCAGATTCAGGAGTGCAGCCCCAACCGGAATTTTCAGGTCTTTGAGGCGGAAAACGGCAGGAAGGGGCTGGAAATTTTCCGGCAGGAGGATATCGGACTGGTATTTACGGATATCCGGATGCCGGTGATGGATGGCCTGGAGCTGCTTCGGGAAATCAAGGCGCTGCGGCCGGAATGCCGGGTGGTGATGATTTCCGCCTATGCGGATTTTGAGTATGCGAAGATGGCTATGAAGCTGGGAGCGGAGGAATACCTTCTGAAGCCGATTTCCGAAACGGAGCTGCGCCAGTGCCTGAGCCTGAAAAGCTATGAGCAGCACAGGGAGACGGACACCGGGGAGGACATGGTGACCCGGTTCATCCTGTCTCATACGTTTTCCAGCGCTGCCCCAGGGGAGAATTTGCTGGCCTCCCGGATGTTCCGGAAAGTTTTCGGAAGTTATCAGGTGATGGTGTTGTATTTTCCTGAGGGACAGGCGCCTGGACGGGAGAGTATGATCCGGCTGATTCAGAACTGCGGAAAAGACGAAATATTCACCGGATTCCGGCTGCTGAATGTGGCAAATAACCGGTATATGCTGGTGCTTCATTCCGACGGGGATACCACCTTTCTGGTGAAACGCCTGATGGCGCGGCTGCGGGATCAGGGGTGTGTGGTGTACGCGGGGCTCAGCGAGAAACAGGAAGCGGTGGGACATTTGGCCGACTCCTACCAGCAGGGGGTGACGGCTCTGGAGAGTAAAATTTTTACCCGGGAGCATCTGATCCTGTATCAGGATATCTGTGAAATCCGTACGGACAGCTTTTTTATGGGAGATCCTCAGAAAGATCGTCTGGCGCTGGCTTTGAATAAAGGAGACTGGAAAGCCGCGGGAAAGGTTTTACAGGAGGAATTTGCGCAGATGAAGGGAAACCCGTCAATTAACAGCTGGAGCCTGGAATTCTTTCTGACACAGCTTACCTTAATTTACCAACAGGCACTGGAACGGAAAGATACCGGGGATTCGCTGAGGCGGATCATGTTCCGCTATGAACTGGTGCAGTTTTCCAGCCTGGATCAGATGGAACAGGAGCTGACCGATGATGCGCAGAAGCTGTGCAGGCTTCCGGCAAAGGAGGCGGCCGGCCAGTCCGGCGACGTGGTGGAGAGAATGAAGGAATATGCCCGCAGGCATTACGCCGGGGATTTTACGGTGAAGCAGCTGGCGGAGGAGGTATTTTTCATGAATCCCGCTTATCTGAGCCATCTGTTCGCGGAGAAAACCGGGGAGAGCTGGTCTTCCTATGTGAAGAAAATCCGGATGGAGAAGGCGGCCAAATTGATGGAGGAGAAGGATTTTTCCATCACGGAGATCGCTTCCATGACAGGGTATAACGACGTGTCGCTGTTTATCCGGAATTTCAAACAGGCCACCGGCATGACGCCGAAGCGGTATCGGGATGAGCTTCGTAAGAAAAAGGAATAGCAGGAGGAATAAACGAAAGATGAGACAGCAAAGAGAAGAATATTTTCTGGATCTGCTGCACAGGGAGGTGGTTCTGGCTATGGGCTGCACGGAGCCTGCCGCGGTGGCGCTGGCATGCGCTTACGCGGCAGAGGCTCTTGGCAGGCTGCCGGAAAAGGTGGAAATCCGGGCCAGCAGTTATATCCTGAAAAACGGGATGAATGTGGGGATCCCCGGAACTGGAATGACCGGACTTCCCATCGCGGCGGCGCTGGGGTGTGTCAGCGGGGATCCTTCCCGTCAGCTGATGGTGCTTGACGGCCTGTCCGGAGAGCAGAAACAGCTGGCCGCCCGGATGGAAGAGAAAGGAAGAATCCGGATTCTGGCTGACGAGGGCGGACGGAAGATCCATATCCAGGTGACGGCATGGGCCGGGGAGGACATGGCCAGGGCGGTGATCGCAGATGGCCACAGAAATCTGGTCCGGCTGGAGAAAAACGGGCAGGTGCTGGAGAGTGGCGGCGAATGTGTTCAGGAGGAATGTCAGGATGGCGGCGGGGAATACCCGGTGACCACGGCGGGCATTCTGGATTTTGCCCGCAAGGTTCCGGCAGAGAAGCTGGATTTCCTCCGGGAAGTGATGGAACGCAACCGGGAAATCGCCCGGGAAGGGCTGAAAAAAGATTACGGCCTGAAGGTGGGAAAGCTGCTTCTGGGGGAGCAGAAGGACCCGGAAAATACGGATCCTGCCCATTATGCGGCAGCCATGGCGGCCGCAGCGGCGGATGCCAGAATGTCCGGATGTGAGCTTCCGGTGATGAGCGCTGCCGGAAGCGGAAATCAGGGGCTGACTGCCACGGTGCCGCTGATCGCTCTGGGTGAGGTGCTGGGGACAGAGGAGGAAACGCTCCTGCGGGCGCTGGCCATCAGCCTGCTGCTGACGATTCACACGAAGCATTATCTGGGGAAGCTTTCCGTACTGTGCGGTTGTTCCATTTCCGCGGCCATGGGAGTGGGAAGCGGGCTGGTGTATATGCTGGGAGGAGATGACGCGCAGATATCCAGCACCATTTCCACCATGGTGGCGGATATATCCGGCGTGGTATGCGATGGGGCGAAGCCCGGCTGCGCGCTGAAAATTGCCACGGCGGTGGAGTCGGCGGTGCGGGCGGCCAATATGGCGCTGCATGGCAGCGGAGCCGGCAGCCGGGACGGGATTGTCTGCGGTAATGTGGAAGACAGCCTGGCCAACCTGGGAACGCTGGGAAACCAGGGAATGCGGGAGGCCAATGAACTGATTTTGTCGATGATGCTCACAAAACAGCAAAAGCCGGAAGCGAAGACGGCGGGATAGCAGGGCAGACGGTCGGAACACAGGGCATCGGAAAGGAAAAAGAGGGAGGTGTATGTATGCGGGAGGAATTGCTGCAGGGGATCCGCGGCTGGATGGAAGAGAAGGAAAATCTTTTCATCGGCGATATCCGCCGGCTGGTGGAGATCCCCAGCGTCTCTGTGGAGGGAGACGGGGCGGATCCTTATGGGAAGGATTGCAGCCGGGTGCTGGAGGTGATGCGGCAGATGGCCCGGGACCGGGGATTTTCCGGGGAAATCCTGGAGAACCGGTGTCTGGAGATTTGCTGGGGCGAAGGAGAGAAGGAGCTGGGCATCTGGGGCCATCTGGATGTGGTGCCGGAAGGAAAGGGCTGGGTGTATCCCCCTTACGCCTGCACCTGTAAGGATGGATTTCTCATAGGGAGAGGCGTTCAGGACAACAAAGGTCCGGTGATGGCGGTATTTTACGCTCTGTGGTACCTGAAGGAGCAGGGATTTGAGCCGGGAATCCGGATCCGTCAGATCCTGGGCTGCCAGGAGGAGGCGGGGATGACAGATGTGGACGCTTATCTGCGTATCCGCCGGGCGCCGGATTATTCCTTTGTGTCGGACTGTTCTTTTCCAGTGTGCTACGGGGAAAAGGGCATTTTTACGGCCACGCTGCTTACCCCGCCCCTGTCTGGCCGGTTCTCTGAATTTTCCGGGGGAACGGTGAGAAATTCTGTCCCCGCAAAAGCCCGTGCAAGGATGGACGGGATGTGGTATGATGGAGAAGGAATTGCCGGGCACGCGGCATTTCCGGAAGGAACGAAAAATGCGCTGGCTGTGCTGTGCGGCATTTTGCTGGAAGCCGGGCAGGACCGGGAGGACGCGCGGGTGCTGAAGTCTTTGCGGCATCTGTGCGGCGACGGATACGGCAGGGAAATCGGCCTGCCGGAGGGTTCCACCTGCAACGTGGGCTGTGTCCGGATGCAGGGACAGCAGCTCCGGATAGAGCTGGATATCCGGTATCCTGTCAATGAAAGAGGAGATGGGATTCTGGAAATGCTGCTGGCTTTTGTCGGAGAGAACGGATTTCAGATTCTGCGGTATGAAGACAGCAAACCAAACCTGTTTCCGCCGGAGAGCGGATTCGTACAGACGCTGATGAACGCTTATCGCCGGGTCACCATGGATGGCCGCGGCCCCTATATCATGGGCGGGGGAACCTATGCCAGAAAAATCCCCAACGCTGTGGGATTTGGCCCCGGCATGGAGGCGGATATGAGGATTCTGGGACTTCCAGAAGGCCATGGAGGCTGTCACAGTGCCGACGAGGCCCAGAGCCTGAAAAATCTGAAGCGCGCGGTGGAAATTTACGCGGCAGCCATTGCAGATGTAAGCCGGTGGCTGCGCGAAGAAATGTAAAGAAGGGAGTTTTTATGATGAAGACAATGAAACTTGGAAAAACGAATCTGGAAGTGCCCGAGATCGGGCTGGGGTGTATGAGAATCACGGGCCTGGGATCGAAGGCAGAGGTACGCAGCCTGATCGATACGGCGATGGATCAGGGGATTAATTTCTTTGACCATGCGGATATTTACGCAGGCGGTGATGCAGAGGCAATTTTCGGCGAGGCGGCAGCGGATATTCCCCGGGAGAAGATGATCATTCAGACAAAGTGCGCCATTCATCCGGGCACCAGCTATGATTTTTCCAAAGAGCATATTCTGAAATCTGTGGAAGGAAGCCTGAAGCGGCTGAAGACGGATTATGTGGATGTGCTTCTGCTGCACCGCCCGGATACGCTGATGGAGCCGGAAGAGGTGGCGGAAACTTTCGAGACACTGGAAAAACAGGGAAAAGTACGGTATTTCGGCGTCAGCAATGAGAACGCCATGCAGATGGAGCTGCTGAACCATTACTGCGGCGGAAGGATCGTGGCGGATCAGCTGCAGTTCTCCATTGCCCACTGCGATATCATCGATTCCGGACTGAATGTAAACGTACATAATGACGCGGGCACCAACCGGGACGGAGGCGTGCTGGAATACTGCAGGCTGAAGAATATTACAATCCAGGCCTGGTCGCCGTTCCAGTACGGAATGTTTGAAGGCGTGTTCCTGGGAAGTGAGAAATTCCCGGAACTGAATAAGCTGATCGGAGAGCTGGCGGAGAAATATCAGGTGACGGACAATGCCATCGCGGTGGCATGGATTCTCCGGCATCCGGCGCGGATTCAGACGATTGTGGGAAGCACCAACAAGAAGAGAGTGGAGGATATCTGCAAGGCCTCGGATGTGAGACTTACCAGGGAAGAATGGTATGCGCTGTATATGGCGGCAGGAAAACAGCTGCCGTGAGACTGAGACGCAGGGGGGAGAATTGGCGGCGGCTTGAGAGATTTTGAGGGTTTTTGAGGGCCGCTGCTGGTTTCTGATGAGTTCTGCTGGTTTCTGCGCCTTTGCGGATGATTTGGATTTGAAAAATTGAGAATGCGGGCAGGAAGGCAGGCGGGAAAAGAGCCGGACTTTGCGGGAGCGATATGCTTCAGGCGGGGGTCGGCTCTTTTTTTTGATGGGAGGATTGGGAGAAGAAGAGAGGGGAGAATCGGTGACTAATAGGGCCATTTAATTGGCTCCGGCCGAAGGCTTAGGGGAGATTCTGCGGTAGATCTGCGGGTTTCATGAGATCTGCCGTAGAATTCAGCTGCCTTCTACTGCAGATTTGAGCTTTTTTTGATTCACGCCGTAGATTTCAGCCCTTTTCTACGGGGGGATTTGATGTTTTTATACATTCTGCCGTAGTCAAGCATTGCAATCTACGGCAGAAAGAGAAGTTTTTGGTTATCTGACCGTAGGTGATCATAATAATCTGCTGCAGAACAAGAAGTTTTTGTGATTCCCCCGTAGTCAGGCACCATAATCTACTGCAGATTTGAGATTTCTTGATATCCTGCCGTAATTCATGACATCTTTTCTGTTGTACGATTTACAATAATCCCTTTTTATTCAAAGTTCTGTTAAGCGGTTATGTGCCGGGGGGAATTGAGCATCGAA
>CBJMC01400__coassemble_950_pt1 | contig 22869 bp, 19 predicted proteins | sample CBJMC01400__metabat2_low_PE_039 | metagenome-assembled genome bin CBJMC01400
CGGCATTGCGGCGGCTCAAAAGCTGAGAGCTGAGAAAAATCAGTGGGCAGGTTATCTGACGGAAGACGTTTTCCGGTCGGTTTACCGGGAGAGAAAAGCGATCAATTCAGAAACGGCGGGAGATTCCATAGAGGAAGAAAACAAGGCGTATCACCATATTCAGGCCACGGAGTCCATCGCTGATCTGATCAACAGCGCCAACAGTCCCTGGCGGGAATACGACTACTTTGCGGTGGAAAACATTACTGAGGACGAGGCGGCCAAGGTATATGAAAAACGGATTTCCGGTCTGGAAGAATGGATGAATTCCGGGGAAGAAGAGTTTACGGACGCGGAGAAGGAATTTCTGACAGACCAGTATGAAAGCCTGGATACTCCGTTCTACTATGAAGATTTTGACGGATGGAACGCCCTTTTGCAGAACCTTCCCACCTTTCTCATGATTCTGGCGCTTTTCGTAGGATTTTTTGTGTCCGGCATTTTTTCTGATGAATTTCAGACGAAGGCAGACGCTGTGTTTTTCTCCGCAAAGCTGGGAAGAAGCCGGGCGATCTGGTCAAAAATCGGAGCGGGATTTTTGATTTCCACTGCGTTTTATGTGGTTTTTGTGGCTCTGCATACGGCCATTGTGCTTCTGGTTCTGGGGGCGGGCGGAGGAGAGTGCCCGGTTCAGTTTCTGTTCTGGAGAAGCTGTTATAATATCACGATTTTTGATGCGTATCTGCTGATTGTGGCGGGAGGCTATGTGGGAACGCTGTTTGCCTCTGCGGCGGCAATGCTGATATCCGTGCTGACGCGGTCCACGGTAATCGCCATCATCGTGCCCTTTGTGATCTTATGCTTCTTCCCGTTTTTGAGCAGAATTATCCCGCTGCCCCAGGTCTGCGCCTTCTTTCCGGACCGGCTGATGGATATCTATAATGAGATCCGGGATTTCGCGTTGGTGAATGTAGGGGGAAAGATCACGACCATTTCCAGGGTGATTGTACCGGTTTACGGGGCGGCAGCGGTGGTTTTGCTTCCGGTGGTTTACGGGTTATTCAGAAAGGCAGAGATAAAATAAATGAGAAGAACGCAGAGTAATTGCCGTTGATATCAATGCGGACAAGGATTATAATTACAGTGAATATCTGGGGGCCGCCTGATTTTTCAAAAGAATTCTGTTGACTCTCACGTAACGTTATGGCTTATTCTGTACGCAGAAAGTACTTTCCGGTGTCTGGGGAAGATTTCCCAGACGCTGTTCCCATGAAACGGCAGATTTGCGAAGGGAGTGAAAAGGGATTCATGAAAACGGTAAAAGAGGTTTCCAGGATCACGGGAATCAGTGTCCGGACATTGCACTACTACGATGAAATCGGGCTTCTTCCGCCAACGAAGGTCAGCGAAGCCGGCTACCGGCTGTATGATGAGGCGGCGCTGGAGAAGCTGCGGCAGATTCTCTTTTTCCGGGAACTGGACATGCCTCTTCGGGATATTGAAAAGCTTGTGAATCATCCGCTCCTGGCAAAGGAAGAGATACTGAAACGGCAGAAAATTGCCCTGAACCAGAAAAAAATCCATCTGGAGCGGGTGATGGCCAGTATCGATCAGATTCTGAGAGGAGAAAAACAGATGGACTTTGAAGTGTTTGAGAAAGAGGATGTGGAGGAGCTGTTCGGAAGATTTGTGGAAAATGCGCCCAAGCCGGTGCTGGAGGCCGCCGTCCGGGAATTTGGAAGTATGGAGGCATTCCACAGCAATTATGTGGAAAAGGCATTTCAGAATTATAACCGGCCGGAAATCAGGCAGATTCTGCTGGAAGCCTACGGCAGCAAGGCGGGGGTGATGGATTCCGCCAAAACTCCCCCGAAAGAAGAAGGAGTTGAGCAGCTGCGCGGACAGACGGATCAGGTGATGCGGCGGCTGGTGGAGTGTAAAAGAAACGGCCTGGCGGCGGATTCTCTGGAGGCGAAGCTTCTGGCGGGAGAGTACGGACTGGCCATGAAGCAGTTTGGCGGGCTGAAGGAGGAACGTCAGCTGATGACGGGGATCGCCGACACTTACAGCCAGTATCCCCAGGCACGGGAAGCGCTGGATGGGCAGTACGAAGAGCCGGGCATCGCTGCATACCTGGCGGAAGCCATCCGGGCATTTTATCACGCATGATGCAGGAAGTATCCGGCGGGCACAGGCCCGCCGGAGTATTTTGAAAGGGCCGAAGAATCCGGGTTTTGTGCGTTTCGGCTGACAGGACAAAGGAGAAAATATTATGCGTACAGAAAAAGAGATGATTGAGCTGATTACCAGAACGGCCCTGGAGGATCCCAGGATCCGGGCCGCCTATCTGGAAGGCTCCCGGGCAAATCCGAAGGTACCCCGGGATATTTTTCAGGATTATGATGTGGAATACATCGTGGAGGATACCAGACCGTTCCGGGAGGATAAGCAGTGGATCGACCGGTTTGGGGAGCGGCTGTATATGCAGTATCCGGAGGAAGGTGTCCTCTATCAGGACGCCGATGTGGAGAACTGGTACGGATGGCTGATCCAGTTTACCGATGGGAACCGGCTGGATCTGCATGTGGGAACCGCGGAACGGGCAGGAAAAAATCTGGAACTTTACCGGGTGCTGGTGGATAAGGACGGGCTGTTTGTCAAAAAGGAAGAGTCCTCCGATGAGCGGTACTGGATACGCAGGCCCGGGGAAAGGGAGTACCTGGATGTCTGCAATGAGTTCTGGTGGTGCCTGAACAATGTGGCAAAGGGACTGTGGAGAGGAGACGGCCCTGGAGGTTGGAGAATCTCTGGGATACTCTTACAATCAGCAGGAAGCCCGTGGAAGCAGACTGTTCCTGGAATACGCGCGCGCACTGCCGGAGAACGCTTCTGAACATACCCTGGAAGAGTGGATTAAGAAGCAAGAATATTGAGACGTTTTGGGATACGGTCTGGAAATTCAGACAGGAAAGAATTTTTTACTTACATGGAGATTGGCTGATATGCTATAATATCCGAAAAAGACAGGAGGACAGCGGTATGAAGAAAGAGTATGAAGTGGTGGCGGAAATCTCCAACGCCTGCGCGGGAAGCGGGCGGCCTCAGGTTTACATGGAGGAAGTGGAACTGGAAAATCCGGATGAGTATGTCAGAATGAAGCACGGCAGGGACTGGGATCAGGTGAAGAAAGAAGTTCTTCCCTCCGGAGAGATTCAGTATGTCCTGGATAAAGGAAGCATCGCCTATAAATACACCTTTACGGAATAGGAGGATGTGGCGGCACAGGGGGGGGAGAGTCCCGCAAAAATTCCAGGGAAAGGAAGGCAATCAGATGCAACATCCTGAGAATATCCATTGGGGGAGGTCGCTGGCCACAACTGGGCTTATGATCCTTTTTGTGGTGGCGGCCTCCTTTGGCGTTATTCACCGCATTAACCGTATGGAGGAAGAAAAGGGGTTTGAGCGTCTTTACGAGGAGGCAGCCAGTCTGGCGGATGACATCGCCATGTATGTGAAAAGTGACCGGGAGGAGCTGGAGATGATTGCTGCCCTCATAGCAAATTATCCGGAACCCGATTCGCCGGAGCTATGGAAGATTCTGGATTCTTACACGGCGGAAGGCATGATGTCAAGAATTGAGCTGCTGCTGCCGGATGATACGGTTCTGACAGGCAGCGGGCAGCGGACAGACGCCGGAGGAGTTCTCTCTTTTGAGAAGGAGGCCGCCCTGGGCGCTCATGTCACAGACCGGGAGACGGATTTGCGGGATGACGGAAATTATATCGTGCGGCATTATGTGCCGGTACGAAGGGACGGACAGACGGCTGCCATGCTGTACGGAGTGGTGGAACTGGAAACGCTTCCGGAAAAAGCGAATATGGATCCTTATGGCGGGAAAGGTGCTCTGTATATTATAGACGGAAACAACGGGGATTTTCTGGTGGATACCTGGCATCAGGGAGAAACCGGAAACATGTGGGAACTGGGAGAGCGCGAAATGGCGCCGGGATACGATTCCGGACAGCTCAGGCAGGGAATTCTGGACGGGGACAGCAGATATGTGGTATTCGTCTCCCGGACCATAGGGGAATACCTGTATTTCTACTATACGCCGCTGGGAATCAACCAGTGGAGAGTGGCGGTTTCCGTGCCGGAAAGCGTGGTTTTTGAAAGCGCCCATGCCATCCAGCGTCTCCTCAATTTGTTCCTGGCCTTTGAGATGGTCTGCTTTGTGATCTATTTCCTGTGGATGATACGGTATGCCCGCCGGGTGACCGCTGAAAAGCAGCGCCGGCTGGATACGGTCCGCTATATTTACGATGTGGAAAAGCTCCTGTTCAATGCCCACGAAAAAAAGGAGAACATCGGCAGGGCACTGGAAAAAATCGGAGATGTTCTTTCGGCGGAACAGGTGAGCTTCTGGATTACGGGACCGTCTTCTGACAGAGAGGTCTTTTGCTGGAGGCGGCCAGGGGCAGAGTCGTACCTGGAAGCAGCCGGCAAAGGGGATGCGGCGGACCGGCTGCTGCGGTATTTTCAGGAGGGAAATGGCCAACTGGAGATGTATGAGCGGCAGGAGCTTCAGAAAATCCTTCCGGAAAACGGACAGGAGGGCATCCGAAATATGACGGCGGTTCCGGTGGAAGATATGGAGGGAAACATCTGCGGAATTCTGGCCGGATACAATATCAGCGGCGGATCTGCCTCGGCGGCGCTGCTGAGAAATATGAAATTCAGCTTTGCCATGTTCTGCCGTAATCTGAAGATATACATGGATATCCGGAAGCGGGGAGAGCGGGATGTGCTGACGGGGCTTTATAACCGGAACCGGTATGAGGACGATCTTGCCGGGATAGGCCGGGATCATCCGGCGGGACTTTCCTGCATTTATATCGATGTCAACGGCCTGCACGAGATGAATAACGCCAACGGCCATGAAAAGGGAGATCTCATGCTCAGAACAGTGGCGGAGAAGATTGGCGGATTTTTTGGTACGAAATACAGCTACCGGATCGGCGGGGATGAATTTGTCGTGTTCGTTCCGGAGAAGCGGGAGGCGGATGTGCTGAAGCAGTGCGGAGAATTTGACGCTTCGCTGGAGCGGATGGGATATCACGTTTCGGTGGGAATTCAGTGGGAGGCGGAGGTTTCCTCGATGAATGTCCTGATCAAAGCGGCGGAAAAGAAGATGTACGAAGAGAAAAAGAGATATTATGCGCAGGCTGCCCATGACCGGAGACAGCGCTGACGTATATTTTTTCCAGAATTGCCCATACTGAGAAGGAAATTTCGAAAAGAATCCTTTACGGCTGTGCAGCCTGAAGGAAGGAAAGGAGTATCAGTATGGCAGTGGATTTCAGAAACAGTGAGACAAAAGATAACCTGATGCGGGCATTTGCGGGAGAGAGTCAGGCAAGGAACCGGTATACCTTCGGCGCGGCCCAGGCCAGAAAGCAGAATCAGGCGGCCATCGCCCAGGTATTTCTGTATACGGCGGATCAGGAAAAGGAGCATGCGGAAATCTTTTACAATCATCTGAAGGAACTGGCGGGGGAGACGGTTCATGTGGACGGGACCTACCCGGTGGACCTGACGGATAATCTGGCAGAGCTGCTTCGGCGGGCCCAGCACAATGAGTATGAGGAACACGACGACGTCTACAGGCATTTCGGCGATAAGGCCAGAGAGGAAGGGTTTGAGCGGGTGGCCCGTTCCTTCCATATGATTGCTGAGATCGAGAAATTTCACGGGGACCGCTTCGGCAGATTCGCCCAGTGGCTGGAGGAGAATCAGCTGCATGTGTCCAAGGTGAGTTGCGGATGGATCTGCCTGAACTGCGGATACGTCTTTGAAGGGGAACAGGCGCCCCAGACCTGCCCGGTCTGCCAGCATGACAGGGGATATTTTATCCGTCTGGAGCTGTCTCCTTTTACGGACGGACAGGCCGCAGGCATCTGAAAATGGTTTTGGACAATGGCGTGACGGTAAATGTTTCCAGAAATTTGCAAAGTGATTGCCTCTTGAAATAAGGTGGCCATCGTGGTACCATATTTAATACTGAGGCAGAAAGGGGAGCTGCCGTATGGAGAGGGAAGGGATTGCCCGGCCCCGTCATACGGCGGCTTTCTTTCCGCCTGAAGAAGGCACCAAGAGAAAGATGGGAGAGATAGCATGACGATAGAAGAATGGCTGGGGGAAGAGAACCAGCTGGGAATGGATATCTGGACGAAGAAATACTGCCAGGAGGGCGAAGATTTCGAGATCTGGCTGAACCGCATCAGCGGCGGCAATCAGGAGATCGCGGAATATATCCGTCAGAAAAAATTTCTGTTCGGGGGGAGGATTCTGTCCAACAGAGGCCTGCAGGAGCAGGGAAGAAAGATCACATTTTCCAACTGCTATGTGATCGCGCCGCCGGAGGATGAGATCGAGAGCATTTTTGACTGTGCCAAAAAGCTGGCCAGAACCTACAGTTACGGCGGTGGCTGCGGCATCGATATCTCCAAACTGGCCCCCCGGGGAGCAAAAATTAACAATGCGGCCAAGGAAACCAGCGGATCGGTATCTTTCATGGATCTGTATTCCATGGTGACGGGGCTCATCGGACAGAACGGAAGAAGAGGAGCGCTGATGATTTCCATCGACTGCTCCCATCCGGATGTGCAGGAGTTCATCGAGCTGAAGACCGACCTGGACAAGGTCACCAAGGCAAATATTTCCGTGCGGATCCATGAGGATTTCATGGAGGCCGTGAAGAAAAATGAGGATTATCTGCTGCATTATACCCGCCAGGCCACCGGCGAGGTGATTGAGAAAACGGTCAGCGCCAGAGAGCTGTTCCGCCGTATCGCGGAGACCAACTGGGATTACGCGGAGCCGGGCGCTCTGTTCTGGGACCGGATCACCGGCTGGAACCTGCTGAGCAATACGGAGGAGTTTTCCTACGCGGGCGTGAATCCCTGCGCGGAGGAGCCGCTTCCGGCAGGAGGAAGCTGTCTTCTGGGAAGCATCAATCTTTCCCAGTTTGTGCAGAATCCGTTTTCCGACAACGCTTCCTTCGACTTTGAGGGCCTGAAGGACTGTGTGCGGGCCTCTGTGCGGGCGCTGAACGAGGTGCTGGAGGAGGGACTTCCCCTGCATCCCCTGGAGGAACAGAGAGAGAGCGTGGCCAGATGGCGTCAGATTGGCCTGGGCATCATGGGACTGGCGGATGCGCTGATCAAGCTGGGCCTTACCTACGGGGAAGAGGACGCGGTGAAGATGTGCGACAGGATCGGATTTGCCATGGCGGATACGGCCATTGAAGCCTCTGCAAAGCTGGCAAAAGAAGAAGGAGCATTTCCGGGATGCAACGTGGAAGAGATCATGAGCACCCCGTATTTTCTGGAAAATACCTCTGAGAAGACCCGGGAGCTGGTACGCAAATACGGCCTGAGAAATTCCCAGCTTCTGACCATCGCTCCCACGGGAACCCTCTCCACCATGCTGGGAATCTCCGGAGGCATTGAACCGGTGTACGCCAACTATTACGAGAGAAAGACGGAGTCTCTTCACGGAACGGATGTGTACTACAAGGTATACACGAAGATCGTGGAGCAGTATATGAAGGAGTTCGGCCTGAAAGATGTGAGCCGGCTGCCGGAGTATTTTGTCACTGCCATGACTTTGGATTACCGGCAGAGAATCGATATGCAGTCCATCTGGCAGCGTCATATCGACGCCTCCATCAGTTCCACCGTCAACGTGCCCAACGGATTTACCGTGGAGGAGACGGAGGATCTGTACCTGTACGCCTATGAAAAAGGGCTGAAGGGCATCACCATTTTCCGGGACGGCTGCAAGCGTGTGGGTATCCTCAGCACGGAAGAACCGAAAAAGACCAAAAAGGTGACGGCGGGAGACGGCCTGAAGAGGGGCGAGATTCTGCTGGTAACCGATGATGTGGTGGGCAAAAAACGGAAGCTGATCACCGGCTGCGGAAGCCTCCACTGCATCGCCCTGTTCGATCCCCATACGGGCGCGCTGCTGGAGACGTACCTGAGCAAAGGTTCCACCGGCGGCTGCAACAACTTCATGGTGGGACTGTCCCGTATGATTTCCATCAGCGCCAGAGGCGGCATCGATATCGAGACCATCGTGGATCAGCTGAATTCCAGCGGTTCCTGCCCCTCTTACACCGCCCGCCGGGTGACCAGAAAGGATACCAGCAAGGGCGCTTGCTGCCCCATGGCTGTGGGAAATGCCCTGATGGATATGTACAATGAAATGCAGGCGGAGCTGGCCGAAAAAGAGAGCGGCGAGCCCCAGAAAAAGGTGAAGAAAGCCCCCAGACCCAGAGCAGTGCCCTCCCCGGAATCCGACCGGGACCGGATGTACTGCCCGGAATGTGGCGAGCCGCTGGTGTTTGAGGAAGGCTGCAATATCTGCAAGAGCTGCGGATGGAGCAAATGCCATTGATTTTCGCGGGCAGCGAGCCAGGCGGATATGCGCGGGTGACCGTGCCGGACGGTGGCGCCGGTACGGTTCGCCGGATTTGAGAAAAGCGGCTGCGGGATGAGAGGAATATAGAGAAGTTATTTGTGATGATACCCTTTTTGTGCTGGAATGGAGGGAGCATTTCAGGGCAGAGAGGGTATTTTCCGCTTTAAAATTATCGTTTGCAAAAAGCGCTGATAAAAAAGGCGCTGATAAATAAACGCTGATAAAAAGCGTTGATAAAAAGAAACTTACAAATAAATCCAGACAACAGTTAGAAAGAATAAAGGCCGCAGATACAGAAAAACAGTATAGTGTTCGACTTATCCCCCTTTTTGTGCTATGATAATGACTGTATCATTTTAGCACAGAAAGGGGTATTTTCATGGAAAATACGTCTGGAAATAGAAAAAACAACCCGGCGGCAAAGCCGGAAAAGTACATAAACATCGGCCTTCTGGCCCATGTGGACGCCGGAAAAACCACTCTGGCGGAGGCGATCCTGTACCTGCAGGGCAGCATCCGGAAGCTGGGGAGGGTGGATCACAGGGACACCTTCCTGGACACGGACGCCATGGAGCGGGCCAGGGGAATTACCATATTCTCCAAACAGGCCCGTCTGACCCTGGGAGACTGGCAGGTGACGCTTCTGGATACTCCCGGACATGTGGATTTTTCCGCGGAGATGGAGCGGACGCTGCAGGTGCTGGACTGCGCGGTGCTGGTGATCAGCGGGGCGGACGGCGTGCAGAGTCATGTGGAGACCCTGTGGCGGCTGCTGCGGCGTTATGAGATTCCCACCTTCCTGTTCATCAACAAGATGGATCAGCCGGGAACGGATCGGGAGGCGCTCATGGCCGGGCTGAAAGCCCGGCTGGATGACGGCTGCGTGGACTTTGGCGAGGACAGGAGTCGGGAAGCGTGGCTGGAAGAGCTGGCCATGTGTGACGAGGAGCTGATGGAGCAGTACCTGGAGGATGGCGGGATCGAAGCGGAGGATATTTCCCGGCTGACTGCTGAGAGAAAGGTATTTCCCTGCTATTTCGGCTCTGCCCTGAAAAACGAAGGGGTGGACAGGCTGCTGGAAGGAATCCGGCGCTACGCCCGCCTGCCGGAATATCCGGAAACCTTTGGGGCGAAAGTATACAAAATCGGCAGGGACGCCCAGGGTGCGCGGCTGACGTATCTGAAAGTGACCGGCGGCTGTCTGCAGGTGAAAAAACCTCTGAAAGGGAAAAGCCGGGAGGGCGAGTCCTGGGAGGAAAAAACCGATCAGATCCGCCTGTACTCCGGAACGGGATTTCAGATGGTGCAGGAAGCCCGGGCGGGAATGGTCTGCGCGGTGACGGGACTGACGAAGACGTATTCCGGTCAGGGGTTGGGGGCGGAGCCTGCCTCTGAGCTGCCGGTGCTGGAACCGGTGCTGACTTACCGGCTTTCTTTTCCTGCGGATGTGGATATCCACCGGGCCTACCGGATGCTGCGGCCGCTGGAGGAGGAGATTCCGGAACTGCACATGCTCTGGGACGCCTCCGCCAATGAAATCCGGGTACAGGTGATGGGGGAGGTGCAGATCGAAATCCTGCAGAACCTGATCAGGGAGCGGTTTGAGCTGGGCGTCGGTTTTGACGCGGGAAGCATTGTCTATAAGGAAACCATCGCGGACACGGTGGAGGGAGTGGGGCATTTTGAGCCGCTGCGCCACTATGCGGAGGTTCACCTTCTTCTGGAGCCCGGGGAGCCGGGCAGCGGACTTCAGTTTGATACCGTCTGCAGCGAGGATGTGCTGGACCGGAACTGGCAGCGGCTGGTGCTGACGCACCTGGAGGAAAAAGCGCACCGGGGTGTGCTGACGGGTTCGGAAATCACGGACATGCGGATTTTGCTGGCCTCCGGCAGGGCGCATCAGAAACACACCGAAGGCGGGGATTTCCGCCAGGCCACCTACCGGGCAGTGCGTCAGGGACTGATGCAGGCGAAGAATGTGCTGCTGGAGCCGGTGTATGATTTCCGGCTGGAGGTTCCCTCCGCCCAGGTGGGCCGGGCCATGACGGATTTGCAGCGGATGAACGGAACCTTCGGACCGCCTGAGCTGGAAGGGGAGATGGCCGTATTGACGGGAAGCGCCCCGGTGGCCTGCCTGCAGGGATACCCGGCGGAGGTGACGGCCTACACGGCGGGCAGGGGCAGAATGGCCTGCACCCTTGGCGGTTACGTTCCCTGCCATAACAGCGAAGAGGTGATTGCCGCCGCCGGCTACGATCCGGAGAAGGATACGGAAAATCCGGCGGACTCGGTATTCTGCGCCCACGGCGCCGGATTCGTGGTAAGCTGGGAGCAGGTGCCGGAATATATGCACCTGGACAGTGTGCTGGCGCCCGTAAAGCAGGAGGAGAGCCGTCAGGTGATGGAGAAGGCCCGCCAGGCCCGCACCCGCCAGGAGTGGATCACCCAGGAGGAGCTGGAAGAAATTTTCGTCCGCACCTACGGCCCCATCAAGGAGCGCAGATTCGGCATGAACCGCAGCGCCTCCGCCGTCAAAAACGGCACCGAAAAGAAACGGTCTCTGACTTCTTTGGCACCCCGGCGGGCACCGAAGAACAGAAAACCGGAAAGGGAATACCTGCTGGTGGACGGTTACAATATTATTTTCGCCTGGGAGGAGCTGGCGGATCTGGCCCGAACAAACATCGAGAGCGCCAGAAACAAGCTGATGGATATTCTGTGCGATTACCAGGGCTTCCGCCAGATGACGGTGATTCTGGTGTTCGACGCTTACCGGGTGGAAGGCGGCCAAGGGGAAGTTTCCCGCTACAACAATATCCACGTGGTATACACAAAGGAGGCGGAAACCGCCGACCAGTATATCGAAAAAACGGTTCACGAGATGGGAAAACAGTATCAGGTGACTGTGGCCACCTCGGACGCCACCGAGCAGGTGATTATCATGGGACAGGGGGCCCGGCGGCTTTCCGCCCGGGATCTGAAAGAGGAAATTGACGCTGCCCGAAAGGAGCTGCGCCGGGAGCATATGCAGCTCCGTTCTTCGGATAAAAATTACCTGCTGGATCATCTGCCGCAGGAGCTGGCGGAAATGATGGAGGAAGTCCGTCTGGGCAAAAGAACGCTGCCCGGCCAGGATGAAAAAACGGAAAATGAGGAGTGACCTATGAGCGGAAGATGGATGCTGGCAGCGGCGTTGCTGGTGCTGGCAGGCGGATTCTGGTTTTACAGCCGCCTGATAAAGAAAGATGCGAAAGGGGCGGAAAATCCTTTCCCGGCCAGGGAACGGTGGACGGGCCTGGGGCAGCTTGCCGCGTCCTGTCTGGGACTTCCATTGATGATTTCTCCCTTTGCGGCGATGCAGTGGGGCTGGGTGCCTGCCCTGGCTGCCGCTGTGGGCGGGGGGATTCTTTTCGGGGCGGCACAGAATCTGGCCGTTTCCGGCTGCCTGATGGTACAGGAGGGAGAAAACCGGGAATCAGCGGCAGAGGGCCGCGCCATTTCCGGGGGGAAGCGGAGGGCGGCTGCGGCCCTGGTCTGGCTGCTGGCTGTGATGGCAGCGGCCGCTGCCGGGCATACGGCGGCCGCCAGTTTCCGGGGATTTGTGGAGACGGAATCCGGGGAACTGCTGCGCAATTCCGTGGGTGCCGCCGGGGCCGCCTCCTGTGTGATTCTCTGCGTGGGGGCCGCCGGTCTGGGAATTGTGTGCCGGTACCGGAATGTGAGCCGCCTGGTGAAGGCGGTGGCCGTATGCCTGGTGATTCTGGATTCTGCCTGGCTGGGAAAAACGTATCCCATTTACCTGGAGGAAACGGTCTGGCTTGTGGGAATTTTTCTGCTTGCCTTTTTTTCCGGACTGATTCCGGCCTGGGTGCAGACCAGGCCCAGGGGGCAGATTCTTTTGGTGCTGGCGGGGATTGTTCTGGCGGCGGGATGCGCGGGAGTTCTGGCGGGAAATCCGCAGCCTGCCGTGGAGGCCTTCGAAATGCCGGACAGCGCCTCCGCCGGTCTGTGGGCATTTCTCGCGGTGCTTCTGTGGGGAGTTGTCAGCGGGTTTGACGGGGCGGCGCTGGCGGTTTCGCCGCTGAGATACCAGAAACGGTCTGATTTTGAACGGGCGGCAGTGGGAGTTGCGCTGCTGAAAAGTCTTTGTGCCGTACTGGTGCTTCTTCTGTCCTTCGCTCTGGTCCGGGCAGACGCGGCGGCCATGGGACTGGAGGAAGCGCCGCAGTTTTTCGCCGCAGCAGCCGCGGACCTTCAGGCAAAGGCAGGGATTCCCTATGATTTCACCATTGCCCTGTTTCTGATGGCGGCCTGTAGTTTCCTGCTGGCTGTGCTGGATACGGCGGTGCGGACCGGCACGCTGGCCTTCCGGGAAATGACCCGCAGGCCGGGCGGGAAGCGCGCCGGCGGACAGGCCGGCTGGGGAACTGGAGCGGCCGCCACGCTGATCCCGGCATTTGCGGCGGCTATGCTGGCCAGGCATCTGGCTGCCCGGGTATTTGCCGCTGCCAGCTTTGCCGCCGTGCTTTTGCTTCTGGCGCTGTGCGGGATTTCCCTTCGCCGCCGGGGCAAAAAGGGCTGGATCTTATGGATCGGAGCGACGCTTCTTCTGGCAGGAGCTGTGCTGTCCTGCCTGCTGCCGGCCATGTGAGGATGTAATTTGCGGGCTTTACATTTTCCTTCTGCGGGCGTAAACTGGTTGTAAATGCAGTGGGTAACCGTCCGGTCTCCTTTGCGGGACAGCTGAAGGCTGAACGGTTACAAATGAAGCGGTACAAAGCAGTTGGCCGGAAGGCCGCGGAACATGAAGGAAAGGGAGGCGGCAAGGTGACGGAAGAGGAATCCAGGCTTTATGAGAAGGCGGTTCGTCTGGCCGCCAGCGCGCATAAGGGACAGGTGGACAAGGGTGGTACGGACTATATCCGGCATCCGCTGGCGGTGGCTTCCATGTTGGAGGATGGCCGGGACAGGATCGCGGCGGTTCTTCATGATGTGGTGGAGGACACAAAGGTAACCCTTGAGGAGCTGGCCAGGGAATTTCCGCCGGATATTGTGGAGGCCGTGAGACTTCTGACCCGGCAGCCGGGGCCGGATTTCACTTACCGGGGTTACCTGGAGGAGATCCGGAAAAATCCCATGGCCCGCCGGGTGAAGATGGCGGATCTGGCCCACAACATGGATCTTGGCCGGATTTCACACCCGGGGCCTGAAGACTATGCCCGGAGGGAAAGGTACCGGAAAAGTATGATTTTTTTGCGGCAGGATAAGGAGAAAACCATGGAATTACAAGCGATTCATCATGTGGCAGTGATTGTGTCGGATTACAGAAAATCCCGGCATTTTTATGTGGATCTTCTGGGATTTGAAGTAATCCGGGAGAATTTCCGGAAAGAAAGAGGAGATTATAAGCTGGATCTGAAACTGGGGGACTGTGAGCTGGAGATTTTCGGTATCCCGGACAGCCCGCCCCGGCCCAGCTATCCGGAGGCCTGCGGCCTGCGCCATCTGGCTTTCCGGGTGGAGAACATAGAGGAAACCATCGCATGGCTCAATGGACTGGGGATCGCCACGGAGCCGGTGCGGACGGATGAATTTACCGGTAAAAAGATGACCTTTTTCAAGGATCCCGACGGTCTGCCGCTGGAGCTTCACGAGTAAGGGGAAAAGAGGAAGATGGAAGAGAAAAAGCATTTGTTTTCAAACCGGGACCTGCGTCTGCTGCTGGTCCCGGTGGTGATTGAGCAGGTTCTGGCTTCACTGATGGGAACGGCGGACACCATGATGGTCAGCAATGTGGGTTCCGCGGCTATCTCGGCGGTATCCCTGGTGGACTCCATCAATGTGCTGGTGATTCAGGTGTTTTCCGCCCTGGCAGCGGGCGGCGCTATTATCTGTTCCCAGTACATCGGACAGGGGGATACGAAAAACGCCCGGTATTCCGCCGAGCAGCTGCTTTTGGTGACCGCGGGAATCTCCATTTTTCTGACGGTCATTTGCATCGGGTTCAATGAGCCTTTGCTCCGTCTGATTTTCGGGGAAGTGGAAGCAGCGGTGATGGAAAATTCCATGACCTATTTTTTCTTTACCGCTCTGTCTTTTCCGTTCATCGCCCTTTATAATGCAGGCGCGTCGGTATTCCGGGCCCAGCAGAACACAGGGCTTCCCATGACGGTGTCGGTGATTTCCAATCTTATGAACATTGTGGGAAACGCGATTCTTATTTTCGGTTTCGGCATGGGTGTGGCCGGCGCGGCCATTTCCACGCTGATATCCCGCATTTTCTGCGCTGTGGTGATTTTATGTTATCTGCGTCTGCCCCGCCAGCAAGTGGTGGTGAACCATTATATGGGCATCCGCCCCAGCGCCAAAAGGATCCGGACGATTCTGGCGGTGGGTATCCCCACCGGTGTGGAAAACGGCATGTTCCAGTTCGGAAAGCTGGCTATTCAGTCAACGGTGTCCACCCTGGGAACGGCGGCCATTGCTGCTCAGGCCATGACCAATATCCTGGAGGGCCTCAACGGTATTGCCGCCATTGGCGTAGGTATCGGGCTGATGACCGTGGTGGGTCAGTGCATCGGAGCAGGAAGAAGGGATGATGCCGTTTATTATATCAAGAAGTTGTCCGTGATTTCCGAGATTGTGATTCTGGCGGGCTGCCTGCTGGTTTACGCAGCCACAAAGCCGGTGACCATCATCGGCGGTATGGAAGCGGAAAGCGCCCGCATGTGCCTGTATATGATGGGTTGGATCACCATTGTAAAGCCCATTGTCTGGGTGTTCTCCTTCATTCCTGCCTATGGTATGCGGGCTGCGGGAGATGTGAAATTTTCCATGATCCTGTCCTGCGCTTCCATGTGGATTTTCCGGGTGAGTCTCTGCATTTTCCTGTGCCGTGTCATGGGCTTCGGCCCCATGGGTGTCTGGATCGGCATGTTTACGGACTGGACGGTGCGGGGAATCTTCTATACCATCCGTTTTCACCGCAGAAAATGGCTTGACCATCACCTGATCGGATCCTGAAATCCCCTGCGGGGATACCTTTATGGCCATTCGGCCAGAAGTAGAAGTAATGAAAGGAGAATTTCCAAGATGAAACGCTCTTGCATGACAACTCTCTGCTATCTGGAAACTGAAGACAGCTATCTGATGCTGCACCGGATCCGGAAGAAGGAGGATGTGAACAAAGGAAAATGGATCGGCGTCGGCGGCCATTTTGAGGAGGGAGAGAGCCCGGAGGACTGTCTGCTGCGGGAAGTCCGGGAGGAGACAGGTCTTGTGCTGACTTCCTGGAGGTTCCGGGGGCTGGTGACCTTCACCCAGGAAGGGTATGGTACGGAATATATGTGTCTTTATACGGCAGACGGATTTTCGGGAACGCTGAAGGACTGCGACGAGGGAGAGCTTTGCTGGGTGAAGAAGGAGGAGCTTTCCCGGCTGAATCTGTGGAGTGGGGATCTGATCTTTCTGGACCTTCTGGCCCGGGAGGCGCCCTTTTTCTCCCTGAAGCTGGTGTATGAGGGAGACCTGCTGCGCAGAGCCATTCTGGATGGAAAGCCCCTGGAGCTGTTTGAGGTGCTGGATGAAGAAGGAAATAAAACCGGGCAGGTGAAGGAGCGGGGCTGTGTGCACCGGGACGGCGACTGGCACGCCACGGCCCATACCTGGATTGCCCGCAGGCATAGAGATCGCTGGCAGGTGCTGCTGCAGCTGCGAAGCAGGGAAAAAGACGTATATCCCGGCTGCTTTGACATTTCCTCCGCCGGCCATGTGGATGCGGGCGACGGTTATCAGGAGACGGCGCTGCGGGAGCTTTGGGAGGAACTGGGGATTGCGGCCGGTCCGGAAGACCTGGAATTTCTCACCCTCCGGTGGGGCCAGACGGATCAGGAATTTTCCGGAAAGCGGGTCGTGGACCGGGAAATCGCGGCGGTGTATCTGTATACCCGTCCGGTGGCTGCCGAAACACTGCGCCTGCAGCCGGAAGAGGTGGAGCGGGTGGAATGGATGGATCTGGAAGTACTCGAGCAGCATGTCCGCGCGCAGGATCCGGCATTCTGCATGCAGATGGACGAAGTGGATTTGCTGAAAAAGGCTTTACGCCCATGACCATCGGCATGGAAAGGAGACAGAAATATGCGGGAACGACTGACCCCACAGGATGTGGAGAAAATTCAGCAGGAAATCGACCACCGGAAGCTGGTGGTCCGCAAGGAGGCCATCGAGGCGGTGAAAGAAGCCAGAGCCCAGGGCGATCTCAGCGAAAATTTTGAATATTACGCGGCGAAGCGGGAAAAGAACCAGAATGAAAGCAGGATCCGCTACCTGGAGCGGGTGCTGAAAACCGCCGAGATCATCACCGATCATTCCGGCGAGGACGAGGTGGGCCTGGACAATACCGTCACCCTCTATGTGGAGGAGGACGATGTGGAAGAGACGTACCGGCTGGTGACCTCCATCCGGGGAAATTCCCTGGAAGGGCTGATCAGCACAGAATCCCCCATCGGGAAGGCAATTATGGGCCACAAGGTGGGGGACCGGGTGCTGGTGCAGGTAAACGACCAGTACGGCTACTATGTGGAAATCCGGAAGATTGAGAAAACCCGCGACGAAAGCGGAGACAGAATCAGAAGCTACTGACAGACAGCCTGGGACACGGCGAGGATTTAAGACAGATACGGCATGAGAAAGAAGATCATCATAACAGCGGGGGTTGTGGTGCTGGTGCTGACACTGGTTCTGGTGATCGGCGCCAATCTGCTGGTGAGCGCGGCTCTGGTTCCCTCTTTTATGGAGAAGCTGGAAGCCTTCCAGACCATCACGGAGGACAGTATGGCGGCGCTGGTACATACGGATGATATCACCTCCAACCAGCAGGAAGCGTATTCAGAGACAAGCCGGTGGCTGGAGACGGTGGACCGTCAGACACTTTCGGCAGAGACGGCAGACGGATACCGGCTGGTGGCGGAGGAGTTTCATCCCCGGGAGGAGAGCAGCCGGTGGGTGCTCCTGCTTCACGGGTATACCGGCTGGAAGGAGGCCATGTATCCCATCGCCATGGAATATGTACAGAGAGGTTTCCATGCGCTGGTGCCGGACATGCGGTGCCAGGGAGAGAGCGAGGGGGATTTTATCGGAATGGGCTGGACGGACCGGCTGGACAATGAGATCTGGATATCCCATATCCTGGAGGAGAACCCGGAGGCCCAGATTGTGATTCAGGGGCAGTCCATGGGAGCTGCCTGCGCTCTTTTGATGAGCGGAGAGGACCTTCCGGACAATGTGAAGGCTGTGGTGTCCGACTGTGCCTACACGGACGCCTATGAAATGTTCAAAAAGCAGATGTGGGAATGGTTCCATCTGCCATCCTTTCCACTGTTGCCGGTGGCCAATCTGATGCTGCAGCTGCGGGGAGGCTATGATCTGAAGGATGCCGCCCCCATCCGGGCGGTGGCTCACAGCCGGATTCCCACCCTGTTTATTCACGGACTGGAGGACGAGATGATCGACCCGCAGATGACCCGTGATCTTTACGAAGCGGCTTCCTGCCCGAAACAGCTGCTACTGGTGGAAGGAGCGGGACACGCCCAGTCCCAGGATAAGGATCCCCAGCTGTACTATGGGACAATTTTTGAATTTCTGGATGACAGTCTGGATCTCCGGTGATTTTGTGACAGGGAAGGCGGAATGGTTACATTTCCGGAGTAAAATCTGTGAGATTTCTGTGGATATCCGGGGAGGATTCGGGTATAATAGGTAATACCATGTGGATAACACAGGAAACAATCAGGAGGTTTTTACGTATTATGACACTGAAGGAACGTATGAAGAACGGCATGCTTTTCTATGAGCATGGCCACAAGGATCCGGTGGATATTCAGCAGGAGAAGGAGCTGGAGGCGGAGCGCCGCCGGTGCAAGGAGATTATGTTCGACTACAACAGCACCAGACCCAGCGAGGACGAAAAGCGCAAAGAGATTCTGAAGGGAATACTGGGCGACTGCGGAGATCATGTATTCATTGAAAATCCGGTACATATGTCCTATGGCTCCCACGTTCATCTGGGAGAGCATTTCTACGCGAATTTCAATCTGGTGATTGTGGATGATATGGATGTTTACATCGGAAACCGGGTAATGATCGGCCCCAATGTGACCATCACCACCACCGGCCATCCGGTATATCCCCTGTACCGGGAACTGGTGGCCCACTATTCCCTTCCGATTCATATCGGCGACAACGTCTGGATCGGAGCCAACTCCGTGATCCTTCCCGGCGTGACCATCGGAGACAATTCCGTGGTGGGCGCGGGCAGCATCGTCACCAGGGACATCCCCGCCAATGTGGTGGCCGTGGGCAATCCCTGCCGTGTGATGCGTCCCATCACAGAGAGAGACCGGGAATACTATTTCCGCGACATGAAAGTGGATTTCCCCTATACGCTGCGGGAAGAGTAAAAGCGTATACCAGATGCCATGCAGACTCCAGCTGCATGGCATTTTTGACTCCACAGAAAGCCGCTTCCCTGCTGAATCCGGAGGATAGACGGAAAAATACAGGAAAATACGGGAACTGCCCCGGCACAAGGACTTGCAGGCATAGTTTGGAACAAATGGTGAAATACTATCCGAGGAAGCCCCTGCGGGGATACCTTTATGGCCATACGGCCAAATAGAGGAAAGGAGATTTTCTGGGATGAATGGGAATGCGGAGCTTTTAAATTTTGTTTATCAAAATGCGGAGATGGGCGTGAATACCATGAAACAGATCATAGATCTGGTGGAGGAGGATGGTATGAAGGAGCATCTGCGAAACCAGCTGGTGAACTATGAGGATTTTCAGCAGGAAGCGAGAAAGCTTCTGAATGAAAACGGATACGATGAGAAAGGAATCAGCGCTCTGGACCGTCTGAAGACGTACCTGATGATCAACATGCAGACAATGGCAGATTCTTCCTCCTCCCATATCGCGAAAATGCTGATTACGGGAAGCAACATGGGAATCGTGGAGGCGGCCCAGAATCTGAAAAAGTATGCACATGCGGATAAGGATGCTGTAAAGCTTATGGAGCGGCTGATGAAAACAGAGGAAAAGAATGTGCAGGAGCTGAAACAATATCTGTGATGTAGTTATTTGAAAAAGCAGAACCCCGTAAGGATACCGGTATGGTCATCCTTCGGGGTATTTTTCTGACGGGTAATGAAAGGTCGGTCTCAGATTTTTCACCGGTTATTCATGGATCGCGAAGGTGTGGAGCAGGTAAGCCGGAATTTCCCCGGAGCCTGGATTTTCCCGATCAAAATGGAAGAAATGGTCACAGTCACCAGTGAACAGCCGATTTTTACCAGCGGAATGTAAGTGGCTGATAAGAGCAGAACCACAACATCTGTAAACAGGTAAGCTTTTGAAAGCGTCAGCGGTGTTTTGCGGGATAGGATCAGCGCCAAAGCGTCATCGCCTCCGGTGGCACCGCCAGCCCGAACCACCAGTCCGACGCCCACTCCTACAAACAATCCTCCGACAACAGCCGCAAACAGCGGACGGTGGCCAAGGTTGGGAAGAAACGGGCCTGTAAATTCCCAGAGAGAATAGAAAAGGGCATAACCCGCACTGGAAATCAGCGCGTTTTTCAGAAAGCTTTTTCCGAGAATCCGTAACCCTGCCAGGTAACACAAAAGATCCAGGACAAATTCGCTGATTCCCGGTGAAATGTGAAACCAGTGCTTCAGGAACAGGGTCAATCCCAGAATACCTCCTTCAGTGATTTTGCTTTGACTGTGAATATTAAAAAGTCCAAAGGACAGAATCATTACGCCCGTCAGCAACACGGCATAACGTTTACATACCAGGATCCTGCCCTTGTTTGGGGTAACCATAAAAAACTCCTTTCTTTCATATATTCTTATAATATTTCCGGAGATACCGCAGAAATTTTTCTTGCATCCGGATGTCTGCTGCGGTATAGTCAGTATAAAGAATATAGTTGGTATATTGTCAAGCTCTTTTTGAAAAAAAGAAAACTGAGTCGTGACAGTTCAGCTTTCCACTGTTCCGTGAGGGCGTTGTCGTTGTGTGCCGGTGGCACACGTTTAGCGCCGACCGGAACAGAGTGTAGACCGCGCTGCCTTGGCAGCGGGATCCCGGGGACTGAGTCTTCCTTTTCCCGGGAGCTTCCGGGAGCGGATAAGTGTCAAAAACGGATTCAAAGAAAGGAGGGGAAGGATGGCAACTTTGTTTACCGTAGGAGAGATGGCAAAGCTCAGCAATATTTCCAAACAGACACTGATCTTCTATGACAGAAAGGGCGTGTTTTCACCGAATTATGTGGATCCGGACAACGGCTACCGGTACTATTCCGCGGAGCAGCTGGAACTACTGGACAATATTCTGATCCTGAAAGAAATGGGATTGTCTCTGGAAGAAATCAAAAGTTTTATGGAAAACCGGTCGGTGGAACTGGCGCTGTCTCTGATGAGGGAACAGAAACAGAAGATGGAACAGCGGATGGAACGGATATGGAAACTGCAGAAAAAGTTAGATGACAAAATCGAGGTTCTGGAGGCTTTCCGGAAAGATGAAAAACGGATTGTCTTTCTGGAAAAGACAGAGCCGGAATATCTGCTGCTGGAATCTGTAGATGGCTGCGGAGACCTTCTGCAGCAGGATTTGGCTCAGAAGCGGCTGCTGCGCCGGGCAAAGCGGGAGAATTACCCCTATTATTATCAGATCGGAGCCATGTATTCCCGGGAGAGTATGGATGCCGGAAACTGGCATCAGGCCTCTTTTATGTTTCTGCTGCTGGAAAAACCGGTGAAGGATCCGCTGTGTATGGAAAAGCCGCCGGGACTTTATGCCAGAGGCTATCATACGGGGCCGTATCAGGAATCCGGAAACACCTGCAGGAAGGTATGGGAGGCAGTTGGAAAAAGTGATTATCGGCCGGGAAAATATGCTCTTGAGTACTGTATTCTGGACAGTCTCACTTCACGCAGCAGCAAGGACTATGTGACGGAGATTCAGATCCCGGTTGTATAAGGAAAATACCCATCCGGAACAAAAAGGCCGGAAAAATGCCCCCTACGGGGATACCTCTATGGCCATTCGGCCAATAATAATGAAAAGGAGAAAACGATGGAAGGAAAATTCAGATTTGGAATCATGGGAGCAGGAAATATTACCCGTCAGTTCTGTGACGCGGTACAGCGCACCGGCATCGCCGTGGTGGCGGCCGTGGCGGGCAGGACCCCGGGGAAAGCGGCAAAACTGGCCGGAGAATTTCAGATTCCCGGCGTTTATGAAGATTACGAGGAGATGCTGAAAAAGGAACAGCTGGACGCTGTGTACATTGCGGTTACCACCAACGCCCATTACGAGCTGGCTATGCTCTGCCTGGATTACCGGATGCCGGTACTCTGCGAGAAAGCCATGTTCCGTACATATCAGGAGGCGAAAACTGTCTTCGACCGCTCCAGCCAGCTGGGTGTGTTTGTGATGGAGGGCATGTGGAGCCGTTTTCTTCCCAAAATGGCAGCGATCCGTCGGTGGATTGCGGAGGGAAGAATCGGAAAGGTGACCATGGCCCAGGTGGATATCGGATTCCAGGCACCCTTAGATCCGCAGAACCGGTACTTTAACCGGGATCTGGGAGGCGGAGCCATGTATGATCTGACCGTATACTGCTATGATATTCTCACCGGAATTCTGGAAAAACCGGTGAAAGAAGTGGATATCCAGACCATCTGGACGGATACGGATGTGGATGGAGCCGAGCTTCTTCAAGTGAAGATGGATGGCTGTCTGGCCCGGCTCGCGGCAAGCTTTCTGACAGACCTGGGTGATAAGGCGGTATTTTTCGGAAGCAAAGGCCGGATTGAGATGAAAAATCCCCATTACGGACAGGAATGTTGGCTGTATGAGGATGGCAAAGAGCCGGAGGTGTTTGCGGAGGATCATGAGGAAAACGGATTTGTTTACGAGATCCGGGAGGTGGTGAACTGTGTCCGCAGCGGAGCCATCGAAAGCCAGGTGGCGCCCCACAGCATGACCCTGGAGGCCTCCCGTCTCTATGACCGGATTCTGGAAACGAAGGAGGCGGCGGAAGTGATCTCTCTGTCGGAGCTCGCCTGAGAAAATCCGAAGAAAAACTTAGTTTTTTCTGACAAAACGGGAAAATTTCAAAAAGATAATTGACAGAGATGACGGCAAATGCTATATTATCTTCAGGCAATGAAAAGGGAGTAGCTGAACACCGTAACGGTGGTTTTGAAAGCGTCATCCGATGCTCCGAGAGGGCATCCGTATCAAATGAAATAGCAAGACTTTTATTGTAACGGCATAGTTATGATAAAAGTCTTTTTCATTTCATGGAAAATTATATTCCAATCCTTTTTTCATGCCGCACCGGTGCAG
>CBJMC01400__coassemble_956_pt1 | contig 22499 bp, 17 predicted proteins | sample CBJMC01400__metabat2_low_PE_039 | metagenome-assembled genome bin CBJMC01400
GAAGAATCTCCAGAATCTCATCCCGCATCACCGGGTCCAGACCGCTGGTGGCCTCATCCAGAATCATCAGTTCCGGCCGGTGGGAAAGGGCAGCCGCGAAATTGAACTTTACACGCATGCCTTTGGAATAGTCCTTGATTCTTTTCTCCCGGGGAAGTTTAAACCGGTCCATATAGTTCCGGAAAAGCTGCCCGTCCCATCTTCCCGGAAACATCCGGCTCATGATTTTTTCCACATCTCCGGGATAATACATCAGATACGGATCCAATCCGTCAATGATCACTCCCATCCGTGCCTTAGCTTCCCGGGCTGTCTTCTCATGGCTTTGCCCGAAAATCTCAATGCTCCCTCTATCCAGTGAAATCAGATCCAACAGTGCGGAAATGGTTGTGGACTTACCCGCCCCATTTTCCCCGATAAGTCCCAGAATCATGCCCCTGGGTACCTGGAAACTCACATGATCCAGTGTAAATTCCTTATAATGTTTGGTGATTCCCTCCACTTTGACAATCGCGTCCATATTAATCCTCCTCATAGAATAATGTCAGTGCCTGAATCAGCCGGGAAAGCTCAATTCCATTGGTTTTTCCAATACCGGCCGCCTCCTGCAGTTTTTCTTCCGCGATTCTAAGCTGCTCTTCTCTGAGGAAGTCTTTGTTCTGCGCAGCAACAAATGCTCCCTTACCCGCCACGGTCTCGATAAATCCCTCTTTCTGCAGATCTTCGTAAGCATGCTGAACTGTAATCACACTGACATGGAGTGATTTGGCCAGGCTTCTCATCCCGGGAAGTCCGTCTCCGGTTTTCAGCTCACCGCTCATCACCTTCGCCTTGATCTGCGAGGCAATCTGCTCATAAATGGGTCTGGCGGAACTGTTGCTTAGAATAATTTCCAAAACATTTCACCTCATTTCTGAGTACCTCTGTATATACTGTACTGTTTTGATAAGTACAGTATAGTTCAATTATTTCTGTTTGTCAATACAAAATTATCTCCCGGCAGGCCTCAGGATCCCGCTGCGAATGCAGCGTGACACTTCGCGGGATAGTGGAAGGCTGAAATGTAACATTTTTTTCTAAAAGAAAAGCGGCCCGGACATTCGCAGTGCTTTTGCCGCGAATATCCAGGCCGCTGACCCCGGGAATAACACTTCTGTTTCCCTCTTATTTTCTTTCACAGACGCATCAAACTGTTACAGGCTGGGGCGAACCAGTTTTACCCGATAACCTGCTTTCTCCAGGTGCTGTACAATCTGCTGCTTATGCTCCGTTCCAAAGGCCTCCATGGTAATTCTGAGTTCCACCGCCGCATTCCGGTTGGTACTGTAAAACTGGTTGTGTTCCAGTTTGATAACATTTCCCTGCTCCTCGGCAATCAGACCGGATACCCGGTTCAGCTCGCCGGGACGATCCGGCAGCAACACAGAAACAGTAAAAATCCGGTCTCTCTGGATCAGGCCAAGCTGCACCACAGATGCCATGGTGATCACATCCATATTTCCTCCGCTGAGTACAGATACTACCTTTTTCCCTTTCACATTCAGATGTTTCAGGGCCGCCACAGTCAGAAGGCCGGAATTTTCCACGATCATCTTGTGATTCTCCACCATGTCCAGGAAGCACACGATCAATTCATCATCCTCCACCGTGATAATACCGTCCAGATTTTCCTGAAGATAAGGGAATACATGCTCTCCCGGCGTTTTCACCGCCGTGCCGTCAGCAATGGTATTGACGGACGGAAGGGTAGTCACCTCGCCTTTATCCACGGATACCTGCAGACAATTAGCCCCTGCCGGTTCCACACCGATCACATGGATATGGGGATTGAGAAGTTTGGCCAGTGTGGATACCCCTGTGGCCAGTCCGCCGCCGCCCACAGGTACCAGAATATAATCCACCAGAGGCAGCTCCTTGATAATTTCCATGGCGATGGTTCCCTGGCCGGTAGCCACAGCCAGATCATCGAAAGGATGAATAAACGTATATCCGTTCTCCTGGGCAAGCTTCAGGGCGTAATCACAGGCTTCATCGTATACATCGCCGTAAAGCACTACCTCCGCTCCATAGCTTTTGGTGCGCTCCACCTTGATCAGAGGTGTTGTTGTAGGCATTACAATAACGGCCTTGGCTCCGTAAGCCTTGGCGGCATAAGCCACACCCTGGGCATGGTTGCCGGCAGAGGCTGTGATCAGACCCTTATCGCGCTCTTCCTGAGAAAGGGTGCTGATTTTATAATAAGCGCCTCTCAGCTTATAAGCACCTGTCCTCTGCATATTTTCCGGTTTAAAATACACCTTGTTTCCGGTACTCTTACTGAAATAATCGCTGTAAATCAGCTTTGTCTCCTGGGTAACCTGTTTTACGATTTCTGAGGCTTCTTCAAATTTATCCAATGTCAGCATTTTGTCTTCCTCCTCTGTCCTGCTCTGGTATGAATATTCTGTCTTACGCTCCCTGCTCCTGTCCCTGCACGTCAAACAGTGCATTGACAAACTGATCGGCGTCAAATTTCTGCAGGTCATCGATGCTCTCTCCCACACCGATATATTTCACCGGGATATCCAGCTCTGACTGAATGGCCACGGCGATTCCTCCCTTGGCGGTTCCGTCCAGCTTGGTGAGAATAATACCTGTGACATTTGCCACCTCGCTGAACTGACGGGCCTGCGCCAGCGCATTCTGTCCTGTGGTTCCGTCCAGTACCACCAATGTCTCCAGATATGCCTCCGGATATTCCCGTTCCAGCACCCGGTAAATCTTCCGCAGCTCTTCCATCAGATTCTTTTTGTTATGCAGACGCCCCGCTGTATCGCACAGCAGTACGTCCGCGTTTCTGGCCTTTGCGGCGGCCACCGCGTCATAGACCACGGCCGCCGGATCTGCTCCCGGCTGCCCCCCGATCAGCTCCACGCCGGCCCGCAGGGCCCACTCGCCAAGCTGCTCCCCGGCGGCAGCCCGGAAAGTATCCGCGGCGGCAACAATAACTTTCTTTCCCTGATCCTTCAGCTTGCCCACAGAAGTAGTCTTTCCCACGCCGTTGACGCCGATCACCAGTACCACGGACCGCCGGTTTTCAAACTCATATGCCGTATCCCCCACTTTCATCTGCTGCTTGATACTGTCAATCAACAGTTGCTTGCACTCAGAGGGTTCTTTGATCTTCCGCTCTGCCACTTCCTTTTTCAGATTTTCAATAATGGCAGTAGTGGTGGAAATACCGATATCCCCCATCACCAGAATTTCCTCGATTTCCTCGTAGAAATCCTCATCGATACTGGAAAAACCGCTGAAGATCGAATCAATGCCTGCTACGATATTATTTCTTGTTTTCGCCAGGCCGTCCACCAGCCGTCTGAAAAATCCTCTCTTTTCCTCTCCCATATAAATTCCTCATTCCTTTTGAATTGATGTAAACAGTTCTACTTATCCAGCTGATTCTCGATCAGGTTGACGGATACCAGCGTGGACACTCCTTTTTCCTGCATGGTGATTCCATACAGACGGTCTGCCGCGTTCATGGTACCTCTTCTATGTGTTATAATAATAAACTGTGTATTTTTTGTCAACTTGTGAAGATACTGAGCGAATCTGGTAACGTTGGAATCATCCAGAGCCGCCTCGATCTCATCCAGAAGACAAAAGGGTGAAGGTTTCAGATTCTGGATGGCAAACAGAAGGGCAATGGCCGTCAGTGCTTTCTCACCGCCGGAAAGCTGCATCATATTCTGCAGCTTTTTCCCGGGCGGCTGAGATATGATACGGATTCCTGCCTCCAGAATATCTTCGTCCTCGGTAAGCTCCAGAGTTCCTTTCCCGCCGCCGAACAGCTGCTTGAATACCCGGTCAAACTCCTGGCGGATCTGAGCAAATTTCTCGGTAAACTGCTTCCTCATTCCTTCGTCCAGCTCTGTGATAATGCCCTTTAAGGTCTCCGCCGCTTTCACCAGATCCTCGTGCTGGCCGCTGAGGAAAGTATGTCTCTCCAGAAGTTCTTTGTACTCTTCGATGGCATTCACATTCACATTTCCCAGCTTCCGGATCTCATCCTTCAGCCTTCCGATCTGCTGGCGAAGCTGGTTTCTGTCCCCGGCCTCTTCCATCTGATACTCTCTCGCCTGTCCGGGTGTCATCTGATATTCCTCCCAAAGATAATCCGTCTGGGCATCCTGACGCTCCTCCAGCTTTTCCCGCTGGCTGGTAAGGCGGAAACATTCCTTATCCATCAGATTCACCTGCTGGGAAAGTTCATCCCGTCTGGCGAAAAAGCTCTTGTGCCGCCGGTTCAGCTCTTCCTTTTCCTTCTGGCTTTGTGAGGCCTGTTCTTCATCCTCCCTGAGAATCCGTTCTGCCTCCCGGATGGCGGCAAGCGTTTCCTGAATATGTGCCTCTTTCTGAAGAATCTCCTCCTCCTGCTGCTGGCTGGAACCGGCAATTTCTTCCTGTTCCTGCCTGAGCGCCGCTTCCTCCTGCGCGATACGCTCCATATTCTGCCGGATGAATGTCTGCTTCTGCTCCAGGGAAGCATATTCCACCTGCAGCCGGCTGCTTTCTTTCACAAACGTCTCTTCCCTGTCCTGCCTCTCCTCCAGCAGCTTCTGCTGTTCCTCCACCGCCTGCTGCTGCTGTTTTTCCCGATCCTGGTAACGACTGATCTCTTCCTCAATAGAACTGCTGTTTCGGCGAATCTCCTGAATCTGGTCTTCAATTTCCCGTCCTTCCGACCGCAGGGAACCGTATCCGGTACGGATCTGGCGAATCCTGCTCTCTGCCTGAGAAATCCCCAGCTTCTCCGTGTTCTGCTCAAGCTGCTTCTTCTGAAGCTGCTCCATCAGCCGGCTCATCTGTTCCCGGAGCACATTCCGCTGCTTCCGGTGGGAAGCCACCGACTCCTGCGCCTTTTTCAAATCCTCAGCCAGCGCCTTCACGCTGCCTTCCAGTTCTTCGATCTCCCGTCTCCTGCCCAGCAGGTTGCTGCTGCTGCGGAACGCGCCTCCGGTCATGGAACCGCCGGGACTTAAAGATTCTCCCTCCAGGGTAACAATCCGCAGCGTATGATGATATTTCTGGGCAATGGCAATGGCATGATCGATATGATCCACTACCAGAGTTCTACCCAGAAGCTGGGACAACAGAACCCGATATTGAGCTTCCGCTTCCACCAGCGTGTCCGCCAGTCCGATCACTCCCGCCTCTTTCAGGGCGGCAGGTGTGGAAAAGCTGTTTTTCTTCATGTTGGTCAGCGGCAGGAAGGTTGCCCTTCCGTACCGGTTCTTTTTCAAAAATTCAATCAGATGCTTTGCGGTCTGCGCATTATCTGTGACAATATTCTGAATACTGCCTCCCAGAGCAGTCTCCACCGCAGTCTCATACTTTTTCTCTGTCCTGATCAGATCCGCCACCACGCCGTGAATCCCCTGTCTGCGGTTTTTCTGCTCCATCACCCGGCGGATGCTGCTGCCATAGCCGTCATACCGCTCAGCGATATTTTTCAGAGATTCCAGCCGGGACGCCTCCCGGTGGTAAGCCGTCTGTCCCACTTCCATCTGACGCATCTGCTCGTCGATCTGCCGTCCCAATGCCTGCACCTGGGTTTCCGCCTTCCGGTACTCCCGGTTCAGGCCGTCCAGCTCCTCACTGATTTTCGTGAACTTCTCCCGGTGCCCTGCTATGATCTCTTCCTGCTCCGATTCCTCACTTTTCAGTTTCAGGATCCGCTGGCTCAGCTCAGCCTTACGGATCCCGATCTGTTCCAGCATGGCGTCGTACCGCTGCATCTTTCCTTTGGTCTGCGCCCGCTGATTCAGGATCTGGATCAGCTCATTTTTTCCGGCATCAATTTTCTCCATGCAAATCCGGATCTCCTCCCGGAGATTATCCAGTTTTTCCTGCTGTTCTTTACGCCTGAGCGCAGCCTCATCGAGAAGCGTCTGCTGCGTATTCCGCTGATTTTCAAAATCCTCCATCTCCCGGCGGCGTTTTTCAAGTTCCTGAACAATAGTCTCCTGTCTTAGCCGGTAATGATCTGTGCTGACCCTGGAAGCGCGGATCTGCTCCTGATACAGCTTGACACTGTTTTCCAGCTCCTGCTTTTTCAAAGCGTTCTGAGAAGCCTGCCGGGTCGCCTGGCGAATTCTCTCGTCCAGCTCCTCAATACTCTTTTCCAGCTCTTCATACTCCGCCTTAGTTCTCTCAAAGTCTCCTCTGGTCTGTTCCAGCTGTTCCTTTGCCAGTGCCAGCTTCTCATCTACCTGACCCATCTGCTCCCGGATATGCCCCGTTTCCAGAAGAAACATATTCACATCCAGATTTTTCAGTTCTTCTTTTTTCTTCAGATAGATCCTGGCCGTCTCTGACTGACGTTCCAGAGGTCCCAGCTGGCGGGTCAGTTCGGAAAGAATGTCCGTCACCCGGACCAGATTTCCTTCTTCTTCTTCCAGCTTTTTCAATGCGGTATTTTTCCGCCGCTTAAACTTCACAATACCGGCCGCCTCGTCAAACAGTTCCCTCCGTTCCTCAGGCCGCCCGCTGAGAATCTTGTCGATCTGTCCCTGCCCGATAATGGAATAACCTTCTTTTCCGATACCCGTATCATAAAACAGCTCATTGATATCTTTCAGGCGGCAGGGAGATCCGTTAAGAAGGTATTCGCTCTCACCGGATCGGTACAGTCTCCGGGTAACAGTCACTTCCTCATAGGAAATATCCAGCTTATGGTCGGAGTTATCCAGAGTGATGGCAACGGAGGCAAAGCCCAGCGGTCTCCTGGTTTCCGTACCGGAAAAAATTACATCCTGCATATTACCGCCGCGAAGCTGTTTTGCGCTCTGCTCTCCCAGCACCCAGCGTACCGCGTCGCCAACATTGCTCTTGCCGCTGCCGTTGGGGCCTACAATACCCGTGATTCCATTATGAAATTCAAATACGATTTTATTGGCAAAGGATTTGAAGCCCTGTACCTCAATACTCTTTAAATACATACGTCACCATCCTGCTGTTTCATTTTGCAGATGGCATGGTAGGCGGCCGCCTGCTCGGCTGCTTTTTTGCTGTGCCCCTTTCCCTCACCAAAACATACTTCTCCTACCCATACCTGGGCCAGAAAGGTTTTATTGTGATCGGGTCCTTCTTCCCCGGCAAGACGGTAGGAAATCTCCCCCGAAAGATTCCCCTGCACCATCTCCTGGAAGATAGTCTTGCTATCGAAAAAGAGCTTTTTATGTTCTATATCATTCAATACAAAACGCCGAATAAAATCTTTTGCATTAGCAAATCCACCATCCAGATAAATAGCTCCGATCAGTGCTTCCAGCGCATCCGATACGATGGAATCTCTTCCCCTTCCGCCGGTCAGCTCCTCTCCCTTTCCCATGCTCAGATATTCCCCCAGATCTAGCTGTCTTGCGCAAAGAGCCAGAGTAGGTTCGCAAACCAGACTGGCCCGCAGGCGCGTCAGTTCTCCCTCCGGCATCCGCGGATCATTCTGATAAAGGAACTCGCTGCTGGCCAGCTCCAGAACCGCATCGCCCAAAAATTCCAGCCGCTCGTTGCACTCCAGCCGGTCCATCCGGTGCTCGTTGGTGTAGGAACTGTGACGCAGCGCCATCTGAAGCAGACGGCGGTTTTCAAACCGATATCCTATTTTTTCTTCAATTTCTTTCCAGTCTCTCATAGCTTCTCCTTACTCTGTACTCCGCATTCTCTATCGGACAGCTCACGGCAAATCCATTCGACGGTCTCCGGGCTTATCGCTCAGAAACAGTAAGGGGACGCTTTCACATCCCCTTACCGTTTTATCCGACAATATTCCGGATCGCCTGTACCGCATCTCCAACCGACACGATTTTTTCTGCCTCCTCCGGGTCAATTTCAATATCGAATTCCTCTTCCACTCCCATCAGGATCTGGAACACATCCAGGGAATCCGCCCCCAGATCATCCACGAAGGTGGTCTCCATCGTCACCTCCGAAGTATCCACATTCAATACATCAGCGATAATGGCCTGCAGTTTTTCCAGTTCCATCTTTCACGCCTCCTCTTTTTTCTCCGTTGTAATGTGATCCCTGATCTTCCCGCAGATATCTTCCCTGGTAAAGGTAATACACTGCAGGATAGAATTATGGATCTCCTGGGCTTTGGAGCTGCCATGGCTTTTCACCACAAGACCTTTCAGTCCCAGAAGCGGCGCCCCGCCATACTGGCTGGCATCGAAGGACTTCAGAGTTTCCTTCAGGGCAGGTTTCACCAGAAGCGCACCGATTTTGCTGCGCAGTGTGGACATCATACCGCTTTTCACCTTGGAAATCAACGTGCTCCCCACTCCCTCATACAGCTTGAGAATCACATTTCCCACAAAAGCTTCACAGACAATCACATCGCAGACGCCTTTGGGAATATCCCTGGCCTCCACGTTTCCGATGAAGTTGATATCCTCACATTCCTTAAGCAGAGGAAAAGTCTCCTTCACCAGCGCGTTGCCCTTTTCTTCCTCCGCCCCGATATTTACCAGTCCTACCCGGGGGTTTTTGATACCCACCACATTCTCCATGTAAATGGAACCCATGCGGGCAAACTGAACCAGATGGGAGGCTCTGGCGTCCACATTGGCGCCGCAGTCAATCAAAAGCGCCACCCCGTTGGCTGTGGGAATCAGCGGCGCCAACGGCGCCCGCTCCACACCCCTGATCTTGCCCACCAGTACCTGGCCGCCCACCAGAACAGCTCCTGTACTTCCGCAGGACACAAATGCGGATGCCTCTCCCTGGCGCACCAGTTTCAGCGCCTTCACCAGGGAAGACTCCTTTTTTTTCTGAATGGCTTTCACCGGGGGCTCCCCTGTCTCAATTACCTCCGGGGCATCCACCACCTGAATCCGGTCAGCAGGATACGTATACTTATCCAGCTCCTGCCGGATCAGGCTTTCCTTTCCCACCAGCCAGACAAACAGTTCCGGGCTGTCATTGACTGCGTCCACCGCGCCTTTCACCGGTTCCTGGGGCGCATAATCTCCTCCCATGGCATCCACTGCCACTTTTATCCATTCGCTCATGATGTTTCCTTCCTTTTCCTTGGGTCTTGCTCCAATGCATAAAAACTATATTTATGATACTAGACATTGGTCTAAATTGCAAGCATAAGAAAGAATCAGGCTTTCCATTGTCACGAATGAATAAACCGGGGGAATCTCTTCCCCCGGCTCTTTACTGCATCACGCCGTCCGAACCCAGATGATATCCGTCCACATCGGTATCACGGGCCATCGTACCGTCATCATTCAGATAATACCATTTATCTCCGTCCTGGAACCATCCGGTGCGCATATAGCCATTCTCATCAAAGGCATACCACTGGCCGTCTATCTCCTCCCAGCCGTTGGTGGTGTAACTGCCGTCCGCATGCTCATACCACCAGCCGCCGTCTCCCTGCTGCCAGGTACCGCCGGCACTGGAGGTTTCCTGCGTCTGGGTTTCGGCGGAATCACCGGACTCCTGGGTCGCGGCAGCCGTATCCTCCTGGGATGTTTCCTCCACAGTCACTGATTTAGTGGCGCTGGTGGTCATCTGAATGGCATTGTCCACCGTATTGGTAATCACCACATAATAATATATCGTTCCCGGCTCTGTTGTGGGCGGCGTAAAGGACGCACCGGTCTCTCCTTCCAGCGCGGTTCCTCCTCCGTTGGAATCCACATTATTGGAATACCACTGATAGGAAAGTGTGCCTCCGTCGCTGACAGAAGCCTCCACGGTGATAGGCTCCGCCTCCGCGTTCATGGCGTAGGTCACCGGATCCCCCGGTCCTGCGGTGATGGAAGGTACCTCCAAACTCTCATCTACCACCGGCGTCTCTTCCTGTGCCGTCTGCGTCTCCTCCTCCGTACTTTCCTCCTGGTTTTCCCCATTCCAGAGAATACCCAGCGTTTCCCGGAAAGAGCATCCGGCCAGCATGGGCATACAACAGAACACCATACCTGCAAGCAGTCCTTTTGTCATCCGTTTCATCGTGAATTACCCCTTTTCAAGTCTGATCTTATTGTCCCTCTTTACTGGTAAATGTTACAATTTCATTGCAACTTTGTTTCATATTATAACACAGACTCCCCCTGCCGTCAATCAAAAGGCTTTTTTACATCTGAGACATCACAAAAATATCGTAAATTGCCCGGATCGCCGTCTCAAAATCCCGGTTTTCAACACCAATTATGATATTCATCTCACTGGATCCCTGATCGATCATTTTCACATTAACATGCGCGTGAGCCAGCGCCGCGAAGATCCGCGCCGCAGTTCCGCGGTTTCTTCTCATGCCTCTGCCCACCACGGCAATCAGCGCCAGATCAGATTCCAGATCAATAAAATCGGGATTTACTGCCCGGTGGATGCCCGCGATGATATTCTGCTCCTTACTTTCGAACTCTGACTGATGCACATAAACCGTCATGGTATCAATTCCGGAAGGCATATGCTCGAAGGAGAGCTCGTTCTCTTCAAACACTTCCAGAACTTTTCTTCCGAAACCGATCTCCCCGTTCATCATGTCCTTTTCAATATTAATGGAAGCAAACCCTTTCTTTCCCGCGATGCCTGTGATCGTATATTTCGGTTTATTACAGGTGCTTTCCACAATCATGGTTCCCGGATCCAGCGGCCGGTTGGTATTGCGGATATTAATGGGAATCCCCTCCTTGCGGATAGGGAAAATAGCGTCTTCATGCAGCACAGTGGCCCCCATATAGGAAAGCTCTCTGAGCTCTTTGTAGGTTATGGTGGAAATCACCGCCGGATTGTCCACTATCCGGGGATCTGTCACCAGAAATCCGGAAACATCCGTCCAGTTCTCATAAATATCTGCCTGGACCGCCCGGGCCACAATGGAACCTGTCACATCAGAACCTCCTCTGGAAAAGGTTTTCACCTTTCCATCCCAGGAAGATCCGTAAAATCCGGGGATCACCGCCCGCTCCACTTCCGCCAGCTTCGCGCCAAGACATTCATCGGTCCGTTCAAGATCCAGATTGCCTTTCTTGTCAAAGAAAATATACTGTGCCGAATCCAGAAATTCATAACCCAGATACTCTGCCATCACAATTCCGTTCAGATACTCTCCCCGGGACGCGGCGTAATCCTCTCCCGCCTGATTTTCAAAAGCCTCCCGGATAACAGCAAACTCATCATCCAGCGTCAGAGAAAGAGACAGCCCCTCTATGATCTCCTGATACCGCTTCTGAATCAGAAACAGTTTCTTTTCAATAGACTCTCCTGCCGCTGCTGCCCGGTAACAGTCATACAGCATATCCGTCACCTTGATATCCGCGTCATACCGTTTGCCCGGAGCAGAAGGGACCACATATCTGCGGCCCTCATCAGACCGGATAATATCGCCCGCCTTCTTAAACTGTTCTGCACTTGCCAGAGAACTTCCTCCAAATTTTACTACTTTTTTCATAATATCCTCCTGTATCCATAACCGGTTTCCCGCTGAACTGTTACGATTATATACCATAACCCGCAGGTTTGCCAGCAATTTCAGAAAAAAAGCAGAAAAACACGGTTCCTCCGCGGCGGTTTTATCCTGTCAGTGAAGATTCTCCAGTTCTTTTTCCCGTTTTCTTCTCCTGATCCGTTCGCCTCCCTTATTATATACATAAAAGGATCCTACCAGCACACGGTTCAGCTTACCCAATTTATCCTTGGTCGTCCGGTCATACCGTGTTCCCCCGCATGAAATATAGGGGGTGGATTTCACATAACGGATCAGATCCGATTCACACCGGATATCATCCGGAAGGCTGGTATAACCCATTCCAATACAGTCCGGCCGATGAGCATCGCTGCCTCCAAAGCCGGGTTTATGGTACATACGTGCCAGCTGTCTGGCCTTCTCATTGGACTCCTCCGATTCGCAGGCGTTAAAAATCTCCACAAAATCAAACTGATTCATCAGACTTTTGATCCGCTCCTCATGGAACTTTTTCCTGGCCTGTGTTTTCATCAGACTGAGATATTTCTCCCCATAGGGATGCGCCGGTCCCACAATCCCGCCGTAATGGTGAACCGTCATAAGAAGAATCTGGGCGGGAAGTCCCCGCAGCTCCAGAAGCTTCAGCTTCACTCCTTCCGGCATAATCACCAGCATATGGCCGCAGTCAATGGTATCATATTCAACACCCTTGAGCACCACAAAATCCGTATAAGTTTTTCCCTTTATAGAGTCTCTCCATTCCCGGTAACCATTATAAGAGTTATGATCGGATACCAACATGCCGCCAAAGCCTTTTTCTTTCAATACCCGAATATATTCCTCTATCATCACTTTGCCGTCCATGGATCCCTCCTTGGTGTGGCAGTGCATATCGAACTTCATACCCTCACCTCTTTGTCTTTTGATTCGATGTTTATATTATAACCTATTTTCATCCGGTATACAAATAAAAACCTTGTTAAATATAACTAACCATCAAATATAACTTCACCGCAAAATATGGGTAGCACCGGCGGTAATGCTACATTCCGCGCCAATAGGGATGGCCCTGGAGTCAGGTCCGTGACCTGCCAGACGCGTGAATGCCACCGGAAGCCGGAGATCCTGTACCGCGTCTGCCACCAGCTGTCTTATATTCGGGCAGGCCTTTGACGCTTCCAGTTCCGTAAAGGTTCCCAACAGCAGGCCGCGGATCCTGGAAAACACTCCCATCTGGCGAAGCTGCGCAAGAAGCGATGCCGTAACGCCGACACCTCCGCCCAGGCTTTCCAGAAACAGCAGCTTTCCGGTCAGATCGGGAAAATAATCCGTTCCTGCCAGCTTCAGAAAGCAGCGGATATTTCCTCCCAGTATAATTCCTTCCATCCGGCTGCCCTGAAAAAACTCCCAGTCATCGGGGAACAGGCTGTTCCCCCCGTTCAGAACGGTATCCGAAAACCGGAGCTCCTGATCCTCTCCCTGCTCCCGCGCCAGATTTCTGGCCTGATACAGGAAGCCACAGTTTCCTGTTTTGCTCCATACAGCGTTCAGCATTACCGTCAGATCACTGTACCCCCAGAACGGCTTTCGGCACGCCCGGATAACTTCAAAATCAAGATACTCCAGAATCTGATTTGCCAGATTGCCTCCGCTCACATCCAGAATCATACGGATTCCGGGATCCCGGTAGCAATCCATCAGAATCCTGGCCCGCTGAGCAGCCGTTCCTGAAAAAATCGTTTCTCCTCTGGCCAGAAACGGACTCACCACCGGTTCCAGACCCATGCCCATCAGTTTCCGGCACAGCAGGCTGGTCTGCCGGCAGGCCTCTTCACCCAGGCCGTCCGAGCAGCATACAATGGCTGCCTGTCCCTTCTTTTTTCTGTACTCCATAGGGTACATTCCTCCTTTTACCGTTGCAGGATGTCCATATATCCATAAAGTTATAATTTACATTCAGCGCCGCAGCGGGTTGATACGCCGTCCTGCAATTATCAGCAGAATCACTGACAGCAGCAACTGTACGGCGATAGCCGCCGGCAACATATGCCGCACCCCGGGATCCTGGGCGAAATCACCGAAACAGCAGCAGACATTGATCAGTTCACTGCCGCTGATGACTGAGAAGGCCGTAGAAGGTTACCAGCGGATTCAGATACAGCAGGTAAATCCATCCTCCCACATCAGGAGCCTGGTAAATCTCCATCCGTTCCGCCTGTACCCCCAGCACATAATAAATCACCGCCACCAGGGCAATGGTTCCCAGCGCCAGGAAAAGAACAATCACATAAGACAATATTGTGGCCACTGTGGTCTTCCGGCAGATGGCAGAACAGAAAACACCGATACTTCCAATAAAAATCCCGCAGATCACCAGGATTGCCACCAGCGCCAGAAGATCCGTCAGACTGATCCCGCCGTAAATCAACACCAGGGAGATTACCGGCAGAGCGGAACAGGCCAGCATGAAAATCACGCAGAGCGAAGCCTCCAGTTTTCCCACAATGATCTTCCATGGGCTCAAATGCGTGGTCAGAAGAATATCCAGCGTCCTGCGTTCCCTTTCAATGGCGATGGAGCCTCCGGCAATTCCCGGCACCAGAAGACAGATAAGAATGAACAATACATATGCCATAATCATATAGCACTGGACAGGAAAACGATACTGTGCCGCCGCCATGTAATCCCTTCCCGCGCCGGTGCCAAAGCAGGTCACCACCGCTACCAGCGTCAGCAGGAGATTTCCTCCGAAGATCATCCAGGAGACCTTCATCGAACGCATATTTCTCCGGATTTCATTTTCCAGTACTGGATTGATTTTCATAAAGTTCCTCCCTTCATTCAGGATTTTTCCGGCTCCACCAGATTGAAAAAAACAGATTCCAGGCTGTTGTGTTCCCGGGTAAAGGACGTAACCAGCACCCCCGCTTCCACAATCTCCCGCATCAGCAGGGCCTCTTCCTCCCTGCTTCCGGAAAACAGAATGGAAATCACGTTCCGGTCGATGGACATTCTGGTAACCAGCGGATGGGATCTCAGCAGGGACACCGCCTTTTCCATCTGGCTGTATACGGTAATCAGTACCGGATTGGAGTTGTCGATCGACAGCATGATATCTTCGATTTCCCCCTGCAGAACCATTTTCCCCTGATTAATGATCCCGATATTGGAACACATATCTGCCAGTTCAGACAGAATATGAGAGCTGATCAACACAGTATAGCCCTCCTGGCAGAGATTCTGGAGCACACGTTTGAACACTCTTCTTGCCCCGGGATCCAGACCTGAAGCCGGTTCATCCATCACCAGAAGCTGGGGCTGGTGGATCAGCGCTCTTGCCAGACAGAGTCTCTGCTGCATTCCTCTGGATAATTCATCCACGAAACGATTCTCAAGAGATCCCAGTTCCACCTGGTCCAGCACCTGCAGGGCCCGTCTCCTGCTTTCCTTTGCGGAGATCCCGTAAGCGCTGCCGTAAAACTCAAGGTATTCCATCACCGTCAGGTTATCATATACCCCGAAAAAATCCGGCACATATCCGATCTTGCTTTTCAGCGGCTTTACGTCTTTCTCCACCAGAATCCCATCGATTCTCACCTCTCCCCTGGTGGGACGGAGAAGACCGGCCACGATCCGGATTGTCGTGGTTTTCCCCGCTCCATTGGGTCCTACAAAGCCATACAGCTGTCCCTTTTCGATTTCCATGTTCAGGCCATCCAGGGCCAGCAGCGAATCATATTTTTTATAAAGGTTCACGATCTGCAGCATGCTTATCCATCCGCCTTTCTAACCGCGCTGATAAAGGGAAGCACTCTGGTTTTCCCGTCTCTTCCATCCATGTTCTGCGCAGACATTTTGTACTGTACCCGGAGAATACCATCCGGCGACAGATAAGGCGCCAGCTCCGTTTCCGAAAATGTCCTCTGCCAGTTTTCCACTTCCACGTAGGCTTGGTCATTCCAGGAATAAAACGCTACCGTTCCGTCAAAAGGACAGTAATACTGACCTTCCTTCTGCCCTCCGGCAGAAAAGGACACCGACTGCACATCGCCTGCCGGGTAATCAACTGTGGTTTCCTGCTCAAACATGGTATTGTCCATTTCATAATAGCTGTCCTCCTCCGCATTTCCGTAAACCTCCAGATTGGGACAGTATACACGGCCGCCATTGGTCCAGTCTATGGGAATCCGGATATTGGCCGTCACCGTGCCGTAGATCTTGTATCCCGAATTTTCCTGAAAACTCAGGTCCGGATTTTCCACGATTCCAAAGAGAATCATCTCCTGATCTTCCAGGGCATACATGGCATCTGTCAGCATCTGCACAAAATATTCCGCCTGATAATCCGGAAAGGGATATCCGGAAAAATCAAAATGTTCTTTCACGAAATCCTCTAACGCAATGGGACTGCAGGACTCCAACGGTACTTTTTCAGGATATACGGTTTCTCCTGCCCCGATGGTCCCCGCCACGGCTAACCGGTTTTTCATCAGGAGAACGGCGCAGTCAATAGTATAAGGGGTTCCATTGAAAATTTCTCCGCTTACCAGTTGATCCGTACCGGAAAGCCTGGCGGTAATTCCCGCCCCTTCTTCCTTTCGCTGATCCTTCTGCAATGTAAAAAAGACCTGGCGGAACGAAGGCACATGACTGATTGTTACCTTATTCTTCTCCCCGCCTGTCCGGATGGAAATCTGCTCTCCGGATGTGCTCCCGGTATATCTGGCTCCATCTGTGCCGATTTCCCAGGGAAGCAGACGGTAAGAAGAATTCAGATAAAGCTGATATTCATTGTTATAGGGAGCCTGGATACCCAAATCCAGTTTTTCCTGCCACAAATCTCCTCTCTGAATATAGGTGCCGCTGCAGGTGATAACCGGCGCTCTCACACTGGTCTTTCTTCCCAGAATCCCCATCAGAACCACAAACACCACCGACAGGCAGCAAATAGCCAGCCAGAGGTATCTTCTCCGGTTCCTTCTTTTCAGGATCAGATAGATACCCGGACCTGCCAGAAAAACGTAAATCAGCAAAAAGATAAGAAATTTTATCATAGAGGGACTTTTTTTTACAGGAACAGAACCAAGAAGTCCGGTCTCCCCGAATGTATAGGTCCCCGCATTGTTCAGCTTCTGATAAAACTCTTCCTGGTGTTCTTCATATATCAGCTCCCTGGCCATCTCCACATAAGATCTGCCGTCATTTTTCAGGAAATATCCGCCCTCCTGCTGCCAGGCATCCAGCGCCAGCTGCTGATCCGGAGTAAAAGAGGTATCTTCATCCGCGATGAGAATATCCAAATGACCCAATGCCTGGGGATTCGGATAGATGTCCTCCGGCTCCAGGGAAATGGCCCGCACAAAGGACTCCTGAAGATAATCTCCTTCCAGCATCACCTGAAGGCCATCAAGCTCCTCCAGCTTTTCCTGATCGGCCGATATCACCCCCACCAACAGCCTCTGCTGATTTTCTGAAGGATTCAGGGTTATAGAGCTGCCGCCCAAGGCTCTGCTGCCGTCCGTCACGGTCACGTACAGATAGCTTTTAAAAGCCGGAATTTCCAGATAAAACACTTCTTCCTGCGTCTCTCCCGCCTCCATGGAGATTTCTTTTTCGTAGGTATAGATACGGTTTCCGATGGTCTGACCATACTGCCCGTTTCCCATCCAAAGAGTATCGCCCAGTGCCTGACTCTCCCCCCGGACCGGCACCCGGATCGTGATCATTCCCCTGAAGTCCGATCCATGGTTGGTCATTGTCACTGTAAGGGGAACACTGCTGCCGCTTTTTATATTACCCGCGAAACCGCAGGCAAGCTGCACCTCCACCGGATTCTGCTGTGCAGCCCTGACCGGAACCACCAGAAAAATCAGAAGCGCGAAAAGCAGCATGACCGCCGCCGGATACTTTTTTCTCTCTTCGTTTTTCATATGGTTTCCTCCATTTTCTGTTTCTCGGGAAGCGTCACTTCAAAAACCGTTCCTTCCAGGTCGCTTCTCACCGACACACTGCCGCCATGAAGCTGGGCAATCTGCTCTACAATGGCAAGTCCCAGACCGGTTCCTCCCGTATCCTGGGATCTGGAATGTTCCACCCGGTAAAACTTGCGGAACAGCTTTTCCTGTTCTTCCTGCGGGATCACATAGCCGTAGTTGATCACGCGGGTGATCACCAGAGGCCCGCGTTTTTCCATTTCCACCCGGATCAGTTTCCCGTCTTTTCCATATTTTACCGCATTATTCAGAAGATTTTCAAACATCCTGGCCAGGAGATTTCCGTCCGCCGTAACCGGCATGGCTTTTTCCCGGCAGGAAAATTCAGCCACGAGTCCGTACCGTTCAAAGGACGGGGCGTTTTCATCCAGCAGCTGTGCCATCAGCTGGACCATATCCAGGCTTCCCATGTGTACCGGCATCTCCCGGTGCTCCAGCTTCACAAAGCCGAACAGTTCGTTGGTCATCTGCTCCAGATGTCTGGCCTTCCGGTAAGCAATATCGAGATATTTTTTTCTGGTCTGCTCATCCAGTTCTTCCTGTTCCCTCACCCATCCCAGATAACCGATAATGGAGGTCAGCGGGGTCCGCAGATCATGGGCGACGCTGGAAATCAGGTCATTTTTTGTATGCTCTGCCAGCCGCTCACGTTCCATAATCACCTTGATATTGGCTTCCATCTGATTCAGATAGCCGGCGATCTGGCCAAATTCATCCAGTGTACGCACCGGAATCTCTTTATCAAAATCCCCCTGCGCGATATCCCGGATCCCGTTGGTGATAATGCGGACATATTTCATATATCTGCGGATCAGAGCATAGAAACAGATCACGAAAACCACCAGGCCCAGAAACAGCATCAATCCCCATCTGACACCGGGATTCAGGCCGTCCGGTCCCATCATGGCGCTTCTGTATCCGCTGTAACGCAGCCATTCGGAGATTTCCCGGATAGTGAAACCCAGCAGGCACTCAAAAAGAGCGGTAACCGCGGCGCTGATCAGAATATAAAATGCCATCCGCTCTTCAAAGGTTCTGATAAATTTATTTGTCAATTTTATATCCCACCCCCCAGACGGTTGTGATGATCTTGTCCGTTCTGGAATCGTCTTTCATCTTTCCTCTGAGTCTCCGGATATGAACCATCACCGTATTGTTGGCTTCATAAACCTTTTCATGCCACACCTGTTCAAAAATTTCATCTGTGCTGAACACCTTTCCGGGATTGGATGCCAGAAGATGCAGGATATCAAATTCTATGGGCGTAAGTTTGATACTTTCCCCGTCCACAAACACCTGATGGGTTTCCCGGTTAATGATCAGATTTCTCAGTTCGATCACCTGCGCCTCTTTTTTCTGTTCCCGTGCCGGATTCAGATCCCGGTAGCGGCGAAGCTGGGATTTTACTCTGGCCATAAGCTCCAGAGGATTAAAGGGTTTCGTCACATAATCGTCCGCGCCGGTGGTCAGTCCCACGATTTTGTCCAGATCCTGGGTTTTGGCGCTGACCATAATCACGGGAACATTATTTTCCTCACGAATCCGCCGGCACATCTCCAGTCCGTCGATCTGAGGCATCATAATATCCAGCAGCACCAGATCAATCTTCTCCTCCTTCATCATTCTAAGTCCCGTATGGGCATCATATGCTTTCAGGGCACGGAATCCGTCGCTGACCAGATACAGTTCCAGCAGATCCGCGATCTCCTTTTCATCATCTACAACCAAAATATTTGTCTGTTCCATCTATTTAAATTTCCTCCTTTCCGGCCATAGCCATCCATGTGGCTATTGTACCATGACCGCTTCGCTCTCATGGTGCCTCCGGCGGATGTGCAGCGACTTTCTGCGGTTCCGCAGAAATCGCTTATGCACAGGTACAATAGCCACCCATGTGGCTATTGTACCATACTTTCCCCATGAAATCTTTACATATTGCTTACAAAAAAGGGAATCGCCGGCGTCATCCGCCGGAGATTCCCTTTTTCCTTATACCGTTTTCTGTTATGCGCCGCGCGGGCCTTCTTCGTTTTCCGTCACTCCACCGGTTCAGCGGGGATAAACACCCGTCCGTCCAGAGGCGCGGCCGGCTTCTTTGCCCTCTCAATGGCTTCCTGGCAAAAATAGTCCTGTGCGCAGATCAGGGTTTTACCTCTCTTATCCGGTTTCACGTAAGTGCCGTCCGGCTGCATCTGATGTGCTTTCACATTGTCTGCCAGCTGGATTTCCAGAATGTGCATAAGTTCCTCTTTCAGGCGCTCATCCTCCACCGGGAAGATAATCTCCACCCGCTTATCCAGATTTCTGGGCATCCAGTCGGCGCTTCCCATATAAATTTCTTCCTGGCCGTTGCTGTAGAAATAGAAAATTCTGGCGTGTTCCAGGAAATTGCCTACGATGGAGCGGACTGTAATATTTTCGCTGATTCCGGGTATACCGGTTTTCAGGCAGCAGATGCCCCGGACAATCAGGTCGATTTTCACGCCTGCTGCTGCGGCCGCGTACAAAGCCGCGATCACATCTCTGTCACACAGGGAGTTCATCTTAGCGATGATATGGGCCTTCTGTCCTTTTCTGGCGTGCTCCGCTTCCATGGCAATCAGATGCAGAAAACGGTTCCGCATCCACAGCGGCGCCACCACCAGTTTATTCCAGGTGCTGGGCTCGGAATAACCCGACAGCATGTTGAATACCGCGGTGGCATCCTGTCCGATTTTCTCCCGGCAGGTTAAAAGGCCGCAGTCCGTATACTGCTTTGCGGTGGAATCGTTGTAGTTTCCGGTACCCAGATGAACATACCGCCGGATACCCATCTCTTCCCGGCGAACCACCAGGGTGATTTTGCAGTGGGTCTTCAGGCCCAGCAGACCGTAGATTACGTGACAGCCGGCCTTCTCCAGCATTTTTGCCCACACAATATTGTTTTCCTCATCGAAACGGGCCTTCAGCTCCACCAGCACGGAAACCTGCTTGCCATTTTCCGCTGCCTGGGCCAGCGCCGCGATGATGGGAGAATTTCCGCTGACCCGGTAAAGGGTCTGCTTGATAGCCAGTACATCGGGATCCTTTGCCGCCTGACGGACAAAATCCACCACCGGGTCAAAGGATTGATAAGGATGGTGCAGCAGAATATCGCCCTTGCGGATATTGGCGAAAATACTGTCCTCATTCTGCAGCGCCGGCACCGGCTGGGGAATATATTTTTCTGTCTTGTAGGCTTCAAAGCCGTCCAGACCGTACATCTTCATCAGGAACGTAAGATCCAGAGGACCATTGATGGAAAAAATATCCTCATCCTTGATGTTGAACTCAGTTTTCAGGATTTTCAGCAGGCGTTTATCCATGCCGTCCTCCACTTCCAGACGGATGACTTCACCCCACTGTCTTTTCTTCAGCTGTTTCTGAATCTCTTTCAGAAGATCCGCCGCCTCATCCTCATCGATACTCAGGTCCGCGTTGCGCATGATCCTGTAGGGATGGGTGCAGACCACATCGTAGCTGAGAAACAGCTTGCCGATATTCCGCTCAATCACTTCCTCCAGAAGAATCAGCGTCCGCTCTCCCTCCTTTCCTTTGGGAAGCTCCACAAAACGGGGCAAAACGGAGGGCACCTGAACTGTGGCAAATTCCAGTTCCTCTTTATTCTTTTTACTGTCCTTCTTTTTGATCAGAGACCCCAGATTCAGGGTTTTGTTGCGGATCAGCGGGAAAGGCCTGGACGAATCCATAGCCATGGGGGTCAGCACAGGATAGACATTCTCCTCAAAATACTCATCCACATAGGCGGCCTGTTCCTTTGTCAGATCCTCGTGGCGTCCCACAATATGCAGGCCTACCTTTTTCAGCGCCGGCAGCAGCGAACGGCTGTACACCCGGTACTGGGTATCCACCAGCTCATGGGTCTTCTGGCTGATGGCCTTTAACTGCTCCTTGGGTGTCATGCCCGCAATATCCGGTTTTTCATAGCCCGCATGCACCATATCTTTCAGAGAAGCCACACGGATCATAAAAAACTCATCCAGATTGGAGGCAGTGATGCTCAGGAATTTCAGCCTCTCAAACAGGGGAATATTCTTATCCTTTGCCTCGCTTAAAACCCGCTCGTTAAAACCGATCCAGCTAAGTTCTCTGTTCCAGTAATATTCCGGTTTCTTGTATTCTGTGTAGTCCATTTTCCGCTACCTCCCTCAAAGCTTCCTTTTTACTTTCAGTACCGGCCTGACACCGAATACCTCTTCAAAAAACTCAATTTTCTCACCCAGGAGCCCTTTCTCCAGAGTGTAATCCTTCTTTGTCTCCAGATTCAGGACCAGTTTTCCGTCTCTTACGGCAGCCCGCAGTTTCTCTATTTTCTGCAGATGGCTCCGGTCCATGGCGTTGGACAGCCGGAGGATGGCCGCCAGCTTCGTGATCGTCAGATAATCCTCCAGTGTCAGATCGGTCCATCTGCTGACCTGCTCATAAGATTCCATGGGCAGAGTATTGAACCGTACGGTCTGGGCAATCATCTCCCGTTCCCGGTGGGAAAGGCCGATAATTTCCGTAGCCATGATAATCTGGCAGGTACACTCCACGGAATTCACCAGACTGATGAATTTTCCGCAGTCATGGAGATATACCGCGCACTCCAGAAGCAGGCGCTCCCTGGGGCTTAAGCCGTGGATTTTTTTCATGCTGTCAAAGATGGTCAGAGCAATCTCCGCCACCGCCTGCACATGGGCCTTGCTGACACCGTACCGTTTTCCGATATTCCTGCAGGCCATAACGATATCATTGTCAAAATTATGGGATGACCGGAGCATTTTTTTGCTCTCCGCGTAATCGTAGGCCATACCGTCCGTCAACACAATGCCCGGTGCCCAGATGGTATCGGCGCCCAGCTCATCAAGGAAGCACCGGTAAATAATCGCCGCCGGCATCAGCAGAGTAGCGTTTTCCAGAGGAATATTCATGATCATGGCCAGTTCAATGGGCGAACGGGTGATAATCTTCTGATAAAGCTCCATAAATTTGTCTTTGCTGATCACCTGCTGGTCACCGGTCTC
>CBJMC01400__coassemble_963_pt1 | contig 22393 bp, 24 predicted proteins | sample CBJMC01400__metabat2_low_PE_039 | metagenome-assembled genome bin CBJMC01400
ACAAACTCTCCCATGTTATGAACAATATCCCCTGTATTGAGAATTTTCATCTCAAATTCACCGTCTCCAAAATCCATAAGATGTCTCAGATTGATGGTCAGATCCTTTGTCCCGGCAATTTTCAGGATCCATTTGGCACAGTTATCTCCGCAGGATGACGCGTTGAATATCTTTCCGGTCTGATCAAATGCCATGAGGATCAGCGTTTTCACTCCGCCCGAGATTTCCTTTACAGAAATCGGACCCAGCACGGGGCTTTGTATCAGATAGGGGCTGATGACCTCCGATTTATCCACGTCTTTTATCATTTCCACAGACAGTTTTTCTGTGATCCACTCATCCTCATACTGATTGTCAAAATATGTGGGGGGATGGAAAATGGCCTCCTCCATAGAGCCCAGATATACACTAAGCATAAGAAATCTCCTCCTGTTCTGCTCCCATTATATCAAATATTATCCCTGCTTCCACAACAAATTATATTTCCTGTCCCGTCCGTACATACACAAAAGAAGAGGCCCAAAAACCACTCCCGGTCTTTCCGCCTCTTCTCCTATTCTTCACACCCGGCACTCCTTAAGCCTCCTGCGTCTCTCCCGGTAATCCGGAAGCACCCGCTCCACTTCCGCCCAGAATGTCGGTGAATGATTCATTTGTTTCCGGTGGGCCAGCTCGTGGACCACCACATAATCCAGCAACTCCTCGTTCAGAAGGATCAGCTTCCAGTTAAAGTTCAGGTTCCCCAGACTGCTGCAGCTGCCCCACCGGGTCTTCTGCTCTTTGATGAAAATCCGGTTGTAGGTGACGCCCACCAGCGGCGCAAAATATTCCACCCGCCGGGTGATCCTCTGTCTGGCCAGCTCCCGGTTCTGTTTTCGCTGGGGATCTTCCTTTTTCCTGACTGTTCTGAGGGGCTTCCGCCTGCCGCCCCTACACATCCTTCTTCCGGTTCGCAGCACGCAGCCGTACCATAGCCCTCGCCAGGGACGCCTGGGTCATATAATATTCCTGCATACTCTGCTTCTGACGCAGCTGCTCTTCAGCCCGCTCTCTGGCCTCCTCGGCCCGTTTCAGGTCGATCTCCTCCGGCCTCTCTGCCGTGTCCACCAGGACAGTGGCGCGGTTATTGATCATCTGGGCAAATCCTCTGCCCACGATTGCCTCATGCCAGTGTCCCTCTTCATCCCGGAAGCGCAGCTCCCCTTCCACAATGGACATGATGGTGTCCGCATGGTGGGCCAGAAGCGCCTCCTCCCCGTCCGGGGCAGGGATCACCAGGGTTTCCACTCTTCCCTTATAGAAAACATGGTCACTGGCAAGCACCTGCAGATAAAACGTATTTGCCATAGCCGTCACTCCTCTGCTTTCGCTTTGGCAATCACATCGTCAATAGTTCCCACATTAAAGAACGCCTGCTCCGGATACTGATCCATCTCTCCTTCCACGATCGCCTTGAAACCGCGGATGGTCTCCTTTAACGGAACGTATTTTCCGGGAATTCCCGTAAAGGTCTCAGCCACATGGAACGGCTGGGACAGGAAACGCTGAATCTTTCTGGCCCGGTATACGGTGGTCTTGTCCTCATCAGACAGCTCTTCCATACCCAGAATAGCTATGATATCCTGCAGCTCACTGTATTTCTGCAGAATTTCCTGTACCTTTCTGGCCACTTCATAGTGTTCCTCACCCACCACATCAGCCTCCAGAATTCTGGAGGTGGACTCCAGCGGATCTACGGCCGGGTAAATACCCTGCTCCACAATTTTTCTGGAAAGCACCGTTGTGGCATCCAGATGCGCAAAGGTAGTAGCCGGGGCCGGGTCCGTCAGGTCATCGGCAGGCACATAAACCGCCTGCACGGAGGTAACGGAACCATTCTTTGTGGATGCGATCCGCTCCTGCAGCTCACCCATCTCGTTAGCCAGAGTGGGCTGATATCCCACGGCGGATGGCATACGGCCCAGAAGGGCGGATACCTCGGATCCTGCCTGTACAAAACGGAAAATATTATCGATAAACAGCAGCACGTTCTGGTGCTCCTCATCACGGAAATACTCTGCCATGGTAAGACCTGTCTCCGCCACACGCATACGGGCTCCCGGCGGCTCGTTCATCTGTCCGAATACCAGCGCTGTTTTCTCCAGAACACCGGACTCCTTCATTTCTGTCCACAGGTCATTTCCCTCACGGGAACGCTCTCCGACACCGGTGAAAATAGAATATCCGCCGTGTTCCGTGGCAATATTCCGGATCAGCTCCTGGATCAGCACGGTTTTTCCCACTCCGGCACCTCCGAACAGGCCGATCTTTCCGCCCTTCGCGTAGGGGGCCAGCAGGTCAATGACCTTGATACCCGTCTCCAGAATCTCCACCACGGGACTCTGATCCTCGAAGGAGGGCGGATCTCTGTGAATCACCCAGTGCTTCTCCTGTTCCAGGCTCTCTCCTCCGTCAATAGTCTCTCCCAGCACGTTGAAAAGGCGTCCCAGAGTTTTGTCACCCACCGGTACCTGGATACCCGCGCCTGTGGCCACAACCTCCATATCCCGGTGCAGTCCCTCGCTGGAAGCCAGCATGATGCAGCGAACCGTATTGTTGCCCACATGCTGCGCCACTTCCATGACGCATTTTCTGCCTCCGTTCTCAACTTCCAGAGCATCCTTGATGGACGGCAGTTCCTGATCTTCAAAAAGAACGTCCACGACAGGCCCCATGACCTGTACAATCTTTCCTGTCTTCATAACAGATTTGCTCCTCTCTGTGTTCAGCCGGCCCACACCGGCGGTCATTTCTTCTTATCTGCAGTCTGCCCGCAGGCAGACGGCGCCTTCTAATGTTTCCCCTTTTGCGCCCGGACGCCTCCGATCACCTCGGTAATTTCCTGGGTAATGGCCGCCTGACGGGCACGATTGTATTCGATGGAAAGGGTCCTCAGCATCTCCTTCGCGTTGTCCGTAGACGACTGCATGGCCATCATCCGGGAATTATGCTCACTACAGTAGGATTCCACCAGGCAGCCGTAGATGGTTCCCACCACATAGTTGGGTATGATGCTGTCCAGCACCGACTCCGCAGAGGGGGACAGCATGATTTCCTCCTGGCGCACACTGGCCATGGCAATCTGGTCCATCGGCCGGTTAAAGGAAATCTTCTTCAGCGGAAGCAGCTGCATGGTGGATGTCTCAGAAGCGGCCGCATTGATCATGTTAGTGTAAATAATATGCACCTCATCCAGCTGGCCCTTCAGAAATTCTTCCACCATCTTCTCTCCGATCATCCTGGCCCGGTGCATGGTGGGTTTCTGTACGGTGTAGCGGAAATTCATGTCAATCTCCACATCATCGCTCTCCCGCTTCCGGAAATACTGTCTTCCCAGCTCTCCCAGCACATAGAGGGTATGGTGCCCCTCTCCCTGCAGCTGTTCCTCCGCCATCTTGATCACGTTATGGTTGTAGGCGCCTGCCAGGCCCTTATCGCCGGTGACCACAATGTGGCCGATTTTCCTTTCGGAATTCTTAATCTCCGGACGTTCGTCAAAGAAATGATGTTCGATATCCGGCACATGGCGCAGGATTCTGGCAATGGCCGCCTGCATTCCAAAGAAATACGGTTCTGTATCCGCCAGAACCTTTCTGGCCCGTTTCATCTTGGAAGAGGAAATCATGTACATCGCATTTGTAATTTTCATGGTACTCTGGATGCTCTCCATCCGGTCCTTTATTTCTTTTACATTTGCCATCTTTTACCTCCCCGTCCGGCGCCGGATTACGCCCATACCGTATCCCGGAAAGTCTCCGCCGCGGACACGATCTGCGCTGTCATCTCATCGTCAAGCACCTGTTTTTCCTGGAGTCCTCCAATAATCTCCTCATGTTCACGGGCAAACCAATCCAGCATCTTCTCCTGGAATTCTTTAATCCGTTTTTTCTCCACATTTACCATCACTTTATGAGTAGCCGCGCATAAAGTGATGACCTGTTGCGGCATGGAAAGAGGATTGCACAGCGGCTGCTTCAGAAGCTCCATCAGGCAGTTTCCGTACTGCAGCAGCTCTTTGGTGGATGCGTCCAGATCAGAGGAGAACTGGGTAAATACCTCCATCTCCCGGAACTGGGCCAGATCGATACGGATGCTTCCGGAAGCCTTCTTCATGGCTTTGGACTGGGCCGCGCCGCCCACACGGGATACGGACAGACCCACGTTTACGGCCGGACGCATACCGGAGAAGAACAGGTCGCTCTCCAGGAAAATCTGACCGTCCGTGATGGAAATTACGTTGGTGGGAATATAGGCGGAAACGTCGCCTGCCTGCGTCTCGATAATGGGCAGAGCTGTGATGGATCCGCCGCCCGCCGCGTCACTTAACCGGCTGGAACGCTCCAGCAGTCTGGAATGAAGGTAAAATACATCACCCGGATAAGCCTCACGGCCCGGAGAACGCTCCAGCAGCAGGGACAGGGCACGGTATGCCACCGCGTGTTTGGACAGATCGTCATAGACAATCAGCACATCTTTTCCCTGATACATGAAATACTCTGCCATGGCAGTTCCCGCATAGGGAGCAATATACTGCAGCGGCGCGCAGTCGCTGGCAGTGGAAGCCACCACAATAGTATAATCCATGGCATCATGTTTTTTCAGCGTTGACACCAGTTTGGCAATGGTGGACGCTTTCTGTCCGATGGCCACATAAATACAGATCACATCTTTTCCCTTCTGGTTCAGGATGGTATCTGTGGCAATGGATGTTTTTCCCGTCTGGCGGTCGCCGATGATCAGCTCACGCTGTCCGCGTCCGATGGGGAACATGGAATCAATGGCCAGAATACCGGTCTCCAGGGGAACACTGACGGATTTACGCTCCACAATGCCCGGAGCCTCCCGTTCCACCGGATAATAGTCCGCCTCCTGCACCGGGCCCTGTCCGTCGATGGGCTCGCCCAGGGCATTGATGACGCGGCCGATAAAATTCTCACCCACGGGAATACCCGCTTTTTTCTTTGTCCGGGTCACTCTGGTGCCTTCCCGGATTCCTGTATCTTTTCCAAAAAGGATACAGCCGATGGTATCCCTGCGGATATCCTGCACCATACCCTTCTCGCCGTTTTCAAATGTTACGATCTCTCCGTACATGGCATGGTCGATGCCATACACGGTGGCGATCCCGTCTCCCACGGAGACAACGCTTCCTGTCTCCTGGTCCCGGCTGATCACATCGTAATTCTCGATCTCATCTTTCAGAATCGAAATAATTTCTTCTGAGCTGAATGTGCTCATATCTTCACCTCCGGACCAAACTTTGTTCTAACTGACGGATTCTGCCCCGCAGACTCCAGTCATACTCTCTGTCGCCGACCCGGAGGACGAACCCTCCGATCAGCTCCGGGCGTTTCTTTACCGTAAGCTCCACCTCACCTGCGCCGCACTCTCTCTTCACAAATTCCTTCAGCTGTTCATACTGCTCAGGATCCGGGGCGCTGACACAGTACAGATCCGCCGCCCAGATTCCTCTGGCCTGACGGTCATACCCGCGGTACGCCTCCAGGATCCCGGGGATCTGCTCTGCCCGGCGGTGATCACTGACCGTCTTCATAAAAGGATGGAGACTTTCCGGGAAAATCCGTTCGATGACCCGGTGCTTTGCCTTCCGGCTCACCGCCGGATTGTCCAAAAGCTTTCCCAGACCGGGAACGCCGGCAAAACAGCTTTCCATATCCCGGATATCTTCCGGAGAAATTCCCAGCCCGTACAGTACCCTTCCGTAATTGCTGTTAACTCCGGTCTGTGTCATTGGCTCCACCTGCTTTTTTCAGAAATTGATTGTAAAGCGCGCTGTCGCTTCCGGCATCGCTGCCGTCCGTAAGGATTCTGGAAACAGCTGCCATAGCCAGTCCGGCCACCTCGGCCTGAACCTCTTTCTTTGCCTTCTCTTTGTCCAGCTCGGCGTCTTTGCGCGCCTGCTCCACCAGTTTTTTCGCCTGCACATCCGCGTCGGCCAGGATTCTGTCGTATTCCTTCTGCGCGTCTACCCGGGCCTTCTCCACAATCTGCGCGGACTCATCCCTGGCCGAAACCAGGGCCTGTTCATAATGTTCCTTTAATTCCTGCGCCTGACCTTCCTGGGAGCGGGCAGATGCAATACTGTCCTGAATCATTTTTTCTCTCTTCTCCATGATGGACAGAACGGGCTTAAACAGGAACTTTTTCAGTAAAAGGTAAAGGACGATCAGATTGATAATCGTCAGGACAAGATTCCAGTCCAGTCGTAACACCTTTCACACACCTGCCTTTCTTGTTTGCTTTTCTTATGCCAGGAAGAAGATAATCAGCAGACCGATAACGAAACCGTAGATAGCGGTTGCCTCTGCCAGGGCGCAGCCCAGAAGCAGGGATTTGCTGATCTTGCTCTCAGCCTCCGGCTGTCTCGCGATGGCATCCATTGCCTTTCCGGTGGCGATACCGATACCGATACCTGCTCCAATACCTGTTAATACTGCTACTGCTGCTCCGATTGCAATTAAACTTGACATAATTTTTTCTCCTTTTCCATTCTTTTCTTTATTCGATTGCTTCTTTGATAAACAGTGATGTCAGAAATACAAACACATACGCCTGTATCAGACCATCAAAAATATCAAAATAGAGACTGAAAGGCACCGGCACAATCGCCGGAACTACCATTTTAATCAGCTCCATAACCACAAAAGATCCCAGAACATTTCCGAAAAGCCGCATGCACAGCGACACCGGACGGATAAAGATTTCCAGGATATTGATGGGCAGAATAATGGGCATGGGCTCCGCAAAGCTTTTCAGCCATCCCTTTCCGCCTTTCTTGTGGAAGCCTGCGTATTCAATGAGTATGATGCTCATGATTGCCAGTCCCGCCGTCACATTCATATCCTTTGTGGGGGGCTTAAAACCCAGCAGACCAATCAGATTGGCCACGCCGATATAAACCACCACGGTCATCAGATACGGAATGTACCGCTTTCCTGCCTCGCCCAGGATCCCCTTAAAGAAGTTGTAGATCCAGCCGACAGCGGACTCCAGCAACAGCTGCTTCCGGCTTACGTTCTCCACCCGCAGATTTCTCACCAGCAGGATGGACAACAGGGTCAGAGCCGCCATGATAATCCAGGTAACCACCACGGATTCCGAGATTCCCACTCCGCCGAACACCGGAATGGTAAAGACGGTATCACAGTTCAGCTCCTTCGTTAATTCACTCGCAAGATCCGTGTTACTCCCTCCCTTTCTGCCATAAGCGTTATTTCTTATTTACAACTGTCCGTCAGATTTTACTTCCAAACTTTTGTTTTGTCAATTATTCCTATGAATACCAAAGCAATTGCAATATGAGAGAATTTTTTGTGCTGTTTTACCGTGAAAATGCTCTGTTCCGCTGTGCCCTTTGTGAGCTTTTCATCCCGTTTTTTGAAACCGCAAGAAAAGTCTGACGATCTTCCGGTGATTTTGTCGTTTTTTTCAACGGAAAAATTTATTTTTGTACACTGGTAGTACCAGCCAGATCAGAATCTGCTCAAACACATTCAGAACCGTCACAAAACCCACCCATCCCCGGCGGCTGTTCACAAAAAAAGATCCTGCGAAAATGAGGTCTCTCATTCATCCGCAGGATTTTGTCTGCTATTTTTTAATTTTCTGTCTACCCCTTCCCCCATGCGATCAACTTCATCTGCTTTTTTATTTCAACCGTAAAATCATATCTTATTTTTTTCGTTTCCACAATTATTCTGTGGGAACCTTTCATACTTCATCACCCCTGTCCCATCTTTATCAGGTATTTGTGTGCGATCGGAATCAGTTCTTTCATGGAATGGACAATCTCGCCGCCATTTGCAATTTTTATGTCAAATTTCGTATCTTTTCCAAAACTCATCATATGTCTGAGATTGATCGTGACATCTTTCTGTTTCCCTATTTCAAGAATCCATTTCGCACAATTATCTCCGCATGTGGATGCATTGAAAATTCTATCCGGTTCATTCAGTATCAACAGCAGGGTTTTCACCCCTCCGGACAGCCGTTCGGGGGGAATCTGTCCAAAAACCGGACTCATGATGCACTCCCCGCTTAAAACATCGGAATCATCCACATCTTTGATCATTTTTTTTGCGAGATCCGATTCCAGCCATTCTGCTTCATAATTGTTTTTAAAATAGATGCTTGTATTATAAACGCTGTTTTCCACATCTCCATATATTACTGTCAACATAGCAGCACCTCCGTGTTCCGGTTTCCCCAGCAAAGATGATATTGCCTCTATTTCGTGAATTCGTACATCCCGATTCCCGCCGCCAGGGCAAGGTTCAGGGAATCAATATGGTCGGTATGGCGGATCACAATGCTCTGCCCCATCCCGGCAAAGGAATCCGGCAGGCCTGTGGCCTCATTTCCGAAGATCAGAGAATAGGTCTCCTCCGCATCCCGCCGAAGCTCCTGCAGCGGCACCGCCCCTTTCAGCATAAAGGGATACAGGCTCCTGTTCCCCGCCGTATCGCGGTAAGTTTCAAAACTGTCATAATACCGGAAATTCATCTGGAACAGCGATCCCATGGACGCCCTCACCACCCGGGGATTGAAAATATCCACTGCCGGCTCCACTATGGCCAGATTTCGGATGCCGAAGCCGATGCCGGTCCGGATGATGGTTCCCATATTTCCCATATCGCTGGGATTCACCAGGACGATATGATTTTCTTCCGTATTCAGATGATTGGTATATTTTTCAAATACGCCGACGGCAAAGATATTTTCCTTGTCCCGAATCTTTTCCACCGCCCTGGGGGCCTGCTCCAGCGGAATTCTGTTTTTTTCGCACAGGCTACTGATAATTTCCAGCTGCTCGGGACTGTTCATGTCCGGATGCAGCAGCACCTTCAGCACATGGTCCGGCTGGTTTTTCAGAAGCTCAATGGTGGGAAATGCTCCCAGCGTATAAGAATATTCAAATTTTTTCGCGTATTTTTTTATCTGTACGTCCCGGTTCACGGTATGACTGCCTCCCTGCCTGTCGTTTCCTTGATTCTATCACGGAAATACCGCTTTCACAAGCATTTCCGCCGGTTCCCTGTGCTGTCCTTTATTCCGTGAACAGCTGTTTTCTCTTGCCAAAGTAGACCAGGTTCAGGCAAATCAGCACAAACTGGACGGCCCATCCGGCCAGCATACCAGCTTCCAGGCGGATGCTTCCGGTGATCAGCGCCGCCAGAACCCAGGAGATCACTGCCAGAAGCAGATACTCACACAGAAGAATCATATACAGCCAGGGACCATTCTTCCGGAAAGCCGCCAGCCGCTGGCGCACCACCACAGACATCACCGCCAACGCCACATAGAGAAAGCAGAGGATAACATCCACAATCTGCAGCCCGGAAAATTCCGCGTAAACGGCCGCCGCCTGCTGCTCTCCGCCATACTTCCATCCCATAATAGAGCCAAATCCCACTGCCAGGCTCACCAGCGCCCCGGCAAACAGCTGAAAGCAGATAATGAACTTATACCATTTCATCGGCATATCCGGGGAATTCTGCTCCGTCCATTCCTTACTTTCCGGCGCGTTGCCGGACATTTTCTCTGGTTCATATTTCATCTGATCCGTCTCCTTTGTACTGACAGCCGGCGAAAAAGTCATTCAGATTCCGCATGGCTTTCTGTTAATTGCTTTTGGTTTTATTTTATTTTGTTTTATTTTTGCTGTCAATAATGGAAAGCCGGCTTCCAGCCGGGATAGATACTGAAATAATTTTACATTCCTCCTTCAGCGTGCTATATTTAACTCAAAATCTGTCATGGAGGAGATATCATGTCAAAAAAGAAATTGATTATTTTCACCGACAGCGGCGATACGATTATTGATGAGGGGTCTGAGAAGCGCCCCTATGATGAAATTGTCTATGAAGCGGAATGTATTCCGGGGGCTAAGGAAACTTATCAGCGGCTGAAAAAGGAAGGGTACACCCTGATTCTGGTGGCCGACGGATACACCGAATCTTTCGACCGGGTATACCGTTTCCAGCAGCTGGAGGATTTGTTCGACGCCCGCGTCACATCGGAAGCGGTAGGCGCGGAAAAGCCCTCCGCCAAAATGTTTGAGGCAGCCATGAAGGCAGCAGGACTGACCGGGCGTGACAAGAAACGTATTCTTATGGTGGGAAATAATCTCAGCCGTGACATTCTGGGAGCCAACCGCTTCGGTATCACCTCCGTGCTGATGCGCTGGTCCCCCCGCTATCCCATGGAACCGGAAACGGAAGAGGAAACTCCGGATTATATCATCAATACGCCCTCCGAGCTGGAGGCTCTGGCGGCCCGGCTGGAAGCACAGCTGGAAGAGGAGGAACTGGCGTTTGCGCTGAAATACTGTCCTTATATTTTCTTCGACAAAAAAGAACCCATTCCCCTGCGCAGGATAGGGTATCAGGTTTTTACTTCCACAAGTCCCAGCGATTCCTTTCCCAGGACTGTCCAGGTGAAAAACGGAGAAACGGTGATTGAGTACGCGTTTTTCTGGGACTATGATATTCAGCATATGTACGACCTGGAACATATATGGGTAACTGTGGATTCCTCCGGACAAATCTGCGGCTGCCAGGCCAGTTTTCACGGCCAGCACCTGAATATGATGTGGGATAGGGATAATTCTCTGAAAACAGAGGATCAGACACATGTATGCTTGTACAGCCAACCCGGAAAACACGCGTTCATGCCGCATCCGGATCTGTTCCATCTGTATCCCGGCCTGTACAGCAGCTGCATGGAAGAAGCCGGTATTTTCGGCCTGGATGCCCCGGCGCCGTACCGGAAAGATCTGCCGCTGACGGCCTCGCAAAATCAGATAATAAAGGAACACATCCGGGAGACCTACGCCTTTTGCCCATCCATGGAATTTGTCAGGCTTCCCGTTTGGGAAAACCTTCTCTGTCCATGGGAATCACTTAAGGAGGAGATTCCACAACGGTTAAAGAATGAGTGTATTCGTCTGGGAATTCTGTTTTAGGGAAGCCCAATATCCCGGGAAATTCCCAAAGCGGCGGTTCCACCTCGTATGGAAATTCCGAAAAAAATAAATAACACAACCCCAAAAGAGCTGCCCTTTGTCCCGGACAGCTCTTTTTGACTATATATTTTTCTGTTTCCTGCCGAAGTTCTGATTTTATTAAAAAAATATGTAATGGAATTACTGTGGGATATTATCTTTGAAATCTCAACGCAGACAATCTGATATCTGCGGTGGAGATGAGGTTTTATGAAATTCTGCAGTAGGAATGGGAGGGAAGCTACGGTGGAGAAGAGCATTTGCGAAATTCTGCAGTAGAAATAGGAGGGCGGCTACGGCAGAAAAGAGTCTTTCATGAAATTCTGCAGTAGAAATGAGAGAAAGGCTACGGCAGAAAAGAGCCTTTTATGAAGTTCTGCAGTAGAAATGGGAGAAAGGCTACGGCAGAAAAGAGTCTTTCATGAAATTCTGCAGTAGAAATGAGAGAAAGGCTACGGCAGAGAAGAGTCTTTTATGAAGTTCTGCAGTAGAAATGGAAGAAGACTACGGCAGAGAAGAGTCTTTTATAAAATTCTGCAGCAGAAGCGTGCAGAAATCTACGGCAGAAAAGGACCTTGATAAGGAAGTCAAAGCCATGACAGAAATGGCATGGAAAGATTTCCACAACAAGGCTTCCCGTTATGGGTTGGCTCCTCTGACACTTCTGTTTCAGCTACAGACCGGCCTGCGGATTGGTGAAGTATGTGCCGTTTCCTTTGATGATATCGAAACTCCCGGCCACATACACATTCAGCGCATGGTGCGGCGGGATACCAATGAAGTGATTGAGCACACCAAAACAGAATGTGGGGACAGGTATGTGATTCTGACTGCAAAAGCATCGCAGATTATCGAAGCCGCACTTGCTTAACAGTTACACCCGAAAAAGTGTAATCAAAAACAGACAAAGTGTAATCACAACCATTTGAGCTTTATTACACCGCATCATCAGCCGCCGGCGAACCACGGCTACCCGCAAAGCCCTGATTTTAAAGGAAAAACAAAAACACCGTCCCCGCAGCTCATAGTCTGCAAAAACAGTGCTTTTAGTGCGCCTTCAGGGACTCGAACCCTGGACAAATAGATTAAGAGTCTACTGCTCTACCAACTGAGCTAAAGGCGCTTGTCTTTTGTTTTTTGTCACTCCCGTGACGCAAAAATTATTATATACGATGTCTATGAAAAATGCAAGCATTTTTTTACATTTTTTTATTTTTATTTTCCCTTTTTATTTCCCCTCTTTTTTGTGCAAAGAAGATCATCCAGTTCCTTCAGGCATCTGTGAATTTTGCGAAGCCGGCAATCCCACTGGGGATTGTTATAGCTCCAGCTCCAGAGCGGATTTGTACAGCACCGTTTTCTGCATCTCATGCTCTCATCCACGCCCTTTCCCTCTTGTTACTACTTATTATATGAAATAACGGCAGGTGGTGCGCATCCGGTCTTTGCGGGCTTAACGTGAAAAGGAAAAGAAACAGGAGGTCTGCCGGGGGCAGGAGAACCGGTGGGTGCTCCGCCTGTTCTCCTGCTTTTCCTCCCGTTATCTTCATCATCTCGCGGCAATCATCTTGTGAATGGGATTTCCCATGGACGAGAACTTTTCTTCGTACTCCGTCATCACGTTTCCCCGCATCAGTTCTTCGTCATGGTGCAGATCAAAGGTACTGGCCAGCACCGTCCATCCGGCTTCTCCGGCTTCCTCCAGAGAAAATTCAAACAGCTCCCGGTTGTCGGTTTTAAACTCCACCCTTCCCTCCGGAGCCAGAATCTGATCATACCGCTCCAGAAACTGCCGGGAAGTCAGGCGCCGTTTGGCGTGCCTGTCCTTCGGCCACGGATCGGAAAAGTTCAGATAGATCCGCTCCACCTCGCCTTTTTCAAATACCTCAGGCAGGGTTCTGGCATCCATCCGTATAAACAGCAGGTTGGCCGGCTTTTCCTGCAGCTCTTCCATTTTCTGCAAGGCCCGCAGCAGCACGCTGTCGTACATCTCAATGCCGATATAATTATTCTCCGGATGGCGGGCAGCCATCTCCATAATAAAACGTCCCTTTCCCATTCCCACCTCAATGTGAACAGGATGAGAATTTCCAAAAACCTTCTTCCATTTTCCCCTGTTTTTCTCCGGATCGTGAGCCACATGGGCGCTGGCCGCCACAGCTTCCCGGGACCCCTGTATATTTCTCAGTCTCATATGGATAATCCTTTCCTTCGCGCAATTTATATTTTTGCATTTCCCGTTTATTAACTGGCATTTTTTTCATGGCAAAAATGCTCTTTCCTATCTTACTATAATTCTTAACAATTTGAAAGTTGGATTTACATTTTTTTCAATTAGGTGTAGAATAAGGGCAGGTTTTTCCCGGGAATACTCATCAGGGAAAAGCAGGAAAAGGAGATAGACAGATATGGAACAGATCATCGAAAAATTGTCTGAAATCGAGACTGCCGCCTCCCGGATCATGGAGTCCGCCGCAGAAGAAAAACGGCTGATGGATCAGCAGCAGGAGGAACGGCTCGCCGCCTGCGACGCGGAGATTGAAGCCGCCACCCAGAAGAAGCTGGAAGAGCTTCGGACATCCCTCAAGGAACAGTCTGAAGCCGAACTGGAACGGCTCCGGGTGAATATGGAGGAGACGCTGCGCCGGATGGATGAAATCTACAGCAGGGATCACGACAGAATTACCGATGAAATTTATCATAATATAATCAGGAAGTGACGCAGATATGGGAAATTTGATGTCCTACAGCGGACTTGCCACCAAGATCCGCGCCATGCAGAGCCGGCTTCTTACGGACGCTCAGTACCGGGAGCTGGCCGAGCAGAAAAGTGTTCCCCAGGCGGTGGCCTGGCTGAAACAGCGGCCTGCCTACGAACACACCTGGGCCTCCCTGTCCGATGCCGAACTGCACCGGGGCAGGATTGAACAGCTTCTGGTGAACTCCATTTACGAGGATTTCGCCAAACTTTACCGCTTTGCCAATGTGGGGCAGAGGAAGTTCCTTAGTCTGTATTTCCGAAGATATGAGGTCTCCATTATGAAGGACTGTCTGAACAAAATCTTTGACCACCGGGATGTGGATCTGGATCTTTCGCTGTTCAAGCCGTTCTTCGATAAGCACTCTCAGCTGGATATCAGCCGGCTGACGGCCTCAGCTTCTATTGAAGAATTCGTCCAGAACCTGAAGGGCACCGATTATTACGCGCCCCTGGCTTCCCTGGCGAATCTGAAGGAACCGACTCTGTTTGACTATGAGATGACGCTGGATCTCTATTACTTCCACACCCTCTGGAAAACCAAGGACAAGATCCTGAAGAAGAGGGATCTGGAGGAGATTACCAGGGCCTGCGGAAGCAACTTTGATCTGCTGAATCTCCAGTGGATTTACCGCTCAAAAAAATACTACCACATGGCTTCCGCCGACATTTACGCGCTGCTGATTCCGGTCAACTACAAGCTGAGCCGCCGGGAAACCGCCGCGCTGGTAGAGGCGGAAAATATGAGTCTTTTTGAATCCCTTCTCGCCCAGACCTATTACGGACGGAGGTTTGCGCGGCTGGGTACGGATACCCTGGAGGAGATGTACTCCTGGATTATGAAACACATCCTGCTTCAGGAGACCCGTAAGGATCCTTATTCTGTTGCCTGCATCTACTGCTACCTGTATCTCAAGGAGCATGAGACTGACCGGCTTACCACACTGCTGGAATGTGTCCGCTATGGAATTTCCCCGGATGAAACCATGCAGTATATATCAAAATCTTAACCATACCGGAGGATGTAAATGTATGATTGAAAAAATGGAATTTATCAGCATCACCGGGCCAAAAGCAGATATCGACCGCGTGGTGGATCAGTATCTGTCCAGATATGAGATTCACCTGGAAAATGCTCTTGCAGAGCTGAATACGGTGCAGAACCTGTCGCCGTATCTTCAGATCAATCCCTACAAGCCCCTGCTGTCGCGGGCGGAGGAACTGGAAGCTCTTCTGGAACCCCGTGACACAGAAGAAGCGGCTTCCATTTCTCTTGAAGATGCCGCTGCTCTTGTGGAGGAACTGGATCAGAAGCTGTCCGGCCTGGACGCGGACAAAAAAAGCCTGGACGAGCAGCTGCACCGCACAGAGGAACTGCTGCAGAAGCTGGAGCCCTTCGGGCATCTGGAATACGATATCTCCACTCTGCTGAATTTCCGGTTCGTGTACTGCCAGTTTGGCAAGATCCCCAAAGAGTATTACTCCAAATTTGAGACCTATGTCTATGATAATATGGATACTCTTTTTTATCGCTGCTATGCGGATGATCATTATATCTGGGGTTTTTATTTCTGCCCGCGGGTACAGGCGGACCGCATCAGCGCTGTATACGCCTCCATGCACTTTGAGCAGATGGATATTCCCCAGGAGCTGTGGGGACTTCCGGAGCAGGTACGCAGAAAACTGACTGTTCAGCAGAAGGACCTGAGGGAATCGCTGGTGACTGCCGACGGCCAGATGCGGGAACTCATCGAAAGCCACAGTGCCAGACTTCGTGCTGCCAGAAAGAAACTGGCGGCTCAGTCCCGGAATTTTGATGTGCGCAAACTGGCCGCCTGCACCCGGCAGAAAGACCGGGAGGTTTTCTATATCCTCTGCGGCTGGATGTCCCGGCAGGACGCGCAGTCTTTTCAGCGGGATATCGCGGAGGATCCCAGCCTGTACTGCTTTGTGGAAAGCGGAGATTCCCAGGGACATGGGGAACCGCCCACCAAGCTGAAAAACCCAAAGGTTTTCAAACCATTTGAAATGTTTGTCCGTATGTACGGACTTCCCTCATACCACGAGATGGATCCCACCATCTTTGTGGCGCTTACTTATATCGTGATTTTCGGAGCGATGTTCGGAGACGCCGGCCAGGGACTCTGCCTGGCAGTGGGCGGTTTTCTGCTGTATCACTTCAAGAAAATCGATCTTGCTGCCATTATCGGCACGGCAGGTATCTGCTCCACCATCTTTGGTCTTCTCTTCGGAAGTATCTTTGGTTTTGAGGATGTGATTCCTGCCCTTTGGCTGCGGCCCACCACCGCCATGGCGGATGTGCCGTTTCTCGGAAAACTGAATACCGTGTTTGTGGTAGCCATCGGCTTCGGTATGTTTTTGATACTTCTGACCATGATTTTCCATATCGTCAACGGCATCCGCAATCACGATGTGGAAAATATCTGGTTTGACCAGAACGCCGTGGCCGGACTGGTATTTTACGGTTCCCTGGTAGCTGTTATCCTGCTGTTTTCCTCAGGACATGCGCTGCCGGCAACCGTCGTTCTCGTGGTCATGTTCGGAGTCCCTCTGCTGATTATCATGCTGAAGGAGCCGCTGACCCGTTTTGTGACCAAACAGTCTCCCGCCATCGAAGGGGGAAAGGCCATGTTCTTTGTGCAGAGTTTCTTCGAGCTGTTTGAGGTGATGCTCAGTTACCTGTCCAACACCCTTTCCTTTATCCGTATCGGCGCGTTTGCCATCAGTCACGCTTCCATGATGGAGGTGGTCCTGATGCTGGCTGGCGCGGAGGCAGGTACTCCCAACTGGCTGGTGATCATTCTGGGAAATATTTTCGTCACCGGCATGGAGGGACTGATTGTGGGTATCCAGGTGCTTCGTCTGGAATACTACGAGATGTTCAGCCGTTTCTACAACGGAGGCGGCAAACCGTTCAAACCGTTTTTAAAGAAAGAAAACTAAAGGATATATTTCTAGGAGGAAAATTATTATGACTACCATTATTGAAATCACTGTTGCAGCCGCATTGATTCTGAGCATCATCGTTCCCTGGGGAGCATTTCTCCTGGGCGAGAAAAACCGGAAACGTTACAAGAAATCCCTGGCGGCCAACTGCTTTTTCTTCTTCGGCACTCTGGTGGTGGCTTCCGTAGCCATGCTGGCTGGCGCCCAGACGGTACAGGCTGCTGACGCGGCGGCAGGCAGCGGACTGGCACAGGGCCTTGGTTATCTGGGCGCGGCTCTCGTAACCGGACTTTCCGGCATCGGCTCCGGTATCGCCGTTGCCAGCTCTGCCAGCGCGGCTCTGGGCGCCATCAGCGAGGATGGTTCCCTGTTCGGTAAATCCATGATTTTCGTAGCCATGGCGGAAGGTATCGCTCTGTATGGACTGATTATCTCCTTCATGATTCTCAGCAGACTGTAAAAGGCGGAATGTAAGATGAAAATGTTTCTGATCAGCGACAACATTGATACCCAGACAGGTATGCGTCTGGCAGGCGTGGACGGCGTGGTGGTCCATGAACGGGAAGAGCTGCGCCAGGCTCTGGAGAAGGCTCTGGCTGACAAGGAAATCGGTATTCTCCTGCTGACTGAAAAATTCGGCAGGGAATTCCCCGAAATCGTGGACGATGTGAAGCTGAACCACCGGGTTCCCCTGATCGTGGAAATCCCCGACCGGCACGGAACCGGACGGAAACCGGACTTTATCACATCCTATGTCAACGAGGCCATCGGGCTGAAGCTGTGAAACTGCTGAAAATCTCAGAATAGAAGAAGGTGAAGACTTTGACAACCGAAGAAAAATTACAGCATTTTTTTGACGCCTCCATCCAGAGTGCCTCTGAGGAAGCGGAAAAGATGAAAAAAGAGCATAAAGAAGCCCTGGACAAGCTTTTTGAGGAGCACCGGGCAGCCATGGAGCGGCAGGCAGGCGCCCAGCTTCAGGCTGAGTCTGACCGGCTGAAACGTGACATCAACAAGGAGGTGTCCGCCCGGCAGCTGGAATTCCGGCGCCAGTATTCCGCCAGAACGGAGGAAATCAAGTCTCTGCTGTTCGCCGAGGTGGAGGATAAGCTGAAAAAATTCAAGACCTCTCCGGAGTATTTTGATTATCTGGAGAAAATCATCCGGCAAGCCCTCTCCTTCGCGGGAGAGGATGCCATTACCGTTTACATTGATCCGTCGGATGAGGCGCTCCTTCCCCGTCTTGCCGAAACACTGGGCATAAATCCCAGCATTTCCCGGGAAGCCTGGGGCGGCGGCATGCGGGCTGTGATCCGTTCCAAAAACATTCTGATCGACAACTCATTTGCTACGCTGCTTGATGAGGCGCGGAAGGAATATATCTTTACCGGAGGTATGGCAGATGAATAATACTGGAATTATCTACGGGATCAACGGTCCCGTGGTTTATCTGAAAGGAAAAACCGGCTTCCGCATGTCGGAGATGGTTCATGTGGGCGCCGAGCATCTGGTGGGCGAGGTGATCGCCCTGACGAAAGACAGAACCACGGTTCAGGTATTTGAGGAAACCACCGGCCTGAAGCCGGGCGCCAAGGTAACCGGCACCGGAGACGCCATTTCCGTGACCCTGGGCCCCGGAATCCTCAACAACATTTTCGACGGTATCCAGCGTCCCCTGGGGGAAATCGCCCAACATTCCGGAAAATACATCAGCCGGGGTGTCAGTGTGGATTCCCTGGACACTGAGAAAAAATGGCAGGTTCATCTGACGGTGGCGCCGGGAGATCAGGTTTCCGGCGGAACCATCATCGCGGAAACTCAGGAAACGGCTTCCATCGTACACAAATCCATGGTTCCGCCCGATGTGTCGGGTACGGTAACCTGGGTGGCTGCCGACGGTGAGTACACCATTCTGGATCCCATCGTGACGCTGGAGCTTCCCGACGGTTCCAAAAAGGATCTGACCCTGTGCCAGAAATGGCCCATCCGGATTCCCCGCCCCACCAGGCGGCGCTATCCCGCTTCCGTTCCTCTGGTGACCGGACAGAGAATCCTGGACACCATGTTCCCCATCGCCAAAGGCGGCACCGCTGCCGTTCCCGGCGGTTTCGGAACAGGAAAGACCATGACCCAGCATCAGATCGCCAAATGGTCCGATGCGGATATCATTATTTATATCGGCTGCGGAGAGCGCGGCAATGAGATGACTCAGGTACTGGAGGAATTTGGAGAACTGGTGGATCCCAGATCCGGCAATCTTCTGATGCACCGGACAGCGCTGATCGCCAACACCTCCAACATGCCCGTGGCCGCCCGTGAGGCTTCCATCTACACCGGCCTTACCCTGGCGGAATATTACCGGGATATGGGATACGATGTGGCTATCATGGCCGATTCCACCTCCCGCTGGGCGGAGGCGCTGCGTGAGCTGTCCGGCCGTCTGGAGGAGATGCCTGCCGAGGAAGGTTTCCCCGCCTATCTGGCTTCCCGTCTGTCGGCCTTTTACGAGAGAGCCGGCATGATGGAAAACCTCAACGGCACCGAGGGCAGCGTGTCCATCATCGGAGCCGTATCCCCCCAGGGAGGCGATTTCTCCGAGCCCGTAACTCAGAATACCAAGCGTTTCGTCCGCTGCTTCTGGGGTCTGGACAAATCCCTGGCTTACGCCCGCCATTTCCCGGCGATTCACTGGCTCACCAGCTACAGCGAATATCTCGGCGACCTGGCTCCCTGGTATCAGGAACATGTGAACAAAAACTTCATCGACCTGAGAAATCAGCTGATGGCTCTTCTGAACCAGGAAAGCAGCCTGATGGAGATTGTAAAGCTGATCGGAAGCGATGTGCTTCCCGACGATCAGAAGCTGGTTCTGGAAATCGCCCGGGTAATCCGTCTGGGATTTCTGCAGCAGAATGCCTTCCACCAGGAGGATACCTGTGTTCCCATGGAAAAGCAGTATAAGATGATGGAAACCATCCTCTATCTCTACAAAAAGTCCAGAGCGCTGATTACCATGGGAATGCCCATGTCCATCCTGAAGGAGGACACTATTTTCGAAAAAGTAATCGCCATCAAGTATGATGTTCCCAACAATCATCTGGAAATGTTCGATGACTACAAAAAGGCCATCGACACCTTCTACGACAAGGTGCTGGAAAAGAACGGATAAGGAGGAAGCATCATGGCAATCGAATATTTAGGATTAAGCGAAATCAACGGCCCTCTGGTGGTTCTGGAGGGCGTCAAGGACGCCGCCTATGAGGAGATTGTGGAATTCTCCATAGACGGTGAGGAAAAGAAACTGGGGCGTATCGTGGAGATCTACGAGGACAAGGCAGTCATCCAGGTGTTTGAGGGCACCGACAGCATGTCCCTGGAAAACACCCACACCCGCCTGACAGGCCATCCCATGGAAATCGGGCTGTCGGAAAAGATTCTGGGAAGAACTTTCGACGGCATCGGCAATCCCATCGACGGCCTGGGCCCCATTGTGGCCGAGACAAAAGTAAACATCAACGGGCTTCCCTTAAATCCCGTGACCAGAGAGTATCCGAGAAACTATATCCGGACCGGTATTTCCGCCATCGACGGTCTGACCACTCTGATCCGCGGTCAGAAGCTGCCCATTTTCTCCGGAAACGGTCTTCCCCATGACCGGCTGGCTGCCCAGATCGTGCAGCAGGCCTCCCTGGGAGAAAATTCCGATGAGAAATTCGCCATCGTATTTGCGGCCATGGGCGTTAAATACGACGTGGCAGAGTTCTTCCGCCGTACCTTTGAGGAAAGCGGTGTGTCGGACCATGTGGTGATGTACCTGAACCTGGCCAATGACCCGGTGGTGGAGCGTCTGATCACGCCGAAGGTGGCTCTGAGCGCCGCGGAATACCTTGCCTTTGAGAAAGGTATGCATATCCTGGTTATTCTGACGGATATCACCTCCTTCTGCGAGGCCATGCGTGAGGTTTCCTCCTCCAAAGGAGAGATTCCTTCCCGTAAGGGTTATCCCGGCTATCTGTACAGTGAGCTGGCCACCCTGTACGAGCGGGCCGGCATCGTCCAGGGACAGGAGGGGTCTGTGACCCAGATTCCCATCCTGACCATGCCCAACGACGATATCACCCACCCCATCCCGGATTTGACCGGTTACATCACGGAGGGGCAGATCGTTCTGGACCGGCAGCTGCACGGACAGTCCATCTATCCGCCCATCAATGTGCTTCCCTCCCTGTCCCGTCTGATGAAGGACGGCATCGGAGAAGGCTATACGAGAGCGGATCATCAGGATGTGGCCAACCAGCTCTTCTCCTGCTACGCCAAAGTTGGCGATGCCCGGGCGCTGGCTTCCGTTATCGGCGAGGATGAGCTGTCGCCCCTGGACAAAAAGTATCTGGTCTTCGGCAACGCTTTTGAGAAGCAGTTCGTGGGCCAGGGTGAATTTGAAAACCGTACCATTCAGCAGACGCTGGATATCGGCTGGAAGCTTCTGGGAATCCTTCCCAAGGAGGAGCTGGACCGGATCGACACCAAGGTGCTGAATCAGTATTACAAGCCCACCGAGGTGGATCTGGCCGCGGAAGCCAAAGCGGAAGCCGATGCCATGAGGGAGTAAAGGGGGAATATTATGGATCCGAATACCTTCCCAACCAAAGGCAATCTGATTCTGGCCAAAAACTCGCTGGCCCTGTCCCGCCAGGGCTTTGACCTGATGGACAGGAAACGGAATATCCTGATCCGGGAGATGATGAACCTGATCGAGGAGGCCAGAGGAATCCAGTCTCAGATCGACCAGACCTTCCGCGAGGCCTACGCGGCCCTCCAGAAGGCCAATGTGGAGATCGGCATTAACACGGTGCAGACCATCTCCTATACGGTTCCCATTGAGGATTCCATCCGGATCAAAACCCGGAGTATCATGGGAACGGAGATTCCGCTGGTGGAGGCTGAACCGGACGGGGATTCTCCCACCTATGCCTTTTACAACACCAAGGAATCCCTGGACGCCGCCCGGGTGGCTTTTGAGAAGGTGAAAGCCCTGACCATTAAGCTGTCCATGGTGGAAAACTCCGCCTACCGGCTGGCAACCAATATCAAGAAGACCCAGAAAAGAGCCAACGCGCTGAAGAACATCACCATTCCTCATTATGAGCAGCTGACAAAGGATATCAGCAACGCGCTGGAGGAAAAGGAGCGGGAGGAATTTACCCGGCTGAAGGTGATTAAGAGGATGCATTTGAATAACTGACGAACTGAGCGTATGTGTCGCCTGATATACCCGTATACAGAAGGCCACATACGCTCTGTCTGTTATCGGACAATACACCGCGTTCTCCCCGCTGCAGGAAGTCCCTTCCGGAGAGGAACGTGGTTTTTTGCTGCCTGTATGGCAAATCCGCCGCGTCAAATTCCACATTTTTCTTAAGCTGTTAACATAAGTTTCCTTTAAATTGTATGATAATTTGACACAATTTTATCCACTATGAGATATTCCGATTGTCAAGAGTTTTTCCACATTAATTACTTCTAAAATCCGATTTATCACATATATACAAAACATCTGTTTCCTTTTTCGTTATGTAAATCCGGGTTTTCCACAGGATAAAATGTGG
>CBJMC01400__coassemble_968_pt1 | contig 22067 bp, 19 predicted proteins | sample CBJMC01400__metabat2_low_PE_039 | metagenome-assembled genome bin CBJMC01400
GCGCCAGGCTGCGGGAAACGCAGCCTGTGTGCATGCTTTTGTGACAGTGAAGCCGAAAGGCTGAACTGTTACCCCAAAGCAGGTGTTGGCCGGTCAGGGCTGCCTCTCCCTGTGCTGGAACTGGCCGGGGGAGCAGCCGAACTGCCGGCGGAAATATCTGGTGAAATGCTGGATGGAGGGGAAGCCGCACAGCCGGGCCACCTGCTGTACCTGAAGGGCGCGGTTGGTGAGCAGGATGCGCGCCTTGTCCATGCGGGCGGCCATCAGCTCCGCCTTGGGGGTGGTGTGGAAGAACAGCCGGTAGTAGCGGTAGAACTGGCTTTTACCCATGCTGCACCGGGCCAGCAGCCGGTCGATGGACCAGTCCTCCTGGCAGGACTCCAGCATTTCCAGGCGGAGCGCCTGAAAGGTCTGAAGGAGAGTGGCGTCCTGGGGGGAAGAGGGCGCCGGATGGTTCAGGAAACGGGAGATCAGCAGAATCAGAGATTCCGTCAGAAGCCGGATTTTCTCCTGGTAATAGGGCGCTTTTTCCAGGTATTCCCGCTGGATTTCCTTCAGAAGATCGTCGATGGCGGAGACATCGGCGGGATAGAAGGGACGGTTTTCGGGGATCGGATATTTTTTCTCCAGCGCAAGATCCGTGGAAAAGTGCATATAGCTGTTCCGGAATTTCCGGACGGCCTGGTAATCCTGGCAGACACCGGGCGTGTACAGGATGCAGGCGTTTTCTCTGAGAATGGTGATCTTTCCGTCCATTCGGAATTTCATGGGGGTTTTCAGCAGGAGAAAAAGATAATCCCCGCTGCCCTGGGGACGGTAGATCCGGTCGCAGTCAGAATTGGTACGGTTATATTCGCAGTAATGAATTTCAAACATAAAACAGCTTCCTTTCGCGGGCGGTAAGGGGGATGTGGGTGAAATATCAGGCAGAGGGGCCGGATAGGGTGAAGGTAGCAAAAACCGGAGAAAAAGTCAAGTATTTCGGAGAAAAAGGAATGGAAGGGCAGGGGAGGGAAAGGTACAATGGTAAAAAAGTCAAATACTCCGCAGCAAGCTACGGGGCATTTGAGCCTCGCGGCAGTCGCCAAATGGACATGCAAGCATGTCCGCTTGGCTCGTTGCCCGCAGGAATAAATGTATGCAGGATGGACGCGGCGCCGGGAAACGGAGAGCTGCGGGAAGGAGGCAGAAGAAAGATGAAAAAAGCACAGGTGATTGTGGATCAGCATTTTCTGGTGGGGGACGTGGACAAACGGATTTTTGGTTCCTTTATCGAGCATCTGGGAAGAGCGGTCTATGAGGGAATTTATCAGCCGGGCAGCAAATTTGCCGATGAGGAGGGGCTGCGCCGGGATGTGCTGGAGCTGGTGCGGCAGCTTCAGGTGCCGGTGGTCCGGTATCCGGGAGGGAATTTTGTTTCCGGTTATCACTGGGAGGATGGCGTGGGGCCGAAGAATCAGCGTCCCGCCCGGGTGGATCCGGCCTGGCAGGTGATCGAGACCAATGAATTCGGCCTCAACGAGTTTGCTTCCTGGGCCAGGAAGGCGCAGGCAGAGGTGATGATGGCGGTGAACCTGGGAACCAGAGGCCCGGAGGACGCGAAGAATATTCTGGAATACTGTAATTTCCGGGAAGGTACCTATTACAGTGACCTGCGCAGGAAACACGGTTACGAGGAGCCTCACAATATTAAACTGTGGTGCATGGGGAATGAGATGGACGGTCCCTGGCAGATGGGGCACAAGACGGCGGAGGAATACGGCCGGGCAGCCCAGGAGACGGGGCGGCTGATGAAAATGATGGATTCCTCCATTGAGACGGTGGCCTGCGGAAGCTCCAACCTGGAAATGCCCACCTTCGGAAGCTGGGAGGAGACGGTGCTGGAGATCTGCTACGATCAGGTGGATTATCTGTCGCTGCACCAGTATTATGGAAACCGGGAGGATGATACGCCGGATTTCCTTGCCAGCAGCGTGGGGATGGACCGGTTTATTTCTTCCGTGGTGTCCATCTGCGACTGTGTGAAGGCGAAACAGAGAAAGAAAAAGCAGATTAATCTTTCCTTTGACGAGTGGAATGTGTGGTACCATTCCAATGAGGCGGACGAGAAGCTGCCCAAATGGGTGAAGGCGCCGCACCAGCTGGAGGATATCTACAATTTTGAGGATGCGCTGCTGGTGGGAAGTATGCTGATTACCCTGCTGCGTCACGCGGACCGGGTGAAAATCGCCTGCCTGGCCCAGCTGGTCAACGTGATCGCTCCCATCATGACGTCAGATACAGGCGCCTGGAGACAGACGATCTTCTATCCCTTCCTCTACACCAGCCGGTACGGCAGAGGAACGGTGCTGAATACGGTGGTGAAGGCGCCGGTGTATGAGAGCAGGACTTACGGGGAAGCTTCCTATCTGGACGCGGTGCTGGTGTGGAACCAGGAGCAGGAGGAGCTGACCATGTTCGCGGTCAATAAGGATCTGGAAGAGGATATGGAGGTTTCCTGCGATCTGAGGCAGTTCGCGGACTACCGGATCGTGGAGCATCAGGTGCTTACGCATACGGATCTGAAGGCGGTGAATACAGAGGAAAATCCCGATGAAGTGACGGTAAGGCCGGGAAGCGGCGCGCGGCTGGAGGAGGGAAAACTGACGGCGGTGCTGGGAAAACACAGCTGGCAGATGATCCGGATGGCCAGAAACGCCAGATAAGGATGGAAGAAAAAAGCAAAAGGGATTATAATGGGGCTGCCGCGCTTTGGTGTGGCAGCCCCGTTCGCGGGCGGGATTATTTTCCGGCGGGCCGCAAGCCTGCGTACTGGCTGTTGCGGCGCATTTCCCCGGGGGTGCAGTTGAAACGGTTTTTGTACATTTTCATAAACAGTTTGTAATTGGTGAAGCCGTGCTTTTCCAGCAGATCCTGGATGCTCAGATCAGTGTCCAGCAGATCCCGGGCGATGTGCTCCAGGCGGATGGAGTTTACATAATCAAGGAAGGTCATTCCCATGTATTTTTTGAAGAAGCGGGTGAAGTAATCGGGGTTCAGGGATACCTCTCCCGCAATCTGATCCAGGGTGATATCCTCCGCATAGTGCTCCCTCACATAGGAGGTGATATGGCCCAGGCGGCTGATGTATTTGGCGGAGCTTTCCTTCTCGGCGGGGCTTACATCCTCCCGGAAAAAGGTCACCAATTCATAGAGCAGCTGGAAAATCAGGCTGTGGAACCGGAGACCTGCCGCGGAAGAGGAAAGGGGCCAGAGACGGCAGATATCTTCGAGACAGTTCCGGATGTTTTCATATTCCTCCGGATGACGGCCAGGTTCCCGGGAGGCGGGAAGACGGAAGCGGATCCGGTCAATATCCGGAAGATACCGCCTTAAAAAGGGGTACAGGATCTGCAGAACCATGCAGCGGCAGTGCTCACGGCTCTGTATGCTGTGGATTTCCCGGGAATTGATTATCAGATACTCCCCTGCCCGCAGGACGCGGCCGGGCTGCTGTTCGGTGGAAACCTCCTGGCTGCCTTCCAGGATATACAGGATTTCCAGGCTGTTATGCCAGTGGGGTGTCACATATTCCCGGCCCCGGTCATCGATGCGGAAAATGACGTCGCTGTTGGAATTGCAGGAAATATTTTCATGGGTATAGGGAATCATGGAGCCATCCTTTCCTGCCGGCGGCGGGCGGGGCCCGGCGGCATGTCTGACAGTTGTGCAGTTTTCCGGGCCGGCAGGAAATCCGGCAGAAAACAGTTATGTTTATTTTAGCACAGAGAGGTCCGGAAGGAAACCCTAAAGGATCCCTTTATGGCCATGCGGCCAGGAAAAGAGGAAACCCTAAAGGATCCCTTTATGGCCATGCGGCCGGAAAAGAGGAAACCCTAAAGGAAAGGATGAAGAGATGATGACAGAGAGAAGAAAACGCAGAGAATGGACGCTTCTGGCGGTGGTGGTGCTGTTCTGGTTTGCCCAGTACGTTTATATCCCGTACCAGACGCCGTTTCTGACAGGAAAGGGCGTGGCGGCGGGGATGATCGGCACGGTGGTGGGCGCCTATGGGGTAACGCAGATGATTTTCCGGCTGCCGGTGGGGGTGATGGCGGACTGGGCGGGACGCCACAGGATCTTTGTGTCTGCCGGAGCAGCGCTGGCCGCGCTGGCTTCCATGGTGCGGCTTCTGGCGCCAGGCGGCATGGGATTTCTTGTTGCCAATCTGATCGGCGGCTGTGCCTCTTCCATGTGGATTTCTTATATGGTGCTGTTTTCGGAGTATTTTTCTGCCCAGGAGCAGCAGAAAGCCACCAGCCGGGTCATTATGGCCTGTAACCTGGGAATGTGTCTGGGATTTGTGTTCAGTTCCCTGCTCTATGCCCGTACCGGCATGGCTTTTCTGTGTGCCTCCGGCATGGCGGCAGGACTTCTGGGCCTTTTGATTTCTCTGGGCGTGCGGGAGGCGGATGAAAATACCGGGACAGAAAAGAGAAAAAGAGGAAGCCGTTACGGGAAGAAGGAAAAGGGGCGGGTGCGCCAGCTTCTGCAGATCTGCGGGAACCGGCGGCTGATCCTGTTTTCCTGCCTGGCGCTGATTCAGCAGGGAATTCAGATGTCCACCGCCATGTCTTTCACTACCCAGAGGCTGGAGGTGCTGGGAGCCTCTTCCCTGTATATCGGTCTGGCTTCGGTGTTCTATATGATTGCCGCGGTGGTTTCCGCCCAGTTCGCCTCCACCAGCCTCTGCGAGAAGAGAGGAGCCAGATTCTATGTGCCGGTGGTGTTTGCCCTGACCGGCCTATACTGCGTGCTGGTGCCGCTGACCGGCAGCCGGATGCTGATCTTCCTTCTGCAGGCGTTTCCGGGGATGTCCACGGGAATTCTCCTGTCCTACCTGACCTCAGAGTCCATGAAGGAGGTTCCGGAGGATAAAAAATCAACCGCCATGGGATTTTTCCAGGCCGTCTACGCGGTGGGAATGACCGGGTTCCCTGCGGCGGCGGGAGCGTTGACGGAGCGGTGGAATATGACGGCCGGATTTGGATTTCTGGCGGTTGCGGCGTTTGCGGGGCTTGGGATTTCCTGCTGGTACTACAGAAGAGAAGGAAAGTCCGGGGCCCGGCAGCGGAACTGACGGACGGGAATTTCCGTGAAAAGGAAACGGCAGAAAGGAAGCTGTGCCGGGCGGCGCTTCTTTCTGCCGGAAATGTGGGGACGGCTGTATGTCAGACCGTCATATTCAGGTACAGGTTCAGTTTGCGGACCAGAAGGATGGGATCGATGCCGTGTTCCAGGGCAGCTTCCTCAATGGTCTCGCCGGCTGCCTGGGCGCAGCCAACACACTGCATGCCTGACTGCATCAGGATCTGGGCGGCCCGGGGATCCATCTTCAACAGGTCAGGGATGGTCATCTCTTTCGTGATTTTTTCCATGGTAAATCTCCTTATCTTTTAGTAACAGTATCGTGCTTTAATATTATTCAGCCCTATGCTTCCGGGCAGTCTCCATCCAGAATGTCAATCTGGCATGCGGCCATGGCATTCAGGGCGTTTGCGTGGCTGGCGGGGGTAACGCCGGCGCAGCAGGAGGCGTCCACGGCAATGGGCGTCTCCGGAAGATATGCTTTCAGCAGCAGGGCGTTGGATATCACGCAGATATCCGTGCACAGCCCGGTCAGCGTCACGGATGAAATTTCACCATCGCCGGCCAGCCGGCTGACATATTCGGCCAGGGAGACGCTGCCGAAGGTGGGCTTGTCAAAGATCCGGTCGCCGGGGCGGACGCAGGCGGCAATTTCCGGCGCCAGCTGCCAGCCCTCCGTGTCCCGGATGCAGTGCCTTACCGGAAGTTTCCTGCCCTCCGCCGTATCCAGATAGTCTTCCCCGTGGGTATCCCTGGTATAGATTACCGGTCCGTCCCACTGGCGGATTTTCCGGCAGAGAGGACCGAGAATCTTCTGAGCCTCCGGGGTACCCAGGGCCTGGGAAATGAAATCGTTCTGCATATCCACAACAATTAAAAGTGGTTTCATAGTAATGCTACCTCCTGAAATCTGTCCATATCCGGAAGAACCGGAGTGATCTTTTCCTTTACTTTAGCACGGATTTTCTCAAAAGCATAGATAAAAATTACGGCAGTACTTCTTTGAAAAAAAACGGAAGGGATTCCGCTCCCGGAAGGGCTCCGGATCCGGCACTCTGTACAGTTTTGCGCGTATCCGAAAAGAGTTGGGGCGTGTTTCCGGGAGAGACAACTGACTTTTTGGGAAAGACGTTTGCAATATTACGGAGAATGAGGAGACGGGGAGGGCAAATGTATCATTTCTGCATAAAAAGGACATGGAACCGCATAAAATGGGCATTTTTGAGTTGACAAACCGGTTTGAGGGAGTTAATATGTAGAAATATTAAAGCATTAAAGAAGTAAAGTATGAAGGAGGAGACTATTATGAAAATGAAAAGAGTGGCCAGCCTGATGCTGGCATCTGTGCTGGCAGTTGGATCCCTGGCTGCCTGCGGAAATGATTCCGGATCAGAAGGCGGTGAATCTGCCAGCTCCGATACCTTTAAAATCGGCGGTATCGGGCCTACCACCGGAGATGCCGCGGCATACGGTATCGCTGTACAGAACGGCGCGCAGCTGGCGGTTGATGAGATCAACGCTGACGGCGGAATCAACGGAAAGCAGATTGAGTTCAAGTTCGAGGATGATCAGAATGATTCCGAGAAATCTGTAAATGCTTACAACACTCTGAAAGACTGGGGTATGCAGATGCTGGTGGGAACCGTAACTTCCACTCCCTGTACCGCGGTTGTGGAGGAAACCCATAAAGACAATATGTATCAGCTGACCCCGTCCGCAACGGCTGTTGAGAGTATTCAGTACGACAACGCGTTCCGTATCTGCTTCTCCGATCCCAGCCAGGGTACTGCGTCCGCTGATTATATCGCGGATAACGGCCTTGCCACCAAGGTGGCTGTGATCTACAACAGCTCCGACGTATATTCTTCCGGTATCTACCAGAACTTCGCCACAGAGGCACAGGCAAAGGGTCTGGAGGTAGTGGCCGCGGAAGCCTTTACCGCAGACAGCAAGACAGATTTCTCCGTTCAGCTGCAGAAAGCAAAGGATTCCGGCGCTGAGCTGGTATTCCTGCCCATTTACTATCAGGAAGCTTCCCTGATTCTGACCCAGGCGGACAGAATGGGATTTGACACCACATTCTTCGGATGCGACGGACTGGACGGTATCCTGGATGTGGAGGGATTCGATACCTCCCTGGCAGAGGGCGTTATGCTGCTGACTCCGTTCACCGCGGACGCGCAGGATGAGAAAACCCAGACCTTCGTAAAGGCCTATGAGGAAGCTTTTGAGATCGCTCCGATTCAGTTCGCTGCTGACGCTTATGACTGTATCTATGCTATCAAGGCAGCGGCAGAGCAGGCAGAGATCACACCGGATATGAGCGTATCCGATCTGTGCGACGCCATGAAGACCGCAATGACTGAGATTACCATTGACGGACTTACCGGAAGCGGCATCACCTGGGATGAGAGTGGTGAGCCCTCCAAGGAAGCAAAAGCGGTTATCATCTCCAACGGCACTTACGAGGCAATGTAATACAGGTAGCTGGATGGCACCGGGGCCGCCTTTGGGCGGCCCTTTTTGCGATTTGTCCTCCGCGGGGCAATGGCAGACGGGTATCTGACGGAAATCATTTTTTGACATTTCCGGACACATTTCCAGTTGCGGTGAAAAGAAAGCCTGTGCTATAATAATTTGAATACTTGTGACAGTGAGCCTTCCGGTTTCCCTGCTGCAAATACTTTTACAGAAAAATGAGAGGGTGTGTATATGAGTTTTATTTCGTATTTAATCAATGGATTAAGTCTGGGAAGCGTATACGCAATCATCGCCCTGGGGTACACCATGGTGTACGGTATCGCCAAGATGCTGAACTTCGCACACGGCGACGTCATCATGATCGGCGCGTACGTGGCGCTGACCTGTATGACCAGCGCGGGGCTTCCGCCTCTGGTGAGTGTGCTGATTGCGGTTGTGGCCTGTACGGTTCTGGGTGTGCTGATTGAGCGCATAGCCTATAAACCGCTGAGAAACGCGGCGTCTCCCCTGGCGGTGCTGATTACTGCCATCGGCGTCAGCTACCTTCTGCAGAATGTGGCCCTGCTGATTTTCGGAGCCAATAATCAGTCTTTCCAGTCCGTAGTGAGCTGGGCAGGACTCTCTTTAGCGGGCGGCGCGCTGAATATTACCGGCGAGACGATTGTCACCATCGTTGTCTGCGTTATCATTATGGTGGGACTGATGCTTTTTATCCGCAAGTCCAAAGCCGGACAGGCCATGCGTGCCGTGTCAGAGGATAAGGGCGCGGCTCAGCTGATGGGAATCAATGTAAACGGAACCATCGCGCTGACCTTTGCCATCGGTTCCGCTCTGGCTGCGGTGGCCGGCGTGCTTCTGTGTTCCGCTTATCCCAGCCTGTCTCCCTATACGGGCGCCATGCCCGGCATCAAGGCCTTCGTGGCGGCGGTGTTCGGCGGTATCGGTTCTATTCCCGGCGCGTTTATCGGAGGTATTCTGCTGGGCGTCATTGAGATCCTGGCAAGAGCCTATATTTCATCCCAGATGGCGGACGCCATTGTGTTTGCGGTCCTGATTATTGTCCTTCTGGTGAAACCCACGGGTATTCTCGGAAAGAACGTTCAGGAGAAAGTGTAGGTGGATGAGATGTTGAAGAATATGAAAAAGACAACAAAAAGTAATCTGATCACCTATGGTATGGTGATCGCGGCATTTATCATTGTTCAGATTCTGACTGCCACAGGAAATATTTCCAGCCTCCTGGAAGGACTGATGGTGCCTCTGTGCATCTATTCGATTCTGGCGGTATCTCTGAACCTGGTGGTTGGTTTCCTGGGCGAACTCAGCCTTGGCCATGCGGGATTTATGTGCGTGGGAGCATTTACCAGCGCGTTCTTCTCCAAATGTGTGCAGGATACCATTACCGTGGCGCCGCTGCGTTTCTTCCTGGCATTGCTGGTGGGCGCCGCTGCCGCCGCTGTTTTCGGAATCATTATCGGAATTCCGGTACTTCGTCTGAAAGGCGATTATCTGGCTATCGTAACGCTGGCTTTTGGCGAGATCATCAAGAACCTGGTAAACGTGGTGTGGATCGGAAGAGACTCCAACGGATTCCATTTCTCCATGAAAGATGTGATGTCCCTGAATATGGAGACTGACGGACAGGTGATTGTCAACGGCCCCCAGGGAATTACGGGAACGCCCCAGGATGCTACTTTCCTGGCCGGTATCCTCCTGGTGCTGGTGACACTGTTTATTGTCACCAATCTGGTACATTCCAGAGACGGCCGGGCAATCATGGCTATCCGCGACAACCGGATTGCCGCGGAATCTGTGGGCATCAATGTGACAAAGTACAAACTGATGGCATTTACCATTTCCGCCGCCCTGGCCGGTCTGGCCGGTGTGCTGTATGCCCACAATCTGTCCACATTGACTGCTACTACCAACAATTTCGGATACAACCAGTCCATTATGATTCTGGTGTTTGTGGTGCTGGGAGGCATCGGAAATATCCGCGGCTCTGTCATCGCCGCAGTGGTGCTGACTCTGCTTCCGGAGCTTCTGAGAGGTCTGTCCGATTACCGGATGCTGATCTACGCGATTGTACTGATCGTCATGATGCTGTTCAACTGGGCACCCAAGAGCATTGAGTGGAGAGAGAAGCATCTGGCATTTCTGAAAAAAAAGAAAAATTCTCCCAGCGCGGCTTCTGCCGGGGCGGATGGAAGAAAGGAGGCCAGATAAACCATGGCTGCATTACTGGACGTAAAAAATCTCGGAATCTCCTTTGGAGGCCTCCGGGCAGTGGACAGCTTTGATCTTTCCATTCAAAAGGAACAGCTGTACGGATTGATCGGACCCAACGGCGCCGGAAAAACCACAGTATTTAACCTGCTGACCGGTGTGTATAAGCCGGACACCGGAAAGGTAATTCTGGACGGAACAGATATTACGGGAAAGAAGATCATAGAGATCAACAGGGACGGTATTGCCCGTACCTTTCAGAATATTCGCCTGTTCAAGGAACTGACCGTTCTGGAAAATGTAAAAGTGGGTCTTCACAATCATCATTCTTACTCCACCATCGAGGGTATCCTGCGCCTTCCCCGTTACCGGAAGGTAGAGCGGGAGATGGATGAGAAGGGTATGGAGCTTCTGAAAGTATTCGGCCTGGAAAATGAGGCACAGGTAAAGGCATCCAACCTGCCATACGGAAAACAGAGGAAGCTGGAGATCGCAAGAGCCCTGGCTACAGATCCCAGACTGCTTCTGCTGGATGAGCCGGCTGCCGGCATGAATCCCAATGAGACCGGCGAGCTGATGGATACTATCCGCTTTGTGCGGGATGAATTTCACATGACCATCCTTCTGATCGAGCATGACATGAAGCTGGTGAGCGGGATCTGCGAGGAACTGACGGTGCTGAACTTCGGCCAGATTCTGGCTCAGGGTTCCACCAGCCAGGTGCTGAATGATCCCAAGGTAATCACGGCATATCTGGGAGAATAGGAGGAGACGGTTATGGCAATGCTTACAATCAAAGACCTGGAAGTTTACTACGGTGTAATCCAGGCAATCAAAGGAGTTTCCTTTGAGGTGAATCAGGGAGAGGTCATCGCTTTGATCGGCGCCAACGGCGCGGGAAAAACCACGATTCTCCATACCATCACCGGACTGATCTCCCCCAAAAAGGGATCGGTGCTGTTTGAGGGAAATGAGCTGACAAAGATGCCGGCCCATAAGATTGTATCGCTGGGTATGGCACATGTGCCGGAGGGACGGCGTGTATTTGCGGATTTGAGTGTTTACGAGAATTTGAGGATGGGTGCCTATACCCGGAAGGACAAAGGCGAGATCGAGGCAACGCTGGAGAAGGTTTATGACCGTTTCCCCAGACTGAAGGAGAGAAGAAATCAGATGGCGGGAACCTTAAGCGGAGGTGAGCAGCAGATGCTGGCCATGGGCCGGGCGCTGATGTCCAAACCGAAGATCCTGCTGATGGACGAGCCGTCCATGGGGCTTTCTCCTATCATGGTGAACGAGATCTTTTCCATTATCCAGGAGGTCAGCGACAGCGGCACCACGGTGCTTCTGGTGGAGCAGAACGCCAAAAAGGCGCTGGCCATCGCCGACAGAGGCTATGTGCTGGAAACCGGAAAAATTGTTCTGGAAGGAAAGGCATCCGACCTTCTGAACGATGATTCCATTAAGAAAGCATATTTAGGTGAATAGGGGGTGCGTCTTATGGATAACGTAGTAATTACCATTGCCAGACAGTATGGAAGCGGCGGAAAGACCATTGCGGCCATGCTGGCGAAAGAGCTGGGAGTCAACTGCTACAGCCGGGAGATCCTGAAAATGGCTTCCGAGGAAAGCGGCATCAATGAGCGGCTGTTCGGTAAAGCGGACGAACGGGTGAAGATGGGCAGCTGGTTCAAGGTCCTGAAAAGACCGTATGAGGGAGAATTGCTGCCTCCGGAAAGCAGTGGTTTTGTGTCGGATGAAAACCTTTTCAATTATCAGGCCAAAATCATCAAGGATCTGGCGGAAAAAGAATCTTGTGTGATTGTGGGTCGCTGCGCGGACTACGTACTGCGGAATTATCCCAATGTGATGAGCGTGTTCATCCACGCGGACCGCGAGTTCTGCCTGGAGCGGGCGCTGGAGCGCAACAGCATGAGCCGCCGGGAGATGGAGAAATTTATTGAAAAGACGGACAAATACCGGGGAGATTTTTATCATTATTATACCGGAAAACAGTGGGAAGATGCCAGAAACTACGATCTCTGCCTGGACAGTGGAAAGCTGGGCTTTGAAAAATGCGTAGAGGCAATCAAAGGATATATGAAGATCCGTTTTGAGTAAAATTGTATGGGCTGTCGTATTCGGCGGGCATCTGCCCGGGAAAGAGTATGGCGGCCCTCTTTTGACCCTCGCGGCAGGTCTACGTTCCACTTCGGTCGGTGCTAAACGTGTGCCACCGGCACACAGCACCGCCAAATGGACATGCAAGCATGTCCGCCTGGCTCGTTGCCCGCGGGAATAAAAATAACAGTTCAGCCTTACGGCTTTACTGTCACAATCAGGAGGATATATGATGGAAATTACATTTGACAGAGAATATGTGTATCAGACGATCCGTGAGATCATGGACATTGACAGCCCCAGCGGTTTTGCGGCCCGGGCCATTGACTATGTGGAACGGTGGGCCGGCGATCTGGGGCTGGAGTTTTCCAGAACCAACAAGGGAAACGGCGTGGTTTCCATGGAGGGGGAGGATACCTCCCGCACGGTGGGGCTCTGCGCGCATATGGATACGCTGGGCCTGATGGTACGCAGCATCAAAGAAAACGGCAGACTGGCCTTCACCAGAGTGGGAGGCCCCATCCTTCCCACACTGGACAGTGAGCTGTGCCGGGTGTATACCCGCACGGGAGAAGTCTATGAGGGAACCATCTTTTCCATGAGTCCGGCGGCCCACGTTTATCCGGATGCGGGAAGCCGGGAGCGGACGGAGGAGACCATGGAGGTGATCCTGGATGAAAAGGTGACCAGCAGGGCGGATACAGAAGCCCTGGGAATTCAGCCGGGGGATTATATCTGCTTTGATCCGAAAACAGTTATTACAGACAGGGGTTTCATCAAATCCCGCTTCCTGGATGATAAGCTGAGTGTGGCGATTCTGATGGGAGTGCTCCATCACATGGTGAAAAACGGAATCCGCCCTGCCTGCAATGTGAAGGTACTGTTCTCCACCTACGAGGAGGTGGGACACGGCATGTCCAGCTTTCCGGAGGATATTCCGGAGCTTCTCTGTGTGGATATGGGCTGCGTGGGAAAGGATCTGGGCTGCACCGAGTATCAGGTTTCCATCTGCGCCAAGGATTCCAGCGGACCTTATGACTATGAGATGACCAGCCGGCTGATCCGCCTGGCGAAGGAAAACGGTCTGGGCTATGCGGTGGACATCTATCCCCAGTACAGCTCCGACGCCTCCGCCGCTCTGCGGGGAGGAAGAGATATCCGGGCCGCCCTGATCGGCGCGGGTGTCTTTGCCAGCCATGGATATGAGAGAAGTCACTATGAGGGCGTGGAGAACTGCATGAAGCTGGTGTATCTGTATCTGACAGAGAAACAGTGAAACTGACCGGCGCAACCGGAGAGGAGGATGGTTATGAGAGCGTTTATGGATGCGGATTTTATGCTTCACACGGAGGCGGCCAGGAAGCTGTATCATACCTTTGCCGAGGGGATGCCGGTGCTGGATTACCACTGCCATATCAGCCCCGAAGAGATCGCCTGTGACCGGAGATTTGAGAATATCACCCAGATCTGGCTGGGAGGGGATCACTACAAATGGCGGCTGATGCGGGCCAACGGTGTGGCGGAGCGGTATATCACCGGCGACGCCCCGGATCGGGAGAAATTCCAGAAATGGGCCGAGACGCTGGAGATGGCGGCGGGAAATCCGGTATATCACTGGAGCCATCTGGAACTGCAGCGGTTTTTCGGATATCACGGAGTGCTGAATGGAGAGACTGCCCAGAAGGTCTGGGAGCTGACCGGGGAGAAACTGGCACAGCCACAGATGAGCGCCAGAAATCTGATCCTTCGTTCCCGTGTGACGCTGCTGTGCACCACCGATGATCCCGCCGATGATCTTCCATGGCACCGGAAGCTGGCCGCGGACGACAGCTTCCCGGTGCAGGTGCTGCCCGCCTGGAGACCGGATCGGGCCATGAACCTGGAAAAACCGGATTATCCGGAATACCTGCAGCGGCTTGCGGAGGCATCCGGTATGGAGATCGCCTCCTTTGCGGATCTGAAAGCGGCGCTGAGAAAGCGCATGGATGTCTTTGACAGCCTGGGCTGCCGGGCCAGCGATCACGGGCTGGAGACGGTAAGTTTTGCTCCGGCCTCTGACCGGGAGATCGAAGCGATCTTTTCCCGGAGAATGTCGGGAGAAGTGCCGGGGGAAGAGGACTGCCGCAGATTCCGCACCGCATTTCTCCGGTTTGCCGCAGGCGAATATGCCGCCAGGGGATGGGTGATGCAGCTGCATTTCGGCTGCCTGAGAGACAATAACCGGAAGATGTTCCGACTTCTGGGGGCGGACACGGGATTTGACTGTGTGAATAACGAGACCTCCGCGCGGCATCTGGCTGCCTTTCTGAATGATCTGGAAGAAAACGGTATTCTGCCCAAAACCATTCTTTACAGCCTGGACGCCAATGACAACGACATGCTTGACAGCGTCATCGGCTGTTTCCAGAGCAGCGGGGCGGCGGGAAAACTGCAGCATGGCGCCGCCTGGTGGTTCAACGATCACTGTGCGGGGATGAAAAAACAGATGATTTCTCTGGCCAACGGCGGTCTTCTGGGAAATTTCGTGGGAATGTTGACAGATTCCAGGAGCTTTCTGTCCTATCCCAGGCATGAATATTTCCGCAGGATTCTCTGCGACCTGATCGGACAGTGGGTGGAAGACGGAGAGTATCCCATGGATGAGAAAGACCTGGAAAGGATCATCCGCGGGATCTGCTATGAAAACGCGGTGCGGTATTTTGGATTTGATCTGGCATGATGCCCGGGATTTTTGGGGGCTTACGGAAAAGGAACCGTTTGAGACAGGGGCCGGTGCAGCTTACATACGCTGCACCGGCCCCTGTTGGTTGTAACGGTCGATGATTTTTATCCGAACAGTGAGAATGTCACAAATGCCGCCGACAGCAGAGAGGCCACCAGCGAAACTACCGTGATCTGGGTATTGATGGAAGGTCCGGCGGTATCCTTGAAGGGATCCCCCACCGTATCGCCGATTACGGCTGCCTTGTGGGCCTCGCTTCCCTTTCCGCCCTCCTGGCCGGATTCCACATATTTCTTGGCGTTATCCCAGAGCCCGCCTGCATTGGACATGAACAGCGCCAGCAGCAGACCGCTGACGATATTTCCCAGCAGGAAACCGCCGATGGCCAGTGGACCGCCGATAAAGCCCACCAAAACCGTGGCGATGATGGCGGTCAGACCGGCGGGAATCAGCTCCCGCAGGGCGCCGGAGGTGGCAATGTCGATGCATTTTCCGTAGTCCGGTTTTGCGTTCTTTTTTCCTTCCCGCAGTCCGGGGATGGATTGGAACTGCCGGTGAATCTCCGCCACCATACGCTGAGCGTTCCGGTCCACGCCCAGAATCAGCATGGCGGAAAATACCGCCGGGATCGCCGCGCCGATCAGCACACCGAAGAATACGGTGGGAGACATGATATCAAATCCGGTGATCAGTTCCCGCCCGGCGGCCTCCAGTGCTTCGTTGGCTTCCGACATGAACGCGCCCAGAAGCGAGATGACCGTCAGGCCCGCGGCCGCGATGGAAAAGCCTTTGGTGATGGCTTTCACGGTATTTCCCGCGCTGTCCAGTTCATCGGCGGTGCGGATGGTTTCTTCTCCCAGACCGCCCATCTCCGCCAGGCCCCGGGCATTGTCCACGATGGGGCCGTAGGCATCGTTGGAGATGATCATTCCCACGATGGAGAGCATGCCCACTGCGGACATGGAGATGCCGAAGATGGCGTAGCCATCGCCCATGGGTTCACAGATTTTGTAGGATACCAGGGCGGAAACGGCGATTCCCACCATGGCCGGAAGCGCGGAGATAAATCCATAGGAAACGCCGGACAAAATGGTAAATGCCGGGCCGGAGCCGGAGGCATGGGCCACCCGCTGTACGATGGGCTTTGTGTCGTCCGTAAAGTAGTCGGTGGTGATGCCGATGATAACGCCCACCAGAAGTCCCACCGCCGCGGCGCCCCAGATTCTCCAGGAAAATCCTTCCACAAAAACGGTAACCAGTGCCGTCAGAATCAGGTAGACGGCGGTGGTCACGTAGGTGGAGGAATTCAGCGCCCGGGTGGGGCTGCCGTGTTTTCCGATTCTGGCGGTGGCGATTCCGATGATGGAGGCCAGCAGGCCCAGGATGGCGTAACAGAATACCATGGAAATATTGGCAAAGTTTCCTCCCGAGAGAGACTGGGCGATCACCAGTGCCGATACCATGGCGGCCACATTGGAGTCGAACAGATCGGCGCCCATACCGGCCACGTCACCCACGTTGTCGCCCACATTGTCGGCGATTACGGCAGGATTGCGGGGGTCATCTTCGGGAATTCCCAGCTCCACCTTTCCGGTGAGATCCGCGGAGATATCCGCCGTTTTGGTGAAGATTCCTCCGCCGGCCTTTGCGAACAGAGCCAGGGAGCTGGCGCCGAAGGAAAAGCCCAGAAGGATGGAAGAATCGTCAAAAAGCATCAGAACGGCCGCTACTCCCAGCAGAGAGCAGCCGACCACCAGCAGCCCCATCACGGCACCGCCCCGAAATCCGATCAGGAAGGCAGGCTTGATGCCCTTCCGGGCGGCTTCCGCCGTACGTCCGTTGGACAGCGTGGCCACCAGGATTCCGATTTTTCCCGCTATGGCGGACAGGATGGTACCGGCCAGGTAAGACACAGCCATCTCGATATTGGGAAGGGGATTGCCGCCCCATATGGGAGACGGAAGAAACAGGAGAATGAGGACCGCCGCCACGGCCGCGAACCGGGCCAGAATCCCGTACTCCCTGCGCATGAAGGTATTGGCGCCTTCTTTGATCAGGGCGGATACTTCGATAATTCTGACATTCTCCACGGATTGCTTTTTCACCCACAGGTACAGGTAGGCGGCAAAGGCAAAGGCCAGAACTGCCGTAAGAAAGGAGAAACCATAAAACAACGAAAGATGAGTGTCCATAATTCTTTTTACACCTCCTGGACAGAATAAATTTCAGAATAAGAATCGAAGTAATCTTTCCAGTATCATGAATAAAAAAGGCAGAACATAAAGGGTTGTTCTGCCTTTCCGTATCAAACGACATAATTCTATGATGTTGCTGCATAATTTTGGGAGAAAATCCCATTATTTATGCAAAATATCAGGACAGACCCTAAGAATTATTCTGATTAACTTAAATTTTAGGGGAAATATCGGGATATGTCAAATGATTTTTGGGAAAAATATAAAAATTTACCCAAGAATTACTCCTTGTGTGATTGTTTGAAAAATAACAAAGATTGACAAAATATTATCAGAATTTTCGCTGCCAAAAAAACGTGCAAAACCATCAGGAAAATGATTTTGCACGCTTTTCTCAGTCGCTGTCGGGAAGAAATTTGATGCGGGTCATAATGTTCCGCACAAAGGCGCCTTCCTCCAGTTCCATGTCCTCCGGATCCGTCTGGGGCGGAAAGTATCCGTTCTCATCCTCCAGCTCCACGCTGATCCAGTTGTAGAGGGCATCCATGGCGTTGTCCAGGGCGTCCTCCAGATCCGGCCCCTCTGCCTCACAGCACTCCAGATCCGGAAACACAACGTGAAAGCCGGGACCGTCCTTTTTGGGGGTAAAAATTGCGGGATATGTAAAAGTCATGGCATTACCCGGCTGCCGTCAGGGCAGCCTGCTCCTTTCTTTTCAAATGCGTTTTGTATCGGCCGGTCGGCCACAAAATCTTTCTTCATTATAATGAGGATGACGCGGGAAGTCAATATGAGCAACGGGATTGACTTTCCGGAGATGGGCCGCTAAGATGGAGATAATGAGATCCGGACGGTAATTGTCCGATAGCCCTCCGGATGATATGGAGGATCTATGAAGAAAATCATTACCAGAAAAAGGCTCACAAAATTTCTATCCTACTATAAACCGTACAGGGGCATCTTTGCCATGGATATGTTTTTTGCCTGCGTCAGCGCGGTGTCGGTGCTGCTGTTTCCGCTGGTGTCCGGCTACATCACCCAGGAGGTTCTGGCGCGGCAGACGCCGGGAACGCAGAAACGGCTGATCGGAGCGGGGATTGTTCTGCTGATTCTGCTGACCGTTCAGGTGGCTGCCAATGTGATCTATGCGTATTTTGGTCATGCCATGGGGGCAAAGATGGAATCTGCCATGCGGGAGGAATTATTTGCCCATTATCAGAGGCAGTCCTTCCGTTTCCATGCGGCCAATCCGCCGGGAAAACTGATGACGGTGATGTCCAATGATCTCACCGGAATGACGGAGGTGTTCCATCACGGGCCGGAGGATCTGCTGATGACGCTGATCAAATTTGTGGGAGCTTTTGTGATTCTGGTGAATATCAATGCCCCGCTGACGGGAATTGTGTTCTGCGTGCTTCCGGTGCTGACCTTTTACGCGTTGCGGGCGGACCGGGCGCTGGAGCGGGATACGCTGGCGGCAAAGCAGGAGCTGGCGGCGATGAATGAGTGCCTGGAGGATGCGCTGTCGGGAATCCGCACGGTGAAGGCATTTGGAAATGAGAAGCAGGAGGCGGAGTATTTTTCCCGGAAGAGCCGGAGCTATACCGACAGCCGCTGCCGTTTTTACCGGACAGAAGCTTTCTTTTATGAGGTGGTGGGCGGATATCCCCAGTTTCTCACCATGCTCACGGTGTTTTTCGGGGCGCTTTTTGTGGGAAACGGAACGCTGGATATCCCGGTTCTGATCACCTTTCTCCTGTATGTGGGAAGTCTGGCGGAGCCGGTGCGGATTCTGCTGAATTTCATGAAGCTGTATGAAGAAGGAAAAGCCGGATTTATCCGGTTTATGGACATGCTGGAGCAGGAGCAGGAGATCCGGGAGGCGGCCCGGCTGGCCAATGCGGACGGATTCATTGAAAAGCTGGCCCATGGATACGATACATTGGTGGGAACCCACGGAATCACTCTGTCCGGCGGACAGCGGCAGAGAATCAGCCTGGCCAGGGTTTTTCTGAAAAATCCGTCCATCCTGATTCTGGACGAGGCCACCAGTGCCCTGGACTATGAAAGCGAGACGGCGGTGCAGGCAGCTCTTGCCCGGATGATGAAAAACAGAACCAGCGTGATCATCGCCCACCGGCTGTCCACCATCCAGAAGGTGGACCAGATCGTGGTGCTGGCCGACGGCGGCGTCTGTGAGAAAGGAACCCATGAGGAGCTGCTGAAAAAAGGCGGAGAATACAGTCGCCTGTATGCGCTGGGGCAGTAAAAAAAAGCTCACATTTCGGCACTGCAGAATGGACAGATGGCGGTCAGAAAAAGTTCTGCCTCAGATCCTCCGGGATGCCGTCCGCGGGCAGCTTCTGCATTTCCTGAAGCAGTTCTCTCACAGCGCCGGGGCCAGCCAGCATCCGGCCAAAATCCTCCGCCACCTTCCGGGAAAGGCCGCAGGCGTTCAGATCCACGCCCCAGAGGGAGGCGTCCGTAAACAGCCCCGACAGCTTCCGGCAGATCTCGTCCGTATCCGGCCGGATACCCGGATGGAAATCTTTCAGGATGCCGGAAAGTTGGGCAAGCCGCGGATCGGGGCTGGGAGAGAAAGGATTTCCCGCATCATCCACCGCCAGCAGATACCGGAGCCATCCCGCAAATACCAGGGGAATCCAGACCAGATCCCGGACGGAGAGATCCGGGCGGGCCAGCCAGGCTTTCAGGGTTTCCCCGAAGCGCACCGGCAGTTTCTGGGAGGTGTCGGTGGCGATCCGCTGCGGGGTGTCCGGCAGATACGGATTGGGAATCCGCAGGGTCACCACTTCCCGGAGAAACTGTTCCGGATCCAGGACGCCGGGATGGGTGACCACCGGCAGACCCTCCTGATATCCCACGGACAGGGCCAGCCGTACCAGGGCCGGATCCTTCATTTCCCCGGACATCCGGTCATAGCCCAGAAGACAACCGAAGATGGCCAGCGCGGTGTGCAGGGGATTCAGGCAGGTGCAGACCTTCATCCGTTCCGTTTTTTCCACCGTTTCCCGGGAGGCGAAGAGAACCCCGCCTTTTTCCAGCGGCGGACGGCCTGCCGGAAAGGCGTCCTCGATCACCAGATACTCGCAGGCCTCCGCGTTGACAAAGGGAGCGGCTACGGAGCCGGTGACATTGGAGCGGATGGTAAGATCCTCCACCCCATCCTCCGCAAGCATCCGGCGGATGGTTTCATCCGGCCGGGGCGTAATTTTGTCGATCATGGTCCAGGGGAAGGAGACGCAGGAGGGATCCCCCAGCCAGCCGGAAAATCCTTCCGAAACCAGTCCGCTCTTTTCCCAGGCTTCGGCGATGGCGAGAACGGCCTGCTTCAGCACGTCCCCGTTGTGGGAACAGTTGTCCATGCTGACCATGGCCAGAGGATGGCGGCCGTTCCGGTAACGGGTAGATAACAGGGAGGTCACCTGTCCCAGATAGCTCCGGCAGTGTCCGGGCCCCGTCTGCAGATCCTGTTCCACTTCGGGAAGGTACTGCCCCGAGGCGTCCCGGAGGGCGTAGCCTTTTTCGGTGATGGTGAAGGATGCCATCTGCAGGGAGGGGGAGGAAAAGATTTCCCGCAGCCGCGCTTCCTCTTCCGGCGTCTGGCCCAGAGCGGGAAGGGCTTCCATGATACTTCCCACCACCGTTTTTGTCAGCGTGCCGTCCACGCCCAGGGTTACCAGGATGCTGAGATTGTCATAAGGGGCGAAGGACTGCCGGATGGTTGCCGGGTTTGTGCCGGAGACGGCGGTCACTCCCCGGTCCATCACGCCCGCATCCAGCAGCTCCTGTACCATCCGGGCCTGGAAAGCCCGGAAAATATTTCCGCATCCGAAATGAATCCAGCAGGGCGCTTTTCTGGTGCGGGCAGATACCGCCGGATAATCGAAGGTGGGGAGCTGAAAACCGGCCTGAATCCACTCCTTACGGTTTGCCAGCCCCTGTAAAGTCAGTTTCATATAGAACGCTCCTTTCCCTGCTTTTCGATGGCTTCCCATAAACCGTTCAGATAGGCAGCCCCCAGCGCCCGGTCGTAAAGGCCGTAGCCTGGCATGGCCTTTTCTCCCCAGATCATTCTGCCGTGATCCGGGCGGATGGGGCCGGTAAAGCCGATGTCGTACAGAGCTTTCATGATGGCGTACATATCAAAGCTTCCGTCTGAGGAAAGATGGGCCGCCTCCTCAAAATCATCTCTGGTGTTGTATTTCAGGTTGCGCACATGGGCGAAATGGATCCGGCCCTTCAGGGAGTGGATGATATCCACCAGGTCATTGTCCGGATTGGTTCCCAGAGATCCGGTGCAGAGGGTGACGCCGTTGTGGGGATCGTCCACCATCTCCATCATCCGGAGAAGATTCTCTTTGCAGGTGATGATCCGGGGCAGGCCGAAAACACTCCAGGCGGGATCGTCCGGGTGGATGGCCATAGAAATGTCATATTCCCGGCAGACCGGCAGGATCCTTTCCAGAAAATATTTTAGATTGGCGAACAGCGCCTCCTCATCCACCTGGCGGTACATGGCGAACAGATCCTTCAGATGCGCCAGCCGGTCCGGTTCCCAGCCGGGCATGACAAATCCGCCGCTTCCCGCGTCCACGGAGGCGAACATGGTTTCCGGATCCAGGGCGTCCACCTGTTTCTGGGAATAAGCCAGCACTGTGGAGCCGTCCGGCCGTTTTCTGGCCAGCTCGGTTCTGGTCCAGTCAAATACCGGCATAAAATTGTAGCAGACCAGATGGATATCCTCCTGGCCCAGATGGCGGAGGGTGGCAATGTAATTGTCAATGTAGGTATCCCTTTCGGGAGCGCCGGTCTTGATGGCGTCGTGAATATTCACACTCTCAATGCCCGCAATGTGCAGGCCGGCCGCCTCCACCTCCTCCTTCAGCGCGTGAATGTCCCGGCGGGACCACACCTCCCCCGGTTTTGTGCCGTACAGGGTGGTGATCACGCCCGTCACCCCCGGAATCTGCCGGATCTGTTCCAGGGTGACCGTATCATACCCACTCCCATACCAACGAAGCGTCATTTCCATATTTTCTCCTTTCCGGCCGAATGGCCCAGGTGTTTTTTTCGTAACAGTTCAGCCTTCTACTGTCCCGCGAGGTGTCACGCTGCTTTTGCAGCGGGATCCCGAGGCCTGCGGGCGCCAGGCTGCGTTTCCCGCAGCCTGT
>CBJMC01400__coassemble_970_pt1 | contig 22020 bp, 20 predicted proteins | sample CBJMC01400__metabat2_low_PE_039 | metagenome-assembled genome bin CBJMC01400
TTTCATTTCATGGAAAATTATATTCCAATCCTTTTTTCATGCCGCACCGGTGCAGTCAAAACTAATGAAAATTATGATACGATAGTACCCGTCGGAAAAAATGGCGGGCAAAAAGAGGAGATTAAATGGAAAATCTGAATTATGTGGAAATTGAACAGGCAAAAAGAGCAGGCCAGCGGGCCCTGGAGAGTCTGTATGACGTTCAGGAAAGCCTGGGAAGCGCCAGAAACTGGGGAATTTTCGACTTACTGGGAGGGGGATTTCTGACGGATATGATGAAACATTCCAAAATCAAAGACGCCGCCTTTCAGATGGAGAACGCCAGAGAGCGCCTGCTGGATTTTCAGCGGGAACTGAAGGATGTGAATCTTCCGCTGGAGCTGCGGATGGAGGTGGGCGGCTTCCTCTCCTTTGCGGACTTTTTCTTCGACGGACTCATTACGGACTATCTGGTGCAGTCCAGGATCGGGGAGGCGAGGGAGCAGGTGGAGGATGCCATTTATCAGGTGAAACATCTGCTGGAACGGCTGGAGCAGCTGTGAAAATCTGCTGCCGGAAAGCCGGCCGGTTACGGAATACGGCCTGATTTAAGGAAGGAGGATTTTTATGGGCTGTCTGGGTAATTTACTGTGGTTTCTTCTGGGGGGCTGTCTGAGCGGGCTTGGCTGGCTTCTGGCGGGAGCCCTGTGGTGTGTGACGATTGTGGGAATTCCGGTGGGGCTGCAGTGCTTCAAATTCGCCTCCCTGTGTTTCTTCCCCTTTGGAAAAGAAATCCGTTACGGGGGCGGCGCCGGTTCCCTGCTGCTGAATATTTTATGGATCCTGCTGACGGGAATTCCGCTGGCTCTGGAATCCGCGGTGCTGGGATGCCTGCTGTGCGTGACGATTGTGGGAATTCCCTTTGGCCTGCAGCATTTTAAAATCGCGAAGCTGGCGCTGATGCCCTTTGGCTCCGAAGTTGTTTAAAACAACGGTAACCGTCACAGGAAAATATGAATCCCCAGGAGGGATCCCTTTATGGCCATCGGGCCAATACTGATGAAAGGAAAGCAAATGTATGGAATTGGTAATCAAAGATCTGCAGAAAAAATTTGAAAAGAAAGAGGTACTGAGAGGCATCGATTTTTCCTTTGAGGACGGGAAAATCTATGGCCTGCTGGGAAGAAACGGAGCCGGAAAAACCACGCTGTTCAACTGTCTCAGCAGGGATATCCGGTGCGACGGAGGAGAATTTTTCCTGCGGGAGAACGGGGAGGCGCGGGAAATCGGGGCGGAGGAGCTGGGCTATGTGCTGTCCACTCCTACCGTACCGGAATTTCTCACGGGAAGAGAGTTCGTCCGTTTCTTTCTGGACATTAACCGGAAAAACATCGAAAATCTCAGGACGGAGGACGAGTATTTCCAGCTGATCAATCTGGAGCCGGAGGACCGGGACAAACTGATGAAGGATTATTCCCACGGAATGAAAAACAAGATGCAGATGCTGATCAACATCATCGCCCAGCCGAAGATTCTTCTGCTGGATGAACCGCTGACCTCCCTGGACGTGGTGGTGGCGGAAGAGATGAAGCAGCTGCTGCGGAAACTGAAGGAAGGACACATTCTGATCTTTTCCACCCACATTATGGAACTGGCGCTGGATCTGTGCGACGAGATTGTGGTACTCTCCCGGGGAACCCTGGAGAGGGTAGAACGCGGAGCACTGGATGAGGAAACATTTAAAGAAAAAATCATCGGAATACTGAAGGAGGGAGACCATGCTTGATAGTTTTATCATATCCTTCCGGCTGAAAATAACTTACCGGGTCAACGGATTTCTCTATTCGCTGAAATGTGTGCCGTTGTTGGGAAGGCTGCTTCCGGACCGGCTGTACTGTGTGCGGGGGCTGAAGATTCTGGCGGGGATTTTTGCCGGCCTCTGGGAACTGGTGTCCATGTTTCTGGGAAAATTCCTGTATCTCTGGCTGATGGTTCTGCTGCCGGCAGGGCTTTATAAAGGTGACCAGGGGGAGATTTTTATCCATATTCTGGCGATGCTTTCGGTGATCGGCATGTACGCCAACACCTACATGTTTGATCCCTCCAACGACAAATATTATGCCATGTTTCTGCTGCGGATGGACGCCAGGAAATATACTATATCCAATTATATCTACACGGTTTTGCGCCAGGCGGTGGGATTTCTGCCCATGCTGATTGTGGCTGGAATGCAGGCAAATCTGGCTGTCTGGGAGAGCCTGATGTTCCTTCCGCTGATTCTGGGCGGAAAGCTGGCGGTGGCGGCCTGGGACCTTATCCGCTATGAGAAAACCGGGGACGCGGTCAACGAAAATTCCCTGTCAAAGGTGGAATGGATTCTCATGGGAGTGCTGCTGGCGGCCGCATATGGTCTGCCCGCTCTGGGAATTACGATTCCCGCGGCGGCTGTCCTGGCAATGGCCGTGGTCATGCTGGCGGCAGGCCTGACCGGCGTCGGAAAGATCCGCACCTTCCGGTACTACCGGGAAATGTATCAGCAGATTCTTGCCGGAAAAAGGTATCAGATGGATTCGGCGGTTCAGACCATCGCCAATCAGGATAAAAAATACATCAGCAGCGACCGGAAAATCACCAGCAGCAAAAAAGGATTTGAGTACTTCCATGAACTGTTTGTGAAAAGACACCGGAAAGTTCTCTGGAAATCCACCTGGCGGATGACGGCTTTTGCCGCGGCAGTGTGGGCAGGCTGTACGGCCCTGGTGCTGTTCTTTCCGGAGGTCGGAGAGGGGGTCAACCGGTTTCTCATAAGCTCCCTGCCATACTTTGTTTTTATCATGTACAGCATCAACCGGGGGTCTCTGACCACGCGGATCATGTTCATGAACTGTGATCACATGATGCTTACCTACGCCTTTTACCGGAAACCGGAGAATCTTCTGAAACTGTTCGGAATCCGTCTGCGGGAGTGTATCCGCCTGAATCTTCCTCCGGCGCTGGTAATCGGCGCGGGGCTGGCCATACTTCTGTATCTTACCGGCGGGACGGAAAATCCGCTGAACTACGGGATCCTATTTGTGTCGATCCTGGCCATGAGCGTATTTTTCTCGGTACATAACCTGATCTGTTATTATCTGCTGCAGCCTTACAACGCGGCGCTGGAGATCAAAAGCAAAACTTCTTCGCTGGTATCCTCCGTCACCTATCTGATCTGTTTTGCCTGCATCCGCGTCCGCCTGCCGATCTTTGGTTTCGGCCTGCTGGCCATCTGCTTCGCGGCGCTTTACAGCATCGGCGCCTGTGTGCTGGTGTATAAAAAAGGATCGGAAACCTTCCGGCTCAGAACCTGACCGGCGGCCCGGAGTGCGGATTTTAGCCGGGATTTTCCGTAAATGGCTGAAAATGCAAAAATAACGGATGAAAATTAATTGAATTCTCCACTGGATAATGCTACACTAAAAAAGCAGAGAAATGCTTCTGCCAAAGAAAAAGTTTTTTCAGGAGGGTGATGAAGATGAGAATTTTGGTGACAGGCGGCGCCGGTTATATCGGAAGCCATACATGTGTGGAACTGTTGAACGCCGGCTATGAAGTGGTGGTTGTGGATAACCTGTACAACGCCAGCGAGAAAGCGCTGGATAGGGTAGAGCAGATCACCGGGAAAAAATTAACCTTCTATAATGCGGACATCCGTGACAAAGCCGCAATGAACGATATCTTTGACAAGGAGGCGGTGGATGCGGTGATCCATTTCGCCGGTCTGAAGGCGGTGGGCGAGTCCGTGGTGAAGCCCATCGAGTACTATGAGAACAACATCGCCGGCACATTGAATCTGTGCGATGCCATGAGAAATCATGGAGTAAAGAACATCATCTTCAGCTCCTCCGCAACCGTATATGGGGATCCGGCCTTTGTACCCATCACGGAAGAGTGCCCCAAGGGAACATGCACGAACCCCTACGGATGGACCAAATGGATGCTGGAGCAGATTCTCACTGACCTGCACACGGCAGATCCGGAGTGGAATGTGATTCTGCTGCGTTACTTCAATCCCATCGGCGCTCACAAGAGCGGTATGATCGGAGAGGATCCCAAGGGTATTCCCAACAACCTGCTTCCCTATGTGGCGCAGGTGGCCATCGGCAAGCTGGAGTGCCTGGGCGTATTCGGCGATGATTACGATACTCCCGACGGAACCGGCGTGAGAGATTACATCCATGTGGTGGATCTGGCAGTGGGCCATGTGAAGGCGCTGAAGAAACTGGAAGATAAGGAAGGCGTCAGCGTTTACAATCTGGGAACAGGCCACGGCTACAGTGTGCTGGAAGTGGTACACGCTTTTGAGAAAGCCTGCGGCCATGAGATCAAATACCAGATCAAGGAGAGAAGAGCCGGCGATATCGCCATGTGCTACTGCGATCCCGCGAAAGCCAAAAAAGAGCTGGGCTGGGAAGCACAGTACGGCATCGATGAGATGTGTGCCGATTCCTGGAGATGGCAGAGCCAGAATCCGGACGGTTACAACACGGAAAAATAAAGAAAAAGAAACCGCGGCGTTGCCGGATATTTCCGGAATGGCCGCGGCAAAAAGAAAGCAGCCGAAGCTTTAGGCGTCTGAACGCGAAGCTTCGGCTGTTTTTTCGGTAAACAGGACTCTGTCGGCGGGCGAAAGCATCCGGGCTGCCGCCCGCCGTATATGAAAAATCAGTGGAATACCCGGGAATTCTTTTCGTATCTGGCCTCCGAAGTTACCTGGCAGCCCAGGCGTTTCAGCAGCTTCCGGTCCACATCGGAGAGCATCACAGAGGAATGTACCTGACAGCCCTTCAGCTTCGGCAGCTGTTCCAGAGCCAGCTTTGCCACATCGCTGGAAGCGGCGCTGCTGGAAAGGGCGATCAGCACCTCGTCTGTGTGCAGCCGGGGATTTTTGCTGCCCAGGTAGGAAGTCTTCAGGGTCTGGATCGGCTCGATGCAGGAAGGAGAAATTACATGGGTTTCATGGGGAATTCCTGCCAGCTCCTTTAAGGCGTTCAGAAGCACCGCCGCGCAGGCGCCCAGAAGATCCGAGGTTTTTCCTGTAATCATGCGTCCGTCCGGCAGCTCCATGGAAGCGGCGGGACCTCCGGTGAGCTTTTCCCTCTCCAACGCGGCGCCCACCACTTTTCTGTCCTCCGGGGAAATGTGCACCTGCTTCATCAGCAGCTCGATCTTGTAGGCCTCAGATTCCTGACGGCTTCCGTCTGCCAGTCCCATGATGGCTTCGTAGTATCTGCGGATGATTTCCTGGAGGGATGCCTGACGGCAGGCCTCATCGTCCACGATGCAGTTTCCGGCCATATTCACACCCATATCTGTGGGAGATTTGTAGGGGCTTTCCCCGAAAATCCGTTCAAACATGGCTTCCAGCACAGGGAAGATCTCCACATCCCGGTTGTAGTTGACGGTGGTCACCCCGTAGGCCTCCAGATGGAAGGGGTCAATCATATTCACGTCGTTGAGGTCTGCAGTGGCGGCCTCATAGGCCAGGTTTACAGGGTGCTTCAGCGGCAGATTCCAGATGGGGAAGGTCTCAAATTTGGCGTATCCGGCCCGGATGCCCCGTTTCTGCTCATGGTACAGCTGGGAAAGGCAGGTGGCCATTTTTCCGCTTCCAGGTCCGGGAGCCGTCACCACCACCAGCGGGCGGGAAGTCTCGATATAGTCGTTTTTGCCGTATCCTTCGTCGCTGACAATCAGCGGAATATTGTTGGGATATCCCTCAATGGAGTAGTGGATATACACACGGATCCCCAGCTTTTCCAGCCGCGCCTTGAACTGCGCGGCACTGTTCTGGCCGGTATACTGGGTGATAACCACGCTTCCCACATACAGCCCTCTTTCCTTGTAGACATCGATGAGACGCAGAACATCGCTGTCATAGGTGATGCCCAGATCCCCGCGCACCTTGTTTTTCTCGATGTCACCGGCGCTGATGACGATGACCACCTCTGCCTGGTCTGCCAGCTGCATCAGCATCTGGAGTTTACTGTCCGGGGCGAAGCCGGGCAGCACCCGGGAGGCATGGAAGTCGTCAAACAGCTTGCCTCCGAATTCCAGGTACAGTTTGTTGTCAAATTGGCTGATGCGCTCACGGATATGCTCAGACTGCATGGAAAGGTACTTCTGATTATCAAATCCGATTTTCATAAATCCTGTCCTCCTATATGTTTTTCTGTAGTTCCTAAAAAAAATACATTACTCAGTATACTACAAAAGATTCCTTCAATGCTACTTAAATGTGAAAAAAAAATGAAATTTTCCTTTTTTGACGGAGGGGAAAGGGAAAAGAGTTGATTTATCCACCGGAAATCTTTATAATAATATGGTGTTATAAGGAGGAGATTATGGATCAGAGACCAAGCAACCATAACAATTACCAGGGGCCGGAAGGTCCGGGGCTGGATGGCCCGGGAGGACCCAAAAACCGGTCGTCGATCCTGATTCTGCTGGTTTGTATTCTGGCCACGCTGATGATCTGGACCACCTTCAGCAGTATGATGCAGGGTACCACATCCCGGGAAATTTCCTACAGTAAATTTCTGGAGATGCTGGAAAATAATCAGGTGGCTGCTGTGGAGGAAGAAGGCGGTATGCTGACAATCACACCCCGTGAGCAGAAGGAACAGGGAGTGGAGTATCAGTATTCTACAAGAATGATGGAGAGCGGGGGAGAACTGGTCAACAGGCTGGAGAATGCCGAAGAGGCCAGTGGTGAAGAAATTGCGTTTAACAGCCGGGAGCCGGATACCACAGGCTCTCTGGTATTTTCGCTGTTTACCCTGCTTGTGCCGGTGATTCTGCTGTTTGTGGGTATGAACTGGATTATCCGGAGAATGAACAAGAGCGGAGGCATGATGGGCGGCGTGGGAAAAAGCCGGGCCAAAGCATATGTGCAGAAGGATACGGGTGTCACTTTTAAGGATGTGGCCGGAGAGGATGAGGCAAAGGAATCCCTGCAGGAGGTGGTGGATTTTCTGCATAATCCGGCAAAATACACGGCCATCGGGGCGAAGCTTCCCAAAGGAGCGCTTCTGGTGGGACCGCCAGGAACCGGAAAGACCCTGCTGGCTAAAGCGGTGGCAGGAGAAGCCCACGTTCCCTTTTTCTCCCTGTCCGGTTCGGACTTTGTGGAGATGTTCGTGGGTGTGGGAGCTTCCCGTGTTCGTGACCTCTTTGAGGAGGCCAAGAAAAATGCCCCCTGTATTATCTTTATCGACGAGGTGGATGCCATTGGAAAAAGCCGTGACAGCCGGTACGGCGGCGGAAATGACGAGCGGGAGCAGACCCTGAACCAGCTGCTGGCGGAGATGGACGGATTTGATTCCTCCAAGGGAATCCTGATTCTGGCTGCCACCAACCGGCCGGAGATTCTGGATCCTGCGCTTCTGCGTCCGGGCCGTTTTGACCGGAGGGTGATTGTGGAGCGGCCGGATCTGAAAGGCCGTGTGAGTATTCTGAAGGTACATTCCAAGGACGTATCCATGGATGAGACGGTGGATCTGGATGCCATTGCCCTGGCAACGTCGGGAGCTGTGGGATCGGATCTGGCCAATATGATCAACGAGGCGGCGATTCTTGCCGTGAAGAACGGCAGAAAGGCCGTTTCCCAGAAAGACCTGTATGAAGCGGTGGAAGTGGTCCTTGTTGGTAAGGAGAAGAAGGACCGGATCCTCAGCCAGGAAGAGCGCAGGATCGTTTCCTACCATGAGGTGGGACATGCCCTGGTCAGCGCCCTTCAGAAGGATGCGGAGCCGGTGCAGAAGATTACCATCGTTCCCAGAACCATGGGAGCGCTGGGATATGTGATGCAGGTTCCGGAGGAGGAGAAGTTCCTGAACACCAAAAGCGAGCTGGAAGCCATGCTGGTGGGCCTTCTGGGTGGCCGGGCGGCGGAAGAGCTGGTATTTGGCAATGTGACTACGGGAGCTGCCAATGATATCGAGAAAGCCACCAAAGTGGCCAGGGCCATGATTACCCAGTACGGCATGTCCCAGCGGTTTGGCCTTATGGGACTGGCTACAGTGGAGGATCAGTATCTGAGCGGCCGGGCTGTGCTCAACTGCGGAGATGCCACGGCGGCAGAGATCGACCAGGAGGTCATGAAGATGCTGAAAGGTGCCTACGAGGAGGCCAAGAGCCTGTTGGCGGCCCACCGGGAATCCCTGGACAAGATCGCGGATTTCCTGATCGAGAGGGAAACCATCACCGGAAAAGAATTTATGGAGATTTTCCACAGGGTGGAAGGATCCGAAGAAACGGTGGAAGGGGAAGAGCCCCTTAAGCTGCCGGAAGCGGCAGAGGAGACCGGCGCGGAAGCGGCCGCGGATCCTGTATGACAGTTTTTTGAAGTAATATGAAAACCAGCAAAACCCGCGGAATGTGTTTTGCTGGTTTTTTGTAACAGCGAAGCCGGAAGGCTGAATATTTACGGCTTTTTCATGGCAAGCCAGGAGGAAATTATGTTTGATATTCAGGAAGAATTGAAAAAGCTTCCGGCAAAACCGGGAGTTTATATCATGCACGACGCGAAAGACGCCATAATCTATGTGGGAAAAGCCATCAGTCTGAGAAACCGGGTGCGCCAGTATTTTCAGAGCAGCAGAAATCTGGGTGTGAAAAAAGAACAGATGGTGCAGCAGATCGCGAGATTTGAATACATTATCACGGATTCGGAGCTGGAGGCGCTGGTACTGGAGTGCAATCTGATCAAGGAACACCGGCCCAAGTACAACACCATGCTGAAGGATGACAAGGGATATCCCTATATCCGGGTGACGGTGCAGGAGGATTTTCCCAGGGTGGTTCTGGCGCGGCAGATGAAAAAGGATAAGAGCCGCTATTTCGGGCCCTATACCAGCGTGGGCGCGGTGAAGGAGTCCATGGAGCTGATGCGGAAGCTGTATTTTGTCCGTAACTGCAGCCGGAATCTGCCCAGGGACATCGGGAAGGAGCGCCCCTGCCTGTATTATCATATCCATCAGTGCAAGGCGCCCTGTCAGGGGTATATCTCAAAGGAAGAATACCGGAAAAATATCGACGGGGTGCTGGATTTTCTCAACGGCGATTATAAAAAGCTGGTGAAAGAGCTGGAGGGAAAGATGCAGGCGGCAGCCGGGGAGCTACGCTTTGAGGAGGCCGGAGAGTACCGGGATCTGATCCAGAATATCGAGAAAATCGGCGAACGGCAGAAGATTACGGGCAGCACCGGAGAGGACAAGGATGTGATCGCCCTGGCCTGCGATGAGACGGACGCGGTGGTGCAGGTGTTCTTTATCCGGGACGGCAAGATGATCGGGAGGGATCATTTCTACCTGCGGGTGGCTGTGGAAACCTCCAGAAGCCAGATTCTCCAGGATTTCGTCAAGCAGTTCTACGCGGGGACTCCCTTTGTGCCGAAAGTGCTGATGCTCCAGGAGGAGGTGGAGGAAATTCAGGTGCTGGAGGAATGGCTGACGAAAAAGAGAGGCCAGAGAGTCCACATCCAGGTGCCCAAAAAGGGGACAAAGGAAAAGCTGGTGGAGCTGGCGGCCAGAAATGCCCAGATGGTTCTCAGCCAGGACCGGGAGAAGCTGAAGAGGGAGGAAGGCCGCACCATCGGCGCCATGAAGGAGATTGCCGCTCTTCTGGGGCTGGAGGATATCGAACGGGTGGAATCCTACGATATCTCCAATATCAGCGGCTTTGAGTCCGTGGGCTCCATGGTGGTGTACGAAAAAGGGAAGCCCAAGCGGAACGATTACAGGAAATTCAAGATCCGGACCGTGAAAGGCCCCGATGATTACGCCAGCATGCAGGAGGTTCTCACCAGAAGATTTCAGAGGGGGCTGGATGAAAAAGAAAACGGCCGGGAGGACGGAAAATTCAACCGTTTTCCGGATCTGATTCTCATGGACGGCGGAAAGGGCCAGGTGCATGTGGCCTGTCAGGTGCTTGAGGAGCTGCATCTTCAGATTCCCGTCTGCGGTATGGTAAAGGATGACAGCCACCGGACCCGGGGCCTGTACTATCAGGACCGGGAGATCCCCATCAGCCATTCCAGCGAAGGGTTTAAGCTGATCACCAGAATTCAGGATGAGGTACACCGGTTTGCCATCGAATACCACCGGCTTCTGCGCAGTAAGGGACAGATTCATTCGATTCTGGACGATATTGATGGAATCGGTCCGGCCCGAAGGAAGGCGCTGATGCGCCAGTTCAAATCGCTGGAAGCCATCCAGAACGCGCAGATTGACCAGCTGAAAGCGGTACCCTCCATGAACGAGGCTGCTGCCCGCCAGGTGTATGCCTTTTTCCATGAAGAACCGTCTGCCCGGGAAAATCCGTGACCATTCAGCTCCCGCGGGGATCGCACTGCGGCGGAGAGGAAGATGTCGCTTGTGCGACCCGCCGCAGGCGGAGAATCCTGCAAGGCAGGATTCTTTCTTGAAGTTGCACATGCCCTGTGCTACAATAAAACAAGAAATTGTGGGAAAAAGGAGGCCAGTTATGAAGGCTGTGAAATTGACCAAGATGGTCGAGGCGCTGAACCTGAAGAACATGACGCCGGAAGTGGATATGGGCCCGATCCGGATCACGGTGCCGGACATTAACCGTCCCGCGCTGCAGCTTACAGGGTATTTTGAGCATTTTGCTTCAGAACGGGTTCAGATTATCGGGTATGTGGAGTTTACCTATCTGAAACATATGGACAGAGAGGAAAGAATCCGGTGCTTTGAGACGTTTATTTCCAAGAAGATTCCCTGTGTGATTTTTACCACCATGACGGAGCCGGATGAAGATATGCTGGGACTGGCCAGGAAGCATAATGTTCCGGTACTCTGCACAGAGCGCACCACCTCCAATTTTATGGCGGAGATTATCCGCTGGCTGACCGTTCAGCTGGCGCCCTGTATTTCCATCCACGGTGTACTGGTGGATGTGTACGGCGAGGGAGTCCTGATCATGGGCGAGAGCGGCATTGGGAAGAGTGAGGCAGCCCTGGAGCTGATTAAAAGAGGACACCGTCTGGTCAGCGATGATGTGGTGGAGATCAGTAAGGTCAGCGATGAGACTCTGGTGGGAAGAGCGCCGGATATCACCCGGCATTTTATCGAACTGCGCGGTATTGGAATTATCGATGTAAAGACTCTGTTTGGCGTAGAGCATGTGAAAAATACCCAGTCCATCGATCTGGTAATCAAGCTGGAGGAATGGGACCGGGAAAAAGAGTACGACCGTCTGGGATTGAAAGAAGAGTATACGGAGATTCTGGGCAACAAGGTGGTCTGCCATTCGCTTCCCATTCGTCCGGGAAGAAATCTGGCAATTATTGTGGAGGCCGCCGCGGTCAACCACAGACAGAAGAAGATGGGATATAATGCCGCACAGGAGCTGTATAACAGAGTACAGGCGAATCTGGCAAGAAAGAGGGAGGATTAACAGATGAAACAATATTGTTTTGGAATTGATATCGGAGGCACCACTGTAAAATGCGGACTGTTCACCACGGATGGAGAGGTCCTTGATAAATGGGAAATCGTGACGGATACCAGCGAAGGCGGAAAAGGGATTCTTCCGGATGTGGCCCGGGCGATTCTGAATAAGATGGAGGAAAGAAAACTGAACAGTGAGCAGATTGCCGGCGTAGGCGTGGGCGTACCCGGTCCTGTGCTGAAAGAGCGGGAGGTGGCCGTGGCGGTGAACCTCCACTGGGGTTATACCATGCTGGCAGATGATCTGGAAGGCCTGCTGGGCGGTGGTATTCCCGTAAAGGTGGGAAATGATGCCAATGTGGCAGCTCTGGGAGAGATGTGGAAAGGCGGCGGCGAAGGTTACCGCAGCCTGATTATGGCAACACTGGGAACCGGTGTCGGCGGTGGAATTATTGTGGATGGAAAGATTGTGACCGGAGCCCACGGCGCCGGAGGCGAGATCGGTCATGCCTGTGTGGAACCGGAAGAGACGGAACGCTGCAACTGCGGAAACAGAGGCTGCCTGGAACAGATGGCTTCCGCCACCGGACTGGTACGTCTGGCAAAAAGAATCCTTGACGCGGATCAGGAGCCTTCTTCTCTGAGAACGGAAGAAATCAGCGCGAAATCCGTTTTTGACGCATACAAAGCAGGTGATTTGGTGGCTGCCAGGATTGTGGACAAGTTTGCTTCCTACCTGGGCAATGCGCTGGCAATCTTTTCCTGTGTGGTGGATCCGGATGTAATTGTACTGGGCGGAGGTGTTTCCAAGGCCGGACAGCCCCTGATCGAGGCGGTGGAGAAATATTTCCGTAGAGACGCATTTACCACTTGTAAGGAGACTCCCATTGTTCTGGCAAAGCTGGGCAATGACGCTGGTATCTACGGAGCGGCTAAACTGGTAGTGGAAGAATAAGGGTAATAACGAAATACAAAAACGGCATCTGCTGCTTTTCATAGTGCAGATGCCGTTTTTGTATTCGTAATAATGAAAGTTCGCGAAGCGGGTTTCCATTGTTTATTGCTGTACCACAGCCCCGGGATCGGTTGCCCCGGCGTCAGGCGCCTGAGTGGGCGCCGGAGTCGCTGGAGCCGGCGTGGTGGTTTCTCCTCCGGAGTTCTCCGCGGGAGGTGTTGTCGGCGTGGCGCTGCCCTCCGAACCGGCATCCGGCGTAGGTGTTGCCGCCGGTGTTTCGGTGACAGGAGCATTGGGATCCGTACCTGCCTCCGGAGTGGGAGTAGGTGTGACGGTGGGAACCGGCGTGGGTTCCGGCGTCGGCGGAACATAATGCTGCGTACACCTTGCGGTGGGGATGGTGGAAACATCAAAGTATTCTGTTCTGGTGGAACAGCCCATACCGGCCAGAAGTCCGCTTTCCGCACAGATAGTTGCCTGCTTCACATTGGAAGGCACCTCGAAGTCGGCGGAGGGAAGCTCCTGATGAATCCTTGACATCACATTGGTCCACAGAGTTTTGTGGAAATTCTTGCAATCATCTTCCAGAAGTTCGTTGGTATCATATCCGGCCCAGACCGCACAGGTATAGTAGGGGGTAAATCCTGCGAACCATACGTCACGGGTGGCTGATGTGGTACCGGTTTTACCGGCTACCGGCATATTGGAGAGCTGGAAGTCATTTCCGGTGCCGCCGCTTTCCTCCACTACGCTCTCCATGGCGCTGGTGAGAAGAAACGCGGTGCTCTCACTGAATACCTGGCGGGTTTCCGGCTCATTTTCCAGAAGCACATTTCCGTCCTGATCCAGAATCTTTGTGTAGAAAATCGGTTTGATGTACGTTCCCTGGTTGGCGATGGCGGCATATGCGGCAGTCAGCTCCAGGTTGGAAACACCGTAGGTAATACCGCCCAGAGCGGTGGGATCCTGCACATCGGAGAAGATCTCGACTTCACCCAGATAATTTTTCACCTCGGACCGTTCGGTTACCCGTTCAAAACCCAACTCCTTCAGATAGTTATAACCTACCCGGGGAGTAATCTCCTGGAAGCACTGTACGGCAATACTGTTGCAGGAAATGCGGATGGCGTCCCGGATCGTCATGGTTCCCCGGTAGCCGCTGTAAGCGTTGCGTACAATCCGGTCCTCGTCTGTATATTTTACCGGCTGGTCCACATAAGTGTCGGCCAGCGTTTTGCCGAAGTCATTGATGGCCGGGCCGTACACAGCCAGCGGCTTGAAAGTGGAACCCGGCTGCCGGTAGGTATCCGTGGCCCGGTTCAGCGTCAGGCTGGCTTCCTTTTTTCCGCGGCCGCCCACCAGGGCCTTCACATATCCGGTATGCTGATCCATAATCACCATGGAGGACTGAGGCTGGGGCGCGAAGCTGAGCCGCTCCGCCACAATGGTGGATCCGTCGGAAAGAACATAGTTCTTATAGGCATCAATATGAGCCTGGGCGTCCTCCTGGGAATCAAACAGCAGATCAAACTGATCATCTTCTGTGTCCATAAAGTAAAGCTTCATCATTTCCTTGCTGTAGTTCTGGGTGGTGCCGTCAGGTTTCTGCACTGTCAGCGCCCAGTCGATACCGATTCTGGTGTTGGCAGGGAAATTTTCTTCGTTCTGGTATTCCTCATCCAGAATCGCCTGGATGTCGGGATCCTGGGTGGTGTAGATCCGGAGGCCGCCGCTGTACAGCGCGTTCTGGGCCTGTACCTCCGTATAGCCCAGCTTTTCCTGAAGATCGTTGGTGATCTGGGAAGTCATCTCGTCGATGAAGTAGGAATACGGCGAGGTTTCCTGCTGGGAATCCGTTGCCTGAATCCGGTCATAGACATTGTCTGCCATGGCTTCATCATATTCGGCCTGGGTGATATACCCCTGTTCCAGCATATTGTCCAGTACCTTTGTGCGCCGTTTGGCGTTTTCGTCCGGATGCCGGATGGGATTATACAGGTAAGGATTCTGCGGGATGGCAGCCAGAACGGCACATTCCGACAGGGTAAGATCACTGCAGTCCTTGCCGAAATACCGCTGGGACGCAGCCTGCACGCCATAGGTACCGGCGGAAAGATTGATGGTATTCAGGTAATTCTCCAGAATTACGCTTTTGGTATCCTCTCCGGCCGCGTCCAGAGAAGCCTCCAGCTGCAGAGCCAGATACTGCTCCTGGAACTTTCTGGTGAATCGCTCCAGTGTTCCCTCGTTGGTCCAGTTGGTGAACACATTATTTTTCAGCAGCTGCTGTGTCAGGGTACTGGCGCCTTCGTTGAAATGGAAGCCCCGGGCCACGCCGTTAAAGAAGGCCCGGACAATTCCTTTGATATCGATACCGTGGTGTTCGTAGAAACGTTCATCCTCAATGGCCACAATGGCATGCTGCATGTCCAGCGGGATCTGATCGATGGAGACCGATACCCGGTTGGCTGACGGAGCAGACAGCTTCTGCAGCTGGTTGCCGTCAGCGTCATAGACAAAGGTGGCATTGCCGCTGGGCATAATATTCACGTCCGAGATATCCGGGGAATTGTCAATGATTGCCCGGAACGCGCCGACACCCATGCAGCAGATGATTACGCACAGGGCCGCGAACGTGAGAAAAAGAATCCGCAGAATACTGACGCCTGCCCGCTTTTCCACTTTGGGAGAGGCGGAAGCGAGTTTTTTACGCTTTTTCTGCGTCGATTTTTTTCCGTAATTCATGATAGTCCCTCCTTTATATTGGATTATTATATCAAATTCCATTTTTTATTAAAAGCCCCAAATAAAAAGTTCACATTTTCCTATTGCGAAAAGGCCGGAAAGGATTTTATAATGAAACGTATCAGTAAGGAAGAGAACAGAGAGGACAAAAGACTTATGCTGGAGCGTTTTAAAACAATTTACATGGGCGGGACCGGAGAAATTGTGGAGAAAAAATCCCGTTTTATCGCCACCGTCCGGCTGACAGAGACAGAGGAGGAGGCCCTGACGTTTATTGAGGCGGTCAGAAAAAAATATTGGAACGCTACCCACAACTGCTATGCTTATGTGATCGGGGAGAGGAAGGAGCTGGTGCGGGCCAGTGATGACGGAGAGCCTCAGGGTACGGCAGGACATCCCATGCTGGACGTACTTCTGGGAGAGGATCTCTATAATGTGACCGTGGTGGTAACCCGGTATTTCGGCGGTACACTGCTGGGAACCGGCGGACTGGTGCGGGCTTATTCCCGGGCTGTGCAGGAGGGACTGGCCCGGAGCCGGATTATAGAGCGGCAGTACGGGACGGTTCTGGAGATCCGGACAGACTATAACGGAATTGGAAAGATTCTGTATCTGATCGGCCAGAAGGGACTTTTGACCCTCGACAGTGAATATACGGACCGGGTGAAAGTGAGGATTCTGGTTCCTGTTTCAGAAACGGACCGGGTGGAGAAAGAACTGGTGGAGGCCACCAGTGGACGGGTGGAACTTGCCAGAGGGGAAAGCTTTTACTATGCCGATCTGGACGGAAAGGTTCTGATGGGAGAGAAACTGACGCCGGAAAAAGAGATGGGCCCGGGAGTCTGAACTGTTGAGCGGACAGCTTACGGCAACGAATTTCTCTGCCGGTTGCCCGGCAGATGTCCGCTCATGCGGGATGGGTTGCTTGCGGGCGTGGCGCGCAAAAAAAGGGACATCATGGCTCGCTAAGAGTATGATGTCCCTGAAAATCAGCAGGTTTCCGGTTTTGGATATTCTTTGCCGAAGGTTTCCACGGTGATGGTGTGGATCTTCTGGGGCTCCAGCGGCATATCCCGGAAGTCGGTGGGTGTGGAAGCGATTTTATCCACAATTTCCAGCCCCTCCGTCACCTTTCCGAAGGCCGCGTAGGCGCCGTCCAGATGGGGAGAAGTTTTGTGCATAATGAAAAACTGGCTTCCGGCGGAATCCGGGTGCATGGCCCGGGCCATGGAAAGAACTCCCGGAGTATGTTTCAGATTATTGGCGAAACCATTCTGGGAAAATTCTCCTTTGATGGAATAACCGGGACCTCCCATGCCGTTGCCGTTGGGACAGCCACCCTGGATCATGAAGCCCGGAATTACCCGGTGGAAGATCAGGCCGTTATAGAACCCCTTCTGCACCAGGTCGATAAAATTGTTGACAGTATTCGGAGCAATCTCCGGATATAATTCGGCTTTCATCACATCGCCATTTTCCATGGTGATGGTAACAATAGGATTTGCCATGTTGTCATCTCTCCTTTTTAAATATGAAGGTATTGGCAGCAGTTCTGCCGGAGGTTGAACTGCCGCGGACAGTAACCTGCCGTTCACAAAGCGGTGCCATTTTTGGGAAGCAGAAAATGTGCTGCCGCTGTCAGTGAACTGTAGATATTATAATATGTGGAAGAGAAAGGCGCAAGAGGAAGCTTGCCGCAGGGGAACCCCTGTGCTATAATGAGCAGAGTCGCTGTCTGCCGGGAAGCCAGGATGTCAGGAAAAACACAGCATTGTCCGGCGGACTTTCAGTAAATGTAACATATCAGTTCAGCCTTCCGGCTTCGCTGTCACGAAAGAATGTACACAGGCTGCGTTCCCCGCAGCCTGGCGGGACAGTGGAAGGCCGAAATTGTTGCCAGTAAATTCGCAGAAAAGGCGGGAAAAGAATGATTATAGAGACAAACAGCCCCGAAGAAACCTTCCGGCTGGGGGAACGTCTGGGACGGCAGGCCCGTGCCGGACAGATTTACACCCTGAGAGGGGATCTGGGGGTGGGAAAAACCGTATTTACCCAGGGAATAGCCAGAGGGCTGGGCATCACGGAGGCCGTATCCAGCCCCACCTTTACCATTGTGCAGGAATATCAGGAAGGGCGGCTTCCTTTTTACCATTTCGATGTCTACCGGATCGGGGATATTGAGGAGATGGAAGAGATCGGCTATGACGATTACTTTTTCGGAAACGGCGTCTGCATGATCGAGTGGGCGGACCGGATCCGGGAACTGCTGCCGGAACAGGTGATTTCCGTGGAAATCGAAAAGGATCTGGAAAAAGGATTTGACTACCGGAAGATAACCATCGAGGGACTGGGAGAGGAAATCCTTTGAGGAGGATACCTTTATGGCCATTCGGCCAGAATAGGAGGAAACCCTCAGGAGGGTACCTCTATGGCCATTCGGCCAGAATAGGAGGAAATTATGAAATTGCTGGGACTGGACAGCTCCGGGCTGGTGGCATCGGCGGCCATCGTTGAGGATGACACCCTGCTGGCGGAGTATACCGTAAATTATAAGAAGACACACTCGCAGACTCTGCTTCCCATGCTGGACGCCATTGCCGGCATGACGGAGCTGGATCTGGATACCATTGACGCCATCGCGGTGGCGGCGGGGCCGGGATCCTTTACGGGCCTGCGCATCGGATCGGCCACGGCCAAGGGGCTGGGACTGGCCCTGAACAAGCCGCTGGTGGCGGTTCCCACCGTGGACGCCCTGGCGTATAATCTGTACGATGTGCCGGGACTGATCTGCCCGCTGATGGATGCCAGGAGAAATCAGGTGTATACCGGCCTGTATGAATTTCGGGATCATAAGATGGCGACCGTGGCGCCCCAGATGGCTGTGGGAGTGGAGGCAATTGTGGAACAGATCAACAGCCTGGGCCGGGAAGTGATTTACCTGGGCGACGGGGTGGCGGTATACCGGGAACAGCTGGAGCAGCTGACCAAGGTTCCGTTTTCCTTCGCGCCTCTTCACCTGAACCGGCAGAGGGCCGGGGCCGTGGCGGCGCTGGGGGCTGTTTATTATGCCCGCGGACAGGTGGAAACGGCGGCGGAGCACCGTCCGGAATACCTGCGGATGTCCCAGGCGGAGCGGGAACGGGCAGAAAGGGAAGCGAAAAAGAATCATGGTGACCATTAGAGAAATGCAGATCGATGATCTGGAACAGGTGATGCGGATTGAGGAAGAAAATTTTTCAGTTCCCTGGACAGAGACGGGATTTTTCAGTTTCCTGATCCGGGAGGATACGCTGTTTCTGGTGGCCGAGGAAGCGGAAGAGATTCTGGGATACTGCGGCGTGGTGACGGCTTCCGGCGAAGGTGATATCACCAACGTGGCGGTGAAGCGCAGCCGGCAGAAGGAAGGAATCGGCGGCCGGATGCTGGCGGAGCTGCTTGCGCGTCTTGAGGGCGCAGGGGTTGGCACTCTCTTTCTGGAGGTGCGGGCGGGAAATGCCGGCGCCATTCATCTGTACCGGAAACTGGGATTTGAGGAAGTGGGCGTCAGGAAAAATTATTATGAGGCCCCCCGGGAGGACGGTATTGTCATGAAATGGGAGGCTGCTTCCAGTACTGCAAACCATTCCCAGTAGGAAAAAGGATAAGGATTTGGTATCATTGGGCTGTAACCAAAGAACGCCTGAAGGAGGATATCAATGAAAATTTACCGAGACGACAGAAAAGAAAAAATTTCAGCTGTGATCTGCAACAAATGCGGAAAGAGACTGCTGGTGGCCAACGGAACGGTGATGGAAGGGGTCTGCTCTGTGGAGGCGGACTGGGGATATTTCTCTGGGAAAGACGGAGAACACCATTCCTTTGACCTGTGTGAAGCGTGCTACGACGAAGTGGTAAAAAGTTTTCAGATTCCGGCGGATGTGCAGGAGTGTGTAGAACTGATTTAGATAAAATGACAGAGGAAGATTATGTTAGATGTTTGTTTGCTGGGAACCGGGGGAATGATGCCGCTCCCCCGGCGTTTTCTTACGTCCCTGATGATGCGGTATAATGGAAGCAACCTGATGATCGACTGCGGGGAGGGTACGCAGGTGGCGGTGAAAGCCAAAGGCTGGTCTTTCAAGCCCATCGATGTGATCTGCTTTACCCATTACCACGCCGACCATATCAGCGGGCTTCCGGGCCTGCTTCTGACCATGGGAAATGCGGAGCGGACCGAGCCGCTGCTTCTGGCGGGGCCGAAGGGGCTGGAACGGGTGGCCTCCGCCCTGCGGGTGATCGCGCCGGAACTGCCCTTCCCTGTTATATACCGGGAATTTTCCGGAACGGAAGAGAAGTTTCAGGTGGGCGGATACGATATCACCGCGTTCCGGGTTAACCACAATGTGACCTGCTACGGATATACGGTGGAGATCCACCGGCAGGGAAAATTCTCCGTGGAGGCGGCAAAGGAAAAGGGAATTCCCCTGAAATACTGGAATCCTCTGCAGAAAGGGGAAACCGTTGTGGAGGGAGAAACGGTCTATACGCCGGATATGGTGCTGGGGCCGGGAAGAAAAGGACTCAAAGTAACCTACTGCACCGACACCCGTCCGGTGGAGGCCATTGCCCGTCATGCCGCGGGATCCGATCTGATGATCTGCGAAGGCATGTACGGAGAGCCGGGAAAAGAGGCGAAAGCCAGGGAGTACAAGCATATGACCTTCCGGGAGGCGGCAAGGCTTGCCAGGGAGGCACAGCCAAAGGAACTGTGGCTGACGCATTTCAGTCCGTCCCTGGTAAAACCGGAGGAATATATGGCCCAGGTGCGGGAGATTTTCCCCAACGCCTGCGCGGGCAAAGACGGAAAATCCGTGGATCTGGCTTTTGAGGAGGATGAATGATGAGCGATGAAAAAGATATTCTCATACTGGCTATAGAGAGTTCCTGCGATGAGACGGCGGCCGCCGTGGTAAAAAACGGGAGAACCGTGCTGTCCAATGTGATTTCCTCTCAGATTGAGCTGCACAAGCTGTACGGCGGCGTGGTTCCGGAGATCGCGTCCAGAAAGCATATAGAAAAAATCAATCAGGTCATCGGGGAAGCGCTGTCGGATGCCGGCGTTACCCTGGATGACCTGGACGCTGTGGGCGTCACCTATGGACCGGGACTGGTCGGGGCGCTGCTGGTGGGCGTGGCAGAGGCAAAGGCCATCAGCTGGGCGAAAAAACTTCCGCTGGTGGGAGTCCATCACATTGAGGGACACGTTTCTGCCAACTACATTGAAAATCCGGATCTGGAGCCGCCCTTTTTATGTCTCATTGTCTCCGGAGGCCATACCCATCTGGTGATTGTGAAGGATTACGGAGAATTCGAAATTCTGGGAAAAACCAGGGACGACGCGGCCGGCGAGGCCTTTGACAAGGTGGCCCGGGCCATCGGGCTGGGATATCCGGGCGGTCCCAAAATCGATAAGCTTTCCAGGGAGGGAAATCCGGACGCCATTCCGTTTCCCAAAGCAAAGCTGGAGGATGGCCCCTACGATTTCAGCTTCAGCGGCGTGAAATCGGCGGTGCTGAATCATATCAACCGCTGCCGGATGCAGGGGGAGCCCATCTGTGAGGCGGATATCGCGGCTTCCTTCCAGAAATCGGTGGTGGAGACACTGGTGGAAAAGGCAGTGGCGGCGGCAAAAGCTTATGGAATGGACCGGCTTGCCATCGCAGGGGGCGTGGCGTCAAACAGCACGCTGCGGCAGGCCATGGAGCGGGCCTGTGAGGCGGAGCATATCCGTTTTTACCACCCGTCACCCATTTTCTGTACAGACAATGCCGCGATGATCGGCGTGGCTGCTTACTATGAATATCGGAAAGGGACGCGGCACGGGCTGGATCTGAACGCAGTGCCGAATCTGAAACTGGGGGAACGGTGATGAAGGAAAGATGTATGGCGGTGGTTCTGGCCGCGGGCAAGGGAAAACGGATGCAGGCGGCCGTCCACAAACAGTATCTGATGATCCGGGAATATCCGGTACTCTATTACTCTCTGAAATGTTTTGAGGACTGTCCCTGGATAGACGGCATTATTCTGGTAACCGGAGAGGGAGAGACCGGATACTGCCGGAAGGAGATTGTGGAGCGGTACGGATTTCGGAAGGTAACCGCCATTGTTACCGGAGGAAAGGAAAGATATCATTCCGTATATCAGGGACTGCAGGCCTGCGGCTCCTGCGATTACGTGTTTATCCACGACGGAGCCCGTCCCTTTGTGGACGGAGAGATTCTGGAACGGGGACTGGAAACGGTGCGGCAGTGCGGCGCCTGCGCGGCGGGCATGCCGGTGAAGGATACGGTAAAAATCGTTGACGAAGAAGGTTTTGTGATCCAGACGCCCGACAGAAGCCGGGTGTGGAATGTACAGACCCCCCAGATCTTCCGGTTCCCGCTGGTGCTGGAGGCGTATCAGAAGGCCCTTGCAGGTGATTGCAGCAAAATCACCGACGACGCCATGGTGGTGGAACGGTACGGAAATCATCCGGTAAAGCTCTATGAGGGTTCCTATTATAATATAAAAATAACCACGCCGGAGGACCTGGTAATCGCCGATAATTTTTTTGACGAGAAAAATGGAAAAAAATAAAAATTAGGTATTGACAGGAGCGGGATGGGATGCTAAAATAGCTCTTGTCTCTGAGCGAGACAGGCGCGAAAGACCACTGAAAAGATATGGAGAGGTATCGAAGTGGTCATAACGAGGCGGTCTTGAAAACCGTTTGTCCGCAAGGGCGCGTGGGTTCGAATCCCACCCTCTCCGTTAAATAAAACTGATAGAAATCAGGCACTGTGGAGAAGTACCCAAGTGGTTGAAGGGGCTCCCCTGGAAAGGGAGTAGGTCGTTAATAGCGGCGCGAGGGTTCAA
>CBJMC01400__coassemble_973_pt1 | contig 21920 bp, 19 predicted proteins | sample CBJMC01400__metabat2_low_PE_039 | metagenome-assembled genome bin CBJMC01400
AAAAATTTTTTTTACAATTAATAACCCCTTATTAATTATTTATACTCCCCTCGAAACCCCGGCAGCTCCCCTGCCGGGGTTTCACTTTGCCCGGAAATAAAGGCCCATGCAGATACTCACAACGAAAGTGTCAATGCTTTTATTGTTCATGCTGTTACAGAGACCATGCAACGGGATAACGAGTGACCGGCAGGGGAAGGCAGAAAATTTTTCCCATCTTCTTGCATCCTGCCGCCAGATATGCTATAGTTAAGACACAAAAGGGAAGCCAGAAACACATGGCCTACCCCAATAGTTTAGCGACTATTTATAGCCAGCCGTCACTACTGCGAATAGTGGCGGCTATTTCTTTTCCCGGAAGATCTGATAACACAGACCAATCAGGGATACAATGAGTATACCTATCTGGATCAAGTCCGAATATGTAACCATCGGCATCGCCCTCCTTTCTTTCGTCTGGAGGGTTAGCCCCTCCGAAATTGGAGGGTAGGCCGCCTCTATGTGTTCTGGTTTCCCATGAACACATCTTAACATGCCCTTGTCAGCCGTACAATATCCAGTTTTATAATGTTTTCCCTTCCTGGCATCTGGCCCGTATTGCCCGGCCCTGCTGTTCTCCCAGGGCATCAACTTCCGGCCATATTACCTTCCGTAGCTCCTCCTGCCGGGGTTTCACTTTGCCGCAACACCGGAAAGTTTGCGGCGCATTATAATATCCGCAAGCTAATTCAAGCGCTTACCTTCCCCATGCCCATCTCCTGTCCGATATTCAGAATGTGATCACCGATCCGTTCAAAATCAGTCAGCATTTCCGAATACAGCACGCAGGCTTCATCGGAACACTGTCCTCCATGGAGTCTGTTCATCTGGTTTGCGCGGTACTGTTCGGTCATATCGTCAATTTTCTGTTCCATCCGCTCGATCTCGCCGATATCCTTTCCTGCGCTTTCTCCGATCGCTTTCATATTTTCCATTGCTTCCAGGCTGATTTTCTGCATACTCCGTATCTCTTCCCTGGCTGCCTGAGAGAAAGAAATTCCCTTTTCTTCCATCAGCCGGGTATACTCACAGATATTCATGGCATGATCGCCGATTCGCTCCAGATTTCCGCAGACCTTAAAAAGAACGCTGATCTGTCGGGATGTCTGGGGATTCGTCTCCTTAGCCAGAACACCGGAGATATATTTGGAAATTTCTTTATTGAGGAAATCGATGTATTCCTCCCTTTCCGTCACTGTCCGCAGAAGGCGGGTGGTACCGTCCTGAACCGCATCAAAGCTGTCTTTCACATTTTGCTCCGCCATACTCATCATACGCAGCAGTTCTTTCTGAATCCCGTCCAGTGCGATGGCCGACTGGCCAATGCCGGTCTCTCTGCCGCTTTCCCCTGCGTGCAGGAATTCCAGATGCATGGAGGTGTCGGCCTCCTCCTTCCGTTCCGGAAGGATTCTGGCAGCCAGTCTGGCCAACGATACGCCAAAAGGCAGAAGGAGAATCGTAGTGACCACATTAAACAGCGTATGCATATTGGCGATCTGTGCTGTCACTTTGCCAGGGGTAAAAGATTCCACCAGAGCAGTCAGCGGCGTCACCATGCAGACAATCGTAAAAATCACCGTTCCGATCAGATTGAACATCAGATGGATCACTGTTGTTCTCTTTGCATTTCTGCTGGTGCCGATGGATGCGAGAACCGCGGTGATGCAGGTTCCGATATTCTGTCCGAAAAGCACATAGACCGCGTTAGGCAGCGTAATCAGGCCGCTGGATGCCAGCGCCTGAAGAATCCCCACTGAAGCGGAGGAAGACTGGATTATTGCCGTGAAAACAGCGCCAGCCAAAATTCCCAGCACCGGATTAGAGAATCTCGTCATCATAGAAACAAATGCTTCCGATTCTCTCAGCGGCATCATGGAAGAGCTCATCATCTCCATACCGATAAAAAGAATACCCAGGCCTGCAATGATGGTTCCGATATGGTGAACTCGTTCTTTCTTAATAAAAACTACCATCGCCACGCCCAGAAAGGCAAACAGCGGCGCCACCGCTCCCACATCCAGAGCAATCAGCTGGCCTGTAATGGTGGTGCCGATATTGGCGCCCATGATTATCCATACCGCCTGCCGCAGTGTCATCATTCCGGAATTGACAAATCCCACCACCATTACCGTGGTAGCCGAGGATGACTGGATGACTGCCGTTATGACCGCTCCCACCAGGACCCCCAGAAATCTGTTGGATGTGAGTTTTTCCAGAATTTTCTTCATCTTGTTTCCCGCAGCTGCTTCCAGGCCTCCGCTCATCATCTGCATGCCGTACAGAAACAGCCCGAGTCCTCCCAGAAGACTCAAAAAATCTGTGATCTGCATAGATTCCCTCCGTAATTTCCTTTGTTTTCTTGCTTTTTACCTATTATTAACCTGTTCTTTCTTTTTATAATCTATTTCCCCTGATCCTGCAATGGATTATACATAGATTTAACATTAATTTACATATTCCTAACGTTTTATTTCTCAACCTGTGACCTCCGCGCGTTTGACCCTATCCTTCTTTGTAAGGCCGGAAAAATACTTTCGTATGAAACAAGGGAAAACACGCTCTGCGAATTTTCCCTTGTCATGAATAAAAAAATACTGCCGGAGTTATCTCCGGCAGTGGGCTCTGTGTCTTTCTTATAGCAGTTCCGTATTTCCCGGAACTCTTTTCTATCTTCGGTTATGGAAAATGTTCAGCAGGTATACCACCAGCAATACTGGAATCAGTACCGGTAAAATCAGGGAGAGAACCGACCCCACCACCCATAAGATCAGCGCTGCAATCAGCACAAATACGATGGCCGCGATCAGACATCCTGCCCTGGCGTCAATGTGGAAAGCATGAAAGCCCCGGTTTCCCATGTCGCTCTCCTCCGGTTCCCCATAGGACTCCCGGTAAGTTTCCGATTCCCCGTAAATCTGTCCGCCTGCTCCCTCCGGAGTGGTATCCATAATCGTCCTGGCAATCAGAAGCGGATCCCCCAGTTCCTCCAGAACCTGTGCTTCTGTTTTGCCCGATGCCTTCTGGCCCTCTATATACTGGTCATAATACCGCACATGTTCCGTCACACGGCTCTGGGGCAATGTTTGTGCCAGCCGTCTTGCCAGGGTATTTAAAAATTCGTCTTTGCTCATAAGCTTGTTTTCTCCCGCGGATTAAATCCCGCTGCTCAATTCCTCGATTTTCTGCATCACCCGCTCCTTTTCGCTGCCCTCCAGCGGAGTGGGCCGGTAGTCATTGTAACTGGATACGGAAGACAGCGAACACGGAATGATATTGGTGACATCATCCTGTACCAACTCCCCGTTTTCAAAGGAAAAAGTCTGCTGGAAAATCATGGTATCCTTATCTGAAGGATTACTGTTTCCTCCGAAACAAAAATTTCCCAGACTATAGACAATGTTCTTTCCATTATATTTCTCTATGCCCTGCAGCACATGGGGATGGTGTCCCACCACCAGATCTGCCCCGTTGTCCACGGCAGTATGTGCCAGACTTTTCTGGATATCATCAGGATACGTTTCCTTCTCCTGTCCCCAGTGGAAGCTGACAATCACCAGATCTGCCCCCTGGTTTCTGACGGCATTGATATTCTCAATAACCTGAGATTCCCTCTCCATCCCGTCTGCCAGTTCGTAAATTCCCACCAGACCCACCTGGATCCCCTTCACGTCTACCACCGCAGTCCGGTCATAGCCAAAGGTGCTGATTCCGGCATCCTCCAGATACCGGATCGTGTCCGTATAGCTTTCCTCCCCATAATCCTTGCTGTGGTTATTGGCCAGGTTGGCCGCTTCCACACTGCCATCAGTCAACACTTCCGCAAAGGAGGGATCTCCTTTAAAAGCGAAGGTCTTGTCCTGACGGTTTTCGGACTCTGTGAGCGTTCCTTCCATATTCACCACAGTCAGATCATCCGTTTCCAGTATGGATTTTACATTTTCAAAGAAATAGGAAGGTCCGTTTACGGTGTAAAATGCGTTAAAATTTCTGCTGGTATCAAACTGGATATCGGTTCCTATGGTACAGTCGCCCACCATGCTTACGGTCAGAGATACCGTCTCCACCGGTGTCAGCGCTTCGCTTTCCTCTGCCGGATCCTCTCCCCCTGAGGAAGTATCTTCCCCGGACTCCGGATCCCGGGGCTGCTCATTCTGAACATCCGCGGAGGTCTCTCCTGTTTCTCCCTGCGGTGCCAGCGCCCGGGTCAGCAATACGGCCGCCACAATCAGCAGGCAGAAAATTGCCAGCGTGATGGCCGCGATCTGAACCGCCACCACACGCTGCCGGTAACTTTTTTTCCGTTTCCTGGCCGCATCGCCGCGGGCAGGTGTCTTTGATATATTTTTCACTCCTGTAGACTTTTTTCTCTGTGTCATATCACGCCTCACAATCTGTTCTGTCTTTAATGATACCTGCTTTTCCTGTTTTCCGCAAGTGGCGGTTCTTTATTTTCTCAAAGTATTTGTTTACTTTTTTCTTTCATTTTTTTATAATAGAACCACATTTTTGTTACAGTTTTGCAACATGCTCAGATCTGTTTTCCCTTCGCCGGACAATACATCTGACCAGAAAGGATACCAATGAAAACATATCAGATTACCGAATGGTGCAGCCACTTCGTCCGGGAACATGTTTCTCCCGGCGACCTCTGCATCGATGCCACTATGGGAAACGGCCACGACACGCTGCTGCTCAGCCGCCTTGCCGGCCCCTCCGGCCAGGTGCTTTCCTTTGATATTCAGCAGGCCGCTCTGAACGCCACCCGGAAACTTCTGCTTTCCCAAAACGCTCCGGACAATACCCGTCTGATTCTGGACAGCCACAGCCGCATGGATGCCTATGCAGCCTGCGGAACAGTCTCCTGCATCATGTTCAATTTCGGCTATCTTCCCTCCGGAGACCATTCACTGGCCACCCGCAGCGAGACCAGCATTCCTGCCGTCCTTACCGGCCTGAAACTGCTGAAACCGGATGGCCTTATGAGTCTCTGCATTTACAGCGGAGGGGACACCGGTTTCCGGGAAAAAGAGGACCTGCTGAAACTTCTGAAGGGCCTGGACTGCCGGAAATATCTGGTAATCGTCAGTTCCTACTTCAACCGGCCCAACCATCCGCCCCTGCCTGTGCTGATCCGGAAACTCGGCAGCGGCTAAGCAAGAGAAAGTACACTCCGCAAATTTTATCCTGCCATGAACATTGGAAACCTTCTTATGAACAGCAGGGAGGAGCGCCGCATATCCGTAAGAATATACAGCACCCCTCCCCGCTGCCTCAGCTGTCAGCCTGCTGCCTCCGTCTGTTCCGGAAAATCCAGCGTAATGCTGGTACCTTTCCCCGGCTGACTGTCCAGACGAATTTCCGCCTGGTGCATCATGGCACCATGTTTTACAATGGAAAGCCCCAGGCCCGTACCTCCCGTTTCCCTGGAATGACTTTTATCCACTCTGTAGAACCGTTCAAAAATCCGATCCTGATCTTCTTTTGCGATTCCGATTCCGCCGTCGCTGACCTCCCAAAGTTTCCGGCCGTTTTTCCGGCTCATCCGGATGTGAATCCATCCATTCTCCACATTATATTTGATGGCGTTGTCGGTGAGGTTATAAAGCATTTCATACAGAATGTGCCGCACACCGTACACTTCCCCGCAGGTTCCCTGCATCTCAATGGAAACGCCTCTCTTTTTCGCCACATTTTCCAGCGTCTGCATAATATCTCTGGTGAGATCCCGAAGATCTACCCACTCATAGGGCATCTCGCTGCTCTTTTCATCCAGCTTTGACAGCTGAATAATATCCTCTACCAGATTGGTCAGGCGGCTGGCCTCCTGATGTATCCTGGAAGCGAATTCCGAAATGTCCTTGGGCTGTACCATCCCGTTCTGAATCAGCTCCGCATAACCGGAAATGGACATCAGCGGTGTCTTCAGTTCATGGGAAACATTGGCGGAAAATTCCCGGCGCATCTGCTCCGCCTCCGTTTTTTCCGTCACATCCCAGATCAGGATCACAGCGCCCTGGGTTTTTCCGTAAATCTTCACCGGATTCGCCAGCACCTGATAGCTTCTCTTTCCCATCCCGATGACTGTTTCGCTGTGCTCTCCCTGCAAAGCCTGTTCCATCACCCGCTTTACTTCCCGGTCCCGGCTGACGCGGCTGATGGATTTGTTCACACAGTCCTCCGCCCGCACATGAAAAAACTGCTGGGCAGCCTTGTTGATGGACAGCACCTCCGTCTGGTTGGTGATCACCAACCCGTCCTTCATATTTTCCGTGATGGCCAGATACTCTTCATGATTGGCCTTCAGTTCCTGCAGCTGATGATCGATCTGCCGGTTCTGCTCGTGAACTCTCACCAGCAAAGGCCGCAGTTCCTCATACTCCACATGGCGCAGCGGATGTGCCAGATCCATCTGGTTGATGGGCTCAATCAGCTTGGTGGTCTGCCGCTGGATTACGAAAAAAGCCACCACCACAATACCGATTACCAGAATCCCCAGCAGCGTAATACTGGACTGCAGCGTCATAAATACGGAGTCCGTGGTCCGGGCCACCCGGAGGATCGTTCCGTCCGACAGCTGCTCCGCATAATAAAACGTCTGCTCTGCCAGTGTCTCCGAATAACGGATGGCTTCTCCCTGTCCCTTTTCCATGGCATCCACAATTTCCGGTCGGTCGGAATGATTCTCAAGATCACCCGCATCTTCCGCCGAATCAAAAAGTACCGTACCGTCTTTATCAATCAAAGTAATCCGACTGGAAGCCAGCTGTCCTACGCCTTCTGTCAGATAGTCCTGGGAAGTATTTTCCAGCGCAATCCGGATATACTCGGCTTCGTTTCGCACTCCCTGCATCATATATCCGTTGAACCGGTTATACATCACCAGACTGACTGCCAGAAAAGTAATGAGAATCGAGCAGGTGAGCAGTACCCCCACCTGATTCAGGATTTTCTGTTTCATTCCTCATCTCCCATCCGATAACCCACACCCCGTACCGTCTCGATAAAGGAACCTGCATCTCCCAGTTTCTGGCGGAGTGTACGGATATGCACATCCACCGTCCGCGTTTCTCCGTCGAAATCATAGCCCCAGATTCTGGTCAGCAGCTGATCTCTGGTCAGCACAATCCCCTTGTTTTCCATCAAGTAGCGCAGCAGCTCAAACTCCTTCAGCGTAAGCTCCACCTTTCTTCCGTTTTCCGTCACTTCATGCCGGTCCACACAGACACGCAGACTGCCCTGCACCAGATCTCTGTCCTCTGTCTGAGGCGCCCTGCGGCGAAGAACTGCCTTCACTCTGGAAATGAATTCCATCATGCCGAAAGGTTTGGTGATATAATCATCCGCGCCTCCATCCAGCCCTTTTACCTTGTCAAATTCCGCGCTTTTGGCTGTAACCATAATCACAGGAATATCTCTCGCGGAGGGCATCTGTTTCAGTTTTTCCAGAATCGTATACCCGTCTTCTCCGGGAAGCATGATGTCCAGCAAAATCAGCTCCGGCAGTTCTCTGGTCAATTCCCGGAACAGCTGCTCCCCATTTTCCAGTCCTTTCGCCGAAAATCCCGTGGACGTCAGGGTGTAAACCAACAGCTCCCGGATATTTCTTTCATCTTCCACACAATAAATCATTTTGTGTCACCTCGCGTTTTCTATAATTAGGGATTCCTCCTTATTGGCCGGATGGCCATAAAGGTATTTCCTTTTGACAGGCCGGAGGCCATAAAGGTATCCTTTAGGGAAGGATATATTTTTCCTGGATTTCAGAAACCTGTCCGCGGAAAAAACCGTCATCCTCATATTTCATGGTATCCAGATACTCATGCGTATCGTACATATCCTCCTTTACCTGGGAAATGCAGACCGCAATATTGGAACAGTGATCCGCCACCCGCTCCAGGCTGGTGGTGATATCCGCCAGGGAAAATCCCAGTTCAATGGTACATTCTCCCTCCCGGAGACGGCGGATATGCCGCCGGTTCAATTCCCGTTTCAGCTCATCGATCACCTCTTCCAGCGGCTCTATGGTCTGGGAAAGTCTGGCATCCTGAGAAGAAAATACCTCAAATGCGCTGTCGGCGATATCCCGCACCGCCCGCATCAGAACTTCCAGCTCTCTCACTGCTTTATCTGAAAATTTAACATGGTTATCATGCATCCGCTGAACAGTTTCCATAATATTAAATGCGTGATCGGAAATTCTTTCAAAATCCCGGATACAGTGAGACAGTATGGAAAGGGTGTGGCTGTCTCCCTCCGTCAGGTTTTTCCTTCCAAGTTTTATGAGAAAGCTGCCCAATTCATCTTCATAACGATCCACCACACTCTCCAGTTCGCCGATCCTTTTTATCTTTTCCGGGGAATATTCCCTCACCAGATCCATAGCCTCAAACAAATTTTCCCGGGCTCTCTTAGCCATCTGAATGGCCGCCTGCCGGCTCTGCTCAATGGCGAAAGCCGGAGCTCCAAGAAAACGCTCGTCCACAATCTGAACCTTCTGAAGCGGCCGGGGCTCCACGCTGGCACCGTCCCGCACCGTCATACAGGCCAGTTTTTTCAATCCGCCGGTAAAGGGCAGAATCAGAACCGCCGTAATCAGATTAAACAGGGTATGCGCCGCCGCAATCCCCACGGGGCTGGCAGATGCCATGAGAAAAGAAAAGTTCAAAAAAGAATTCAGCAGATAAAAAACACCCAGCAGAACCACTGCGCCAATCAGATTAAAATACAGGTGCATCACTGCAGCTCTTTTTGCATTTTTGCTGGCCCCCGCGGCGGAAAACATAGCAAAGACACAAGTGCCGATATTTCCGCCCAGGATAATCGGAATGGCAGCGCCGTAGGTGACCGTGCCGGTGACAGACAATGCCTGGAGGAGGCCCACGGAAACCGTGGAACTTTGCAGCAGCGCCGTTAAAACCGCTCCGGCAATGATTCCCAGAATAGGCGTGGCAAAGGCCAGTAACATTCCCTGAAAGCCCGGGACTTCTCCCAGCGGCCGCATTGCCTGGATCATGGCTCCCATACCTGAAAGCATAATGGAAAATCCCACCAGAATCAGCCCTGCATCCTTCTTCTTTTCGTTTTTCACAAAAAACAGCCAGATCACTCCCACTGCCGCCAGAACGGGCGCGAAGGCAGAAGGCCTGCACATACGAATCCAGAAGCTGCTTCCTTCCAGACCGCAGAGACTTAAAATCCAGGCGGTCACCGTAGTTCCCACATTAGCTCCTATAATAATCCCCGCTGCCTGCGTAAGCTTCATGATTCCCGAATTGACAAATCCAACAACCATCACGGTAGTAGCCGCGGACGACTGCAGCAGCCCCGCCACACCCGCTCCCAAAAGCGCGGCCCTGACGGGACTGGATGCAGGCTTTTCCAGCAGACGCTCCAGCCGTCCCCCTGACACTTTTTCAATACTGCTTCCCATGAGCTGGATGCCATACAGAAAAAATGCCAGTCCGCCGATCAGGCTTAATATACCAAAGATATCCATTTACTCCTCCCTCTGTTATTCTCGCGTGTTTTCCTGTTTTTCGATTCACTATTATAGGAAATCATTGTAAAGTTCTCATCCGGCCCAATGTTAAATCTATGTAAAGTGCCATGAAAAAGCCCGATTTTAAGGGAGTTCTCTATTTTACATAAATTTTACTTTTGTCTTATTTTTTCTTCTGCATACCGGAGGATATCCTTATATACCTGCTCCTTCTTTTTCTCATTCAAAATTTCATGGCGCATGCCCTCATACAGCTTCGCGCTTACATCCCGGTACCCTACATAACGCATATGGGAAACTGCCTGCTCAAATCCTCTGACGCCTCCAATACAGGGATCCTCGCGGCCTGCCACAAAAAGAACCGGCAGGTCCGGATTTTTGCATTTCCAGCCTCGCATGGAGTAGGTTTCCTCCATCAGAGAAAACAGTGCCTCATACCCGTCTACCGTAAAGGTAAATCCGCAGAAGGGTGACGCGTCATACTCTGCCACCACCTCCGGATCAGAACAGCACCAGGAAAACCTGCTTTTCTCACCGGCAAATTTTCCGGCGTAGGGGCCGAAGGACAGAGCTTCGATCAGCTTCGCCCGATGTCTGGGGCCATAGAGCATTTTTTCCGCCGAAGCCAGCAGCTTTCCCATCCCCAGCAGCGGATTTTTTCCGGGAGATCCGCAGACCACCAGAAGGTCGATCTCCCTGTCATACTGTTTCAGAAAGGTCCTTACCACCAGAGAACCCATACTATGGCCCAGAAGGATCACCGGCACCCCCGGCCATCTTTCTTTCATCACCTGGAGAATCCGGTGTGTATCCTCTACCAAAGCCTTTCCTCCCTGTCCGTACATATAGCCCAGATCTTCCCGGGAGCGTATGCTTTTTCCATGGCCGCGGCAGTCATGAATCACCGCCGCATACCCCTGTTTTGCCATAAACCGCATAAACGGCAGGTACCGCTCCTTATACTCGGACATTCCATGATGAATCTGAAAAATCCCCCGGATCTCTCCTTCCGGAACCACTGTCAACACTTCCAGCTTCAGTCCGTCACCATAGGAACGCAGTTTTTCATACTGTTCTCTCATAAATCACATCCTCCTTTGTCATAAACAGCAAAGAATCCTCCGTTTCCTGTGTAATTGGAAAAGAGGACGGCCTGATGGCTCCGTCCCCTCTCACAGATCTCTTATTTCCGGGAATAGTTCCTGCTGAACTTTCCCATTCCCACCAATGCACCCACAGCAATCAGCAGGCATACCAGCATCATCCACTGATTGTCCGAATACAGCGCAATAATCACCTCATCAATGGCCAGCACGCCCACGAACACTCCCATGGCCCTGCTGTACCTTTTTTTCTCTTTATCCCCCCAGCGTTTTTCCTTTCTTCTGCCTCCGTTGATGGCTTTGAGAATAAACTCTCCCTTGCCCAGGAGCAGAATGACACTGATAGTAGCCAAAACGGCCGCCAGCACCCAGTCAAAAATTGAACCTGTCATCTTCTCTCTCCTTATCCGTCCGTCTCCTATTCTGTATTATATCCGGTTTTGTATGAATTGTCTATCTTTCTTGAAGATTTTGTTTCTTTTGCTATAATAGACATAACAAGCCTTTTCGGGCCTTTCGGCCTTACATTAACTGGCAGACAGAGAAAGGAATCTTATGAACACTACACAAATCAATCAGGAACTATTTACTTTCATTCAAAACAGCCCCAGTCCGTACCATGCAGTGGCTTCAGCCGCTTCCATGCTGGAAAGCCACGGTTTTCAGCCTCTGAGAGAACAGGATGCCTGGGCGCTGGAATACGGCGGACGATACTACGTCACCAGAAACCAGTCTTCGCTGGCTGCTTTCTGTCTTCCAGAAGCCGCTCATGCCGGAAATCCGTCTTTTCATATTATTGCCAGCCACAGTGACTCACCGTCCTTCAAACTGAAGGAAAACGGGGAAATGACGGTTGAAAACCGGTATACCCGGCTGAATGTGGAACGCTACGGCGGTTCTATCCTGGCTCCATGGTTTGACCGCCCCCTGTCGCTGGCCGGACGGGTGCTGACAGAGGAAAACGGACACATCGAAAGCCGCCTGGTCAATCTGGATCAGGATCTGGCTATGATCGTCAATCTGGCGATTCACATGAACCGCGGTATCAATGACGGCTACAAATACAGTATTCAGACGGATATGCTGCCACTCATCGGCGGCTGCCAGCCTCCTGTCTCGGTGAGGGCCATGGCAGCTTCCTCCCTGAATCTTGCGGAAAGCGCTATCCTCACCATGGATCTGTTCCTGTACAACCGGATGGAAGGGCGTATCTGGGGTGCTTCCCGGGAATTCATCGGCGCCCCCCGGCTGGATGATCTGCAGTGCGCCTTCGCGTCATTCAGGGCCATCTCCGGCCAGGTACATCCGGATCTGATTCCCATGGCAGTGATGTTTGACAACGAAGAGGTGGGAAGCCAGAGCCGCCAGGGCGCCTGCTCCACCTTCCTGAAGGATGTGATGCGACGAATCAGCCTGTCCCTGAATCTCACAGAAGAAGGGTATCTGCGCGCACTGTCCCGCAGCTTCATGGTATCCGCTGACAACGGCCATGCCCTCCATCCCAATTACCCGGCAAAATCCGATCCCGGCAACCACCCTTATCTGAACGGCGGTGTTATGATCAAATATGCCGCTAACCAGAAATATACCTCTGACGGAATCTCCAGCGCTATTTTCCGGGCCATCTGCAGACAGGAACAAATTCCTACTCAGGTATTTTTCAATCATTCTGATGTGCCGGGAGGCTCTACCCTGGGAAATCTGTCCGCGTCGCAGATTTCAATTCCTTCCGTGGATATCGGAGCACCGCTTCTGGGCATGCACTCTCCCTACGAAACGGGGGGCGCAGAGGATACCCTCTCCCTCGTTGCCGCCATGGAGGCATTTCTTAAAACCCGCATTGAATATGAAGGTGAACAAAGCTTCCGGCTTCTTCCCATGGAGAAAAGCAGATAAATTTCGCCCGGAGAATCCTGCGAGGCAGGATTCTCCACCTGCGGCACATTGTCGTGGACTCTGGAGAACTGTATGCTATTTGCGCTTTTTCTAAAGTAAAATATTTGAAATTTTATGTGCACCACGCATAAAAAAAGGGCTATAGAAAAATGATTTCTCATTTTCTACAGCCTCTCTCGCACTAAGCACGAGACGGGATTCGAACCCGCGACCCTCGCCTTGGCAAGGCGATACTCCACCACTGAGCCACTCGTGCACAACCGTGTTCTTCCGAACAAATGATACTATACTATATATTCCCGCGACTGTCAATAACAATTTATCTTTTTTTTGCAGGATTTTTACCGCCAGTCCGGGGAATCTGCATCTTGGCCGCTGATGCAGCACAGATTCCCGGTCAAAGACGCAGAATCGCACTGAGCATATACTGACTGTTGGGGAAATTTTTCTGGCTGATTTCCTCCAGACGGATCAGATCCACATCCAGCCACAATTCCTCCGCCGCCACCATCATATTGGCATACATAATGCCAAAATTCAATTCGTCATATCTGCCCAGCCGGTCGCTGGCATGCTTCTTGGAAAAAATATGAATACGGCTGTCAAAAACCACAAAGCGCCAGGGCTGACTGTTCATATAAGAAGGAGACATCCTGGCTGCTTCCAGCAGCTGCTTCATCCATTGTCTGGGCATCTCCTTATAGACGCACAGTTCTGACAGACTCAGCCGCCTGGCATCCACCGGTTTCCGCACACAGCTGCCCTTGGGCTTTCCAAAAGCAAGTACCGCCATCAGTTTTTTGCCATCCCGTCGCATATATTTTTTCTTCATCATGGGATTCCCCACAAAACAACTGCCCAGACCTCTGGTACAGAGATACAGAGACATCTGCTGCATCAGATATCCCGCATTCATCACCGCCCGGTCCTTCTCCTCCGAATAAATCGCCAGATAATACGGAGCCCGGATTCCCAGAAGGCTCAGAAGACGATACTCCCCCTTCCGGTTATCTAAAATCACCAGTTCTGTCTCAATGCCCCCAAACAGCCCTTTTACATCATCGTATTCATCCAAAATGTCCTGCAGTGTCTGAGGGCTGAGGCCATCCGGCAGATAATTTTTTACGGAACGCCTGACAAAGATTGCTTCATATATATTCATGTTATCACCTTTAACTTTTTCGTAATACTATTGTAACATGCTTTTCCATAATTGCAATGGCTTCCTGAAGTTTTTTCTCATTTTTTGCGGCAGCCAGGGCCTCCGCCTTCCGGCTGCCGCAGCGTTGACCATCACTTACGCTTCGCTCTCGTCCATCAGCATTTCCAGCTTGTCCAGATATTCTCCGAAAACCTCCAGTGCCCGGTCCACCGGCTCCTTGCTGGTCATATCTACGCCTGCCAGTTTCAGAAGGTCGATGCAATCCATAGAGCTTCCTCCCGAAAGGAACTTTTTATAATCCTCCACAGCCCCCGGTTCGCCGGAAAGTATCCTGCTGCTGATGGCGATTGCCGCCGCGAATCCTGTGGCATACTGGTACACATAGAACGGCGTATAGAAATGGGGTATTCTGGCCCATTCCAGTGCGATTTCCGGATCGCTTACCATATCCTCGCCGAAATATTTCTTATTCAGTGTATAGTACATCTCACTGAGCCCCTGGGCAGTGATGCCTTCCCCCCGCTCCGCCTTCTGATGCGCCAGCAGCTCAAATTCCGCGAACATGGTCTGCCGGTAAATGGTTCCCTTAAACTGATCCAGGAAATAATTAATCAGATAAGCCTTTTCTTCTCTCCCGGATGCTTTATCGAGAAGGTGGTGAATCAGCAGAGCCTCATTGCAGGTAGATGCCACCTCCGCCACAAAAATCCGGTATCCCGCATAGGTGTAGGGCTGGTGATGATCGGAGTAGTAGCTGTGAAGCGCATGTCCCATTTCATGAGCCAGCGTGAACACATTGTTCAGATTTTCCTGATAATTCAGTAGTACATAAGGATGCGTCCCATAAGCTCCCCAGGAATACGCTCCTCCCCGTTTCCCTTCGTTTTCATAGACATCAATCCAGCGGTTGGAAAATCCCTCCTCCAGAAGCTTCACATAATCGTCTCCCAGAATGGCCAGTCCTTCCTTCACGATCTCCTTTGCCTCAGAAAAGGGAATATTCTGGCTGGTGGGTTTGGCCAGCGGAACATAGACGTCGTACATGTGAAGCTCATCCACCTTCAGCGCCCGTTTTCTGAGACGCACATAGCGGTACATCAGATCCAGATGGTCATGAACCGCCTCGATCAGCTGTGTGTATACGCTGGTGGGGATATTGCCTCCGTCCAGCGCCATTTCCAGACAGGACGGATATTTTCTCATTCTGGAAGAAAAGATATCCCCTGCCAGATTTCCTCCGTACACAGCTGCCAGCGTATTCTGAAATTCCCGGTATCTTCCCAGAAACATCCGGAAGGCCTGTTTTCTCACCTGCCGGTCCTCATTTTCCAGGAATCGTACGTAATTTCCCTGGGTCAGTACCTCCTTGTTTCCGTCCACAGTCAGCTCGCCGAACTTCAGATCCGCATTCTGAAACATGGAAAATACGTTTTCCGGCGTCCGGGCCATTTCTCCCGTCATGGCAAGCACACGCTCCAGCTCCTCTGACAGTATATGCGCCTTCATTCTCAGACTTTCCCCGATTTTTCTGCGGTAAGCCTCCAGTCCGGCTTCTTCGGCAAAAAATGTCTCCAGCCGCCCGGAGGGAACCGCCAGCAGCTCCGGCTCCACAAAAGCGGCCGCATGCTCCAGCTGTGCCGACATGCGGGCAGTCCGGGCCGCCATTTCCTGATACTTCCCGTTTCCTGTATCCTGATGATATTTCTGATTGGCATATACATAAATCCGTTCAAATGCACAGTTCAGATCGTCCAATGTCTGCATTGCCTTCAGAAGCGTCTCTCCATCCTCTCCCAGATGGCCGGCGAAACCGGAAAAATGTCTCATCTTTTCCGGAAATTCTTCCACAGCCTTCTCCCACTGTTCATCTGACGCAAACAGATCCTCCAGCGCCCAGCAGTCGGCCGGATTCTGTTCCTCACGTTTTCTTGCTCCCATATAAACTCCTTTCCGCCGGAAATGTTTCCGTCGTTCCTTTTCTTGTGTCTTCTGCTCCGAAAGCGTCCGTATGCCGCCGGCCTGATCTATGCCTTCATCGCGTTAATTTCCGCAATCTCCGCCTCCACATCCTGCCGGAATGTTTCCCAGGCGTCCTCGTGATCTACAAAATATTTGGGACAGATTTTCCCCGTCACATCATAGTGGCGGATCACATCCTGGCTGCTGAGGCCAAACCGGCTGCAGAGCCAGCCTGTCAGCTGTACCAGGGACTGATAGGTACTGTCATTAAACTGTCCTGTATCGTCCGGATGGCAGCACTCTATAGATAATGTATCCCCATTCCGGTTATTCGATGCGTAGGAAATCTCCGTACTGGGAATACACTGAACGATCTCACCGTCCAGCCCCACAATAAAATGGCTGCTGGCCTTTGTGGTATGCGCGTCCTTCAGTCCCTGGAAATAATCCCGGTTGGCCATGGCGCTGCTGCCCGGATTGGCCGTATAGTGGACAACGATGCCGTTAATCTGCTCCAGCGGCGTACCCGGACGGGAATATTCATTCACATCCAGAAGTTCCACATCCAGTTCAGGCGCGCCAATCCAATCTTCCTCTGTCATCTGCTCCTGACCTTCCCCGCTGTCGGACCGGCCTCCCAGAAACAGCCGGCTGCAGGCAAAAATCACCAGCACCAGTCCCACGCCGCCGATTCCCAGCGCCAGAAATGCCCGGCGTATCAGCTGCTTCTGCCGCTGCCTCCTTGTCATTCTTCTCCCCCTGCTGTAATCGTTTCTCCCCATGGTAACATTCTCCCTTGGCAGGACGGTATGAAGCCCTCCTGCATGTTCTCTCCTGTACTTTTCCCCTACCCTTCTCGCCGCCCGTCAAATCCGAACAGCGGATAGAGTCTCTGTATAACAAAACAGGACAGCCCCTTTTTCAGGGCTGTCCCGCATTCTTATTCGTCCACGCTGTAGTTCGGCGCTTCTTTGGTGATATGAATATCGTGGGGATGGGACTCCTTCAGAGATGCCGCGGTAATCTTCACAAATTTTCCGGTTTCCTTCAGTGTCTCAATATCTTTTGCTCCACAATAGCCCATACCGGAACGAAGTCCTCCAACCAGCTGGAAAACTGTATCCTCCACAAGCCCCTTATAAGCCACACGGCCTTCCACGCCTTCCGGCACCAGTTTCTTAGCGTCGGTCTGGAAATAACGGTCCTTGCTTCCGTTCTCCATGGCCGCAATGGAACCCATGCCGCGATATACTTTATATTTTCTTCCCTGGAAAAGTTCAAAGGTTCCCGGGCTCTCATCACATCCCGCGAAAATGCTTCCCATCATGCAGACATTGGCTCCGGCTGCAATCGCCTTGGTCATGTCTCCGGAATATTTGATTCCGCCGTCCGCGATAATCGGAACGCCGTAGGGTTTGGCCGCCTCATAGCAATTCATGATAGCGGTTATCTGCGGCACGCCGATACCGGCAACCACACGTGTGGTACAGATAGATCCGGGTCCGATACCCACTTTCACTGCGTCTGCTCCCGCTTCAATCAGATCTCTGGTAGCCTCCGCGGTAGCCACATTACCCGCGATCACCTGCAGATCCGGATATGCCTCCTTGATCTGTCTCAGCGTGCGGAAGATATTGGCTGAATGACCATGAGCGGAATCAATTACAATCACATCCACATGGGCCTTCACCAGGGCGGCAACCCGTTCCATCACATTGGCTGTAATTCCCACTGCGGCTCCGCAGAGCAGTCTTCCCTTCTCATCCTTGGCGGAATAGGGATATTTGATCTGCTTCTCAATATCCTTGATGGTGATCAGGCCTTTCAGGTTAAAGTCTTCATCCACAATCGGAAGTTTTTCTTTTCTTGCTTTCGCCAGAATCTTCTTGGCTTCCTCCAGGGTGATGCCCTCTCTTGCCGTAATCAACCCTTCCGATGTCATGGAATCTTTGATTTTTTTGGAAAAATCCTCTTCAAACTTCAGGTCACGGTTGGTGATAATTCCCACCAGCTTCTTTCCCTCAGTGATGGGGACACCGGAAATCCGGAATTTCGCCATCAGATTGTTGGCGTCTTCCAGGGTATGCTCCGGAGATAAGAAAAATGGGTCTGTGATAACTCCGTTCTCAGAGCGCTTTACCTTGTCCACCTCGTCAGCCTGTGCCTCGATGGACATATTTTTGTGGATAATTCCAATACCTCCCTGTCTTGCCATGGCAATGGCCATGCGGTGCTCCGTAACGGTATCCATGCCGGCACTCATCATCGGAATGTTCAGCTTTACTTTTTTGGTCAGCTGTGTCGACAGATTAACCATATTAGGAGTCACCTCGGAATACTGAGGTACCAGCAGCACATCGTCAAAAGTAATCCCTTCGCCAATAATTGTACCCATCTCTTTCTCCTTTCGTCTAACTCATTATTTTTTTGTTAACCCATAGTCTAACAAAAAAAGACAAGACTGTCAACAATCGAAGACCCGCTTCGCGGATCCGCGGAATGCCCAACGGCCACCTCCATCCCCTGTCACGGAAATTTTCAGGAACCAGTTCAGTCCTCAAAGACCTTTCTGGGAGCTCTCGCCCGCATATCCCTGATCATCTGGGCGGACGGCTCAAAAAGAATTCTTTTCAGCGTTCCCTCATCGGAGACAATCATGGCGTATACCATCTTCACCCGATCCGGATCGTTGGATGTATAGTTAAAATCCTTCATCTGCTGATTATTGTTATAGTAGTCAAGGCGATGTGAAGAAGCCGGAGCCAGAATCTCCACGTTATCCAAATCGAAGCTGCCTTTACGCTTTCTTTTGGCCTTATTGATGATACGGTCCACATCCAGTTCGCCGTTTACATACTGATATTCCCACTCCACATTAAACCGGGGAAATATAAAGATATCCGCCACGCAGATGGCAATCGCCGGGAACACAAGAATATAGTGAACAAAAAAGGCGCCAATAATCAAAAGCACGGTCAGAACCATCAGAATCATACGGATCGCCTTGTCTTTTGCCGTCCACCTCCTTTTGACCATCTCCTCCAGATACAAATCACTCATTTTCGTCCTCCTTCAAGTACCTAATAAATTCTTTTGCGTTATCCTGATGTTCCGCGTTGACAAACACCGCAAGATACGCAGGCTGATTCACATCCAGCCCAAATTCTTTCAGCTTTTCGCTTCCATCCACACGGATCGCGTACTCCAGCACATCATCTCCGTACTCCTGCATCTGCTCCTCGGTCAGAAGCTCATCCATGGGAACGAACGCATCCAGATCCACATATTTGTCATACTGTGACTGTTCACAGACTATGGCATCCAGCTCCTGCGCTCCGATCAGTGTAGTCAGCTTCATCACGGAAGTCATATCCGCCGACTCATCACCGACAAAATACATGGAGCTGTCCAGAACGATTTCATGATACTTGTCCCCGTCCCCCAGATACTCCTTAAAATCTTCAGTCATGGACTCAGCATCTCCCGTCCCCCCGTTAAGGATGGCCGCCTGAAAAACAGTCTCAAACCGGGAATTGTATATGATCTGTCCGATCACCCCGATCACCAGCAGGACGCCGATCAGAACGGCCATATGGATCTTATAATAGGTCCAAATATGTCCGATCCTCTGCTTCCAGGTCATACCCTTGATCTTTTCCCACTCCAGATGCCGTTTTTCCTTTCCGGTCAAATCGCTCTCGTACCTTTTTTCCGCCATATGATTTCTCTGTTCGTCCTTTCCAAAAGCTATTCCTATTCTAGCACAAACAGGAGCCAACGTCTATCGGATTGGCTCCTGTTTATTATGAAAAAATTATGAAGTTTTGCTCGCGCTCATTTTTCTTCCGATTCCCCCCCTGCTTGCGCAGGGGGAGCTCAGGCGCTTCGCGCCTTCGCTAATCCATCGGGTAAAAATGAATGCTCACTTCGTTCGCGCTCATTTTTCTTCCGATGGATTACATCATGCCCATGTTGGGGTTGGCGGCGGGGGCAGGATTCTCCTCTTTGATGATGGACACAACGGACTCGGTGGTCAGCAGAGTGGAGGCTACGCTGGTGGCGTTCTGCAGGGCGCTTCTGGTTACCTTGGCGGGATCCAGGATTCCTGCTTTTACCATATCCACATACTCCTCATTGTAAGCGTCGAAACCGATGCCTGCTTCGGACTCTTTTACTTTGTTGATGATTACGGAGCCTTCCAGTCCTGCGTTGGCTACGATGTGGTACAGGGGTGCTTCCAGAGCTTTCATGATGATCTTCGCTCCTGTCTTCACGTCGCCTTCCAGGCTGTCTACCAGGCTCTGCAGTTCTTTGGTTGCGTGGATATAAGCAGATCCGCCTCCGGCGATGATTCCTTCTTCCACAGCTGCCTTGGTGGCTGCCAGAGCATCCTCCATACGGAGTTTTGCTTCTTTCATCTCGGTCTCAGTGGCAGCGCCTACGCGGATAACTGCAACACCGCCGGCCAGTTTTGCCAGTCTCTCCTGCAGTTTCTCGCGGTCGAAATCAGAGGTGGTCTCCTCGATCTGAGCTTTGATCTGGCTGATTCTGGCCTGAATCGCTTCTTTATCTCCTTCGCCGTCCACGATAACGGTATTCTCTTTCTGAATTTTTACAGATTTCGCACGGCCCAGCTGATCCATCTGTGTCTCTTTCAGATCCAGACCCAGCTCATCGGAAATCACCTGTCCGCCGGTCAGAATAGCGATATCCTGCAGCATTTCTTTTCTTCTGTCGCCATATCCCGGTGCTTTTACAGCTGCCACGGAGAAAGTTCCTCTCAGTTTGTTTACAATCAGAGTGGTCAGGGCCTCGCCTTCCACATCCTCAGCAATAATCAGCAGCTTGGAACCGGACTGTACGATCTGCTCCAGCAGCGGCAGAATGTCCTGAATATTGGAAATCTTTTTGTCAGTGATCAGGATATACGGATTCTCCAGAACCGCCTCCATCTTATCCATATCGGTGGCCATGTACGCGGAGATATATCCTCTGTCGAACTGCATACCTTCTACCAGATCCAGTTCTGTCTTCATGGTCTTGGACTCTTCGATGGTGATTACGCCATCTTTGGATACTTTATCCATGGCGTCAGCCACCAGCTGTCCAACCTCATCGTCTCCGGAAGAAACGGCAGCTACTCTCGCAATCTGCTCTTTTCCTTCTACTGCTTTGCTCATGGATGCGATAACTTCCACTGCTTTGTCAGTGGCTTTTTTCATACCTTTTCTCAGGTCCACCGGGTTAGCGCCTGCTGCCAGGTTCTTCATACCCTCGTTTACCATAGCCTGTGCCAGAACGGTTGCTGTGGTGGTACCGTCTCCGGCAACATCGTTGGTCTTGGAAGCCACCTCACGGATGAGCTGTGCGCCCATGTTTTCAAAACCGTCTTCCAGCTCGATCTCTTTGGCGATGGTCACACCATCGTTGGTGATAAGGGGCGCTCCGAAGGATTTCTCCAGAACTACATTTCTTCCTTTCGGTCCCAGGGTTACTCTTACGGTGTCAGCCAGCTGATTTACACCTTTTTCCAGGGCTGCTCTGGCATCCGCACCAAATTTGATCTGTTTTGCCATTTCTGATTCCTCCTAGTCTGATTCACAAATTTCAAAAACCTTCGGACATCCGCAAATGTCCTCCGGGCTGTTAATCAATTCCTGCTGTTTATTTTACCACTGCCAGAATGTCATTCTGTTTTACGATGATGTACTCCTCATCCTCCAGCTTTACTTCGGTTCCGGCATATTTGGAGTAGATGACCTGATCACCCACGGCAACTTCCATCTTTACTTCCTTGCCGTCAACCATTCCGCCCGGTCCCACAGCGACAACCTCTGCCTGCTGCGGTTTTTCCTGCGCCTGGCCCGGAAGTACGATACCGGATTTTGTGGTCTCTTCGGCAACTAACTGTTTCAGAACAACTCTGTCTCCCAATGGTACTAACTTCATATCTATTGCCTCCTTTTAAAATTCCGTTTTTATTAGCACTCGATCTGGTCGAGTGCTACCGATCGTCTTAATATTAGTAATTTCCATGCAATTTCGCAACATCTGTTTTTTTGGTCAATTAAGGGATATTATGGTAAAACCTCTTTTATACTCTATTTTTCTTTTGTTTTCTCACTTTTTTATTTTTCTGTCGACATTTTCGGATATGTTTTGACACTCAGCAGAAGAAATACGGCGATCGGGCGGCGGCGAGTGGACGCGCAAGCGCCTCCGTTCGCCTTGTGCCTTCGCGCACGCCTGACGGCTCGCGGGC
>CBJMC01400__coassemble_1003_pt1 | contig 21229 bp, 15 predicted proteins | sample CBJMC01400__metabat2_low_PE_039 | metagenome-assembled genome bin CBJMC01400
TTCCCACCAGCAGAGTAATCCACCAGATCCACACAAACCGCGCCGCTTCCGGTCCATAACCTCCGCATATCGCCTGAATCGAACCCGCGATCATAATTACTCCCAGAAAAATACCACGTCTCAGAATCATTTCCGGCTCCTTTCCTCTCTCCGGCCAGACGGCCATAAAGAATTTCCTGAAGAGGACTCCCTGAGAGAAATTGTTTTCCTGTCATTTATTTTCAAAAAAATTATAGCATAAGCAAAGAAAAACAGGAAGCGGAACCGGTCAATTATTTATACATTATTTATACAGCGGCCCGTAATTCTTGCAGGCTCTGTAGTCTGCCCCTTCTTTATCCATTCCAAAGGCATTCCAGGCGGCCGGGCGGAAGATATCCTCCTCGGGTACGTTGTGCATGCACACCGGAATCCGCAGCATGGAGCACAGGGTAATCAGATCCGCGCCGATATGGCCGTAGGAAATGGCTCCGTGGTTCGCGCCCCAGTTGTTCATCACGTCATAGGCAGTCCTGAAGGCTCCCTCTCCGGTGCATCTGGGCGCGAAATAGGTGCAGGGCCAGGTGTAATCGGTGCGTTTCCAGATCTTGTCGGCCACTTCCTCCGGAAGTTTCACGGTCCAGCCCTCGGCAATCTGAAGAACCGGTCCCAGGCCTTTCACCAGATTCAGACGGATCATAGTCACAGGCATCTCGGCTCTCGTCAGGAAACGGGAAGAAAATCCGCCGCCCCGGAAGTATCCGTTGTCCGCCGGGTTCCAGGTGGTAGCGTCCATAACGGCCTTCTGATCCGCTTCGGTCATCTCCCACCACTGCTTCATCACCGGATTGCCGTTCTCATCCTTCACTTCGCCGCAGGCGTCCAGGCAGGCCGCTCCGGAGTTGATCAGATGGATAAATCCGCCTGCTTCCTTTGCTTTTCCTTCCAGCTCATAGCCGGTGGCTTTCTTTACGGCCTCCGGGCTCCAGTAAGTACGAACGTCGGCAAAGATCTGCGCCCGGTTGGTGAGAAGTTTCATAAACAGCATACCCAGACCGTTGAGCACATCGTTCTCGGTGGCCAGGATGTAGGGCTCTCTGGCTCCGTTCCAGTCAAAGGAGGTGTTCAGCACAGCCTCCGCGAAGTCGCCGTTGGGATAGAAATCGGTCCACTGCCGCTGTCCCTGGAAGCCCGCGGCGATGGCATTGTGTCCGATGGCCTCCTCGGAGAATTTCTCCGGGAAATTCTTGTTGCCGTTCATCAGATCCTTGATGATCACCGCCATCTTCACCACAAATTCAAACTGTTCCTGTTTTTTCTCATCGGAGTCCTGAAGCCACTCCGGATTCTTGTCGAAGCCGATCTTGCAGGTTTCTTTTGCCCAGGCCAGTGCCTTCTCGTACTCTGCTTTGTCGTAAATTTCCTCGCTCATCCGGCGGATGATCTCCACCTCATCCACGGACTCCACCCGCATACCCAGGTAAGACTCGATGAAATCGGAATCAATGATGGAACCGCCGATTCCCATGGTGACGGAACCGATCTGCAGGTAGGATTTTCCTCTCATGGAAGCCGCAGCCACAGCCGCACGGCCGAAGCGCAGCAGTTTTTCTCTCACATCCTCCGGAATCGATGTGTCGTCCGCCTCGCAGACGTCATGGCCGTAAATGCCGAAAGCCGGCAGTCCCTTCTGCGCATGGGTTGCCAGCACAGATGCCAGATATACGGCGCCCGGACGCTCCGTTCCGTTGAAGCCCCAAACGGCTTTGATGGTCTGGGGATCCATGTCCATGGTCTCCGATCCATAGCACCAGCAGGGTGTCACGGTCAGGGTGATATCCACGCCTTCCCGGCGGAATTTTTCCGCGCAGGCGGCGGACTCTCCCACCCGGCCGATGGTGGTGTCGGCGATCACAACCTTCACCGGTTCGCCGTTGGAATATTTCAGGTTTTCCTCAAACAGTTTCGCGGCGGATTTTGCCATGTTCATGGTCTGCTCTTCCAGAGATCCGCGCACATCCAGCGCCCCCCGGCGCCCGTCGATGGTGGGACGGATACCGATGACCGGATATCCCCCGATTAATCTGCTTTCTGCCATAACAATTACCTCCCAAACATTCTTTTTCGTAATTATACTCCTGTTTTTTTCTTTTTTCTCGTGTTATAATAGCCAAAAACAGTAATATATTCACTATTTGTACAGAGGTGTGCCATTTATGCAGAATCATTTTTATAATGAGAACAAACAGAGGGGAACCTTTGACTTTCCTTTTGAGCTTTATCACATTGACAGCAGCCATCCCAGGTATGTGATGGACTATCACTGGCATATGGAATATGAGATTGTGAGAGTGCTGGAGGGTATCCTCCATATGACCATCGATGGTTCCGACTTCACTGTCCGTCCGGGGGAACTGGCATTTATCACCGGAGGCTCCCTTCATGCCGGAGTTCCCGGGGCCTGTATCTATCAGTGTATTGTTTTCGACCTGAATCCATTTCTTTCTCAGAATCCCCGCTGCCGCGCGCATCTGCAGCGGGTGGCGGATCATGCGGTTTTTGTGCAGCGGTTTTTTTCACCCCGGGCCGGGGAGGGCGACCTCTGCCAGATAGCGGGAAATGTGTTTGAGGCCATGGAACAGCGGCCCCTGGGATATGAGATGAACGTGTTCGGAGAATTGTACCATTTTTTCGGGGAAGTGTTCGCGAAGCATCTGTACGCGGAAGAATCCTCCCGCACCAGAAGAGATTCCAGAAAATCTGCCCAGCTGAAAGCCGTTCTTGATTTTATGGAAGACAATTACACGGCCCCGCTGACGCTGGATGAGCTGGCGGCGGCCGTACATATGTCTCCCCGGTATTTCTGCAGGTTTTTCCGGGAAATGACCCACCGAACACCTGTAGACTATCTGAATTATCTCCGGGTGGAACATGCCGCCCGGCTGCTGGCCTCCTCGGGCGTTTCCGTCACGGAGGCTGCCTACAGCTGCGGCTTCAATGATCTCAGCTATTTTATCAAGATCTATAAAAAATACAAGGGAATCACTCCCGGGAAGGAACGCAGGTAGACCCCTATTCCACATCCTGAAGAGCGGCATAATCTTCCTCGCCGGTCCTCACCTTTACCACCCGCGCCACCTGGTAGACGAAAATTTTTCCGTCGCCGATATGGCCGGTATACAGCGCCTTTTTCGCGGCATCGATCACCGCGTCCACAGGGATCTTGCTGACCACAACCTCCGCCTTGATCTTCGGAAGCAGATTGGCGTCCATTTCCACGCCCCGGTATTTCTCGCTGGCTCCGTTCTGGATACCGCACCCCATCACCTGGGTCATCGTAATTCCGGTAACTCCCAGGCGGTTCAGGCTGCTCTTGAGCGCGTCAAATCTGGAAAGGCGGCAGATGATGCTCACCTTGTACATACCCGTATCCCGGACAGCTCCTGCGGTCTCTGTTTTCACCACCTTCACCGCCGCGTCAACCTGCCGGTCGGTGGCTTTGGAAATATCCGCCTCTCCCAGATCGGTATTTTCATTTACTTCCATGGCAGGGTTGGCCACTTCGGAAATGGCAAAGCCCGCGTAGGCCGATACCAGGCCATGCTCGTGCACATCCAGTCCGTCGATCTCCACCTCCGCCGGAACCCGGAGGCCCACGGTTTTGTCAATCAGCTTGAAAATAATGAACATCACCACAAGAACGTATGCGGCCACCGTGACGATTCCCAGAAGCTGAATACCCAGCTGGGACAGGCCGCCTCCGTAAAAGAGACCGGCGGCCACGCCGTCTCCTCCGTTGCTGAACAGGCCCACAGCGATGGTTCCCCACATACCATTCACCATATGTACCGAAACCGCTCCCACAGGATCGTCAATCTTTGCGATGTTGTCAAAAAACTCCACAGACAGCACCACCAGAATTCCCGCAACCGCGCCAATGAAGAAAGCACCCACCGGCGTCACGCAGTCGCAGCCCGCCGTGATGGCCACCAGACCAGCCAGCGCCGCATTGAAGGTCATGGAAACGTCCGGTTTGCCATAGCGGATCCAGGTAAAAATCATTGCCGCGCAGGTGGCCACCGCCGCCGCCATATTGGTGTTGAACATTACCAGAGAAGCCAGCTCCATATCCGCGTCCGTACTCATGGCCACTGTGGAGCCGCCGTTAAATCCAAACCAGCAGAACCACAGAATAAATACCCCGAGCGCGCAGGCCGTCATATTGTGTCCGGGAATTGCTTTGGCCTTTCCATCCTTATCATACTTTCCGATACGGGGTCCCAGAAGCGCCGCGCCCAGGCATGCCACCAGTCCGCCCACCATATGCACGCAGGAGGATCCGGCAAAATCATGGAAATTCAGGGATGCCAGCCAGCCGCCGCCCCAGATCCAGTGACCGGAAATCGGATAAACCACCAGGCTGATGGCCGCGCTGTAAATACAGTAAGCTTTAAAATTCGTCCTCTCCGCCATGGAACCGGACACAATCGTTGCCGCTGTGGCACAGAACACCGTCTGAAAAATCGCATAGCACCAGGTGGGAAGCGTCCCGAAATCATAAGTTCCGCGGATCAGCGGATCCAGACCGCCCACCAGGGGGCCCGTCCCCGCAAACATCAGTCCAAAGCCCACCAGCCAGTAACAGGGCGTTCCGATACAGAAATCCATCATATTTTTCATCAGAATATTTCCCGTATTCTTTGCCCGGGTCAGTCCTGCCTCACACAAGGCAAAGCCTGCCTGCATAAAGAACACCAGAATTGCCGCCACGAGTACCCAAATAACATCTGTTGCCGAATACATTTTTCATTCCTCCTCATCCAACCTCCGGCCGGCAGCTCTGTGCCGCACTGCCGCTTCCACTGGAAAAGGGTGTGTATTTCTGCCGCCAGACTGCGGAAATACACACCCTTGTGCCATCGGTTATATAAAACAAGGGAGCTACAGCCATCTGTAACTCCCTTGTTTTTATGGTATGCATTTTACCGCCGCAGTCATTAAAAGTCAATTCCCTGTCTTCCGTTTTTCCCGGATTTGTTGATTTTTCAGAAAATATCTGGCGGATCCTCCGGATTTTCGTTACTTATTTCCGTGAATTTCCGGTACCGCCGCCTTTAAAGCAGCTTCCGGATACATACACCGGATATCTTTTTGACTGAAAATTCTCTGCCAGTCCCCGGAGGGCTCTTCGTCAGTGATTACCGTGGTCAGATTCCGGATTCCTGTAATCCTGGCAAAGGCCTTCCGGTCAAATTTGGTTTGATCCACCGCCAGAATGCTCTCCCGGGCTGATGCCGTCATCACCTGCTTCACATGTGCGAAGGTTTCCCGGGCATCCATGATGCCCTGGGTTTTATCCAACGCTTTACAGGAAAAAATCGCCTTATCTGCCCAAAAATTGCCGAAGGCCGTCTCCGCTCCCGGCCCCAGAAGGGCCAGATAGCCTTCCTCCAGGACGCCGCCGGTGGAAATCACCGTCCATCCGGACGTATCCGCCAGCTCTGCCAGAATTTCCACAGAGTTGGTGATCACCGTGAGACGTTTTTTTCCTTTCAGCGCCCGGGCAATATAGGTGGCCGTGCTGCTGGCATCCAGCATGATCCGGTCTCCATCCTGCACCAACTGAGATGCCAGACGGGCAATTGCCCGCTTCTGGGCCACATTTTTCTTTTTCCGGATGCCAAAGGGGGCATCCGCGGCGCCATCTTCCCTGAGAACGGCTCCTCCATAGCTCTTTGTGGCAAATCCTTCCGTCTCCAGCTTTTCCAGATCACGGCGGATGGTCTCCTCCGAAACCCCGAACTGTCCGCTCAGCTGGCTGACCACCACCCGGCCTTCCTCCTGCAGTTTTTCAAGAATCCTGTTTTTTCTTTCCAATGCCAGCAAATATCTGCCCCTCCCGATGATATTTCCGCCGGAATCATAAGCTCCGACTCATTCTCTCTGCGGTTTCCAAACGGCTTATTTCTGAGCGTTCAGTTTTGCCAGAACCTTCTCGGCAACCTTGTCTGCCAGCTCATCCATGATATTCCGGGCCGTTCCCGTCTGCTCGCTTCCCGGAATCTGCTGTCCCACGAAATCTGCCGGATGTCTGCCGGTGAGACCCATTTTTCTGCGGATCTCGTACAGCTTTGTCACCTGTTCCTGGTCAAACTCCTTCGCGCCTCCCAGCATGGTGGCTTTGTACAGAAGCTCCGCGTAAAATTCCAGGGACTCCATCTTCATGTAAGCCGCCAGAAGATCCGAGGACCAGGTAAGAGCACCGTGGCTTTCCAGAAGCACCGCGTCATAGTAGGGCAGATACTTCTCCAGACGGTCCGGAATCTCGTCGGTGGAAGGCGTTCCGTACTCCGCGATGGGAACCTCGCCCAGCGCAATCACTGCCTCCGGCATAATCGGCTGCTTCAGCGGAATCCCGGCAATGGCAAAGCTGGTGGCAAAGGAGGGATGCGCGTGAACCACAGCGCCCACATCCGGTCTTTTGTCGTAAACTCTCAGATGCATGCGGATCTCCGAAGAAGGGCGGAAGCTTCCATTGGCTTCCAGCACCTCGCCTTTCCGGTTTACCTTGCAGATATACTCCGGCGTCATAAAGCCTTTGGAAACGCCGGTGGGGGTGCAGAGGATCTCTTCCTCATTGAGCTTTACGGAAAAATTTCCGTCGTTGGCCGCTACCATACCCCGGTTGTATACCCGTCTTCCGATGTCGCACATTAACTCTTTGATTTCCTGCTCGGTCTGCATAATCTTATTCCTCCTGTGAAAGTTTGTGTTGTTTTATGTAATAATTATAGCGGTATTTCCCAACCAAATCAACATAAAACAACGATTTCTATTTTGTTTTTTGTTGTTTTTATTTCTCTGTTTCGCAGCAGCGGTATATGCTGCCGCAACGCAGGAAAAGCTGCGGAGGGATCTTTTCTCATTTTGTTGTAATAACAACATACTTCTCTTCCCGGCTGCCGTATAGTAGGAGCAGATCCGCAAACCGCCGGTCTGATGGCCTGCCGTCTGCGGAAATCAACCACAAAAGGAGAGTTACCATGGAAAACCAAATGTTTTGTTTTCAGTGTGAACAGACAGCCGGATGTACCGGCTGTACGAAAAATACAGGAGTATGCGGCAAAAAATCCACCACCGCCCGGCTCCAGGATGAGCTGGTGGGGGCTCTGATCGGCCTGGCCAGAGCGGTGGAGCAGAACAGCCCCACCGAGGAAACCGACGAACTGATGATGGGCGGCCTGTTTGCCACCCTCACCAACGTCAATTTCGATGACGACACGCTCCGGGACTGGATCCGGCGGGTTCATGAGGCGAAAAATGCGCTGGCCCCGGACTGTGCCCTGTGCCAGAATCCCTGTGGCCACAACGGGGATTATGACCTGGAAAAGCTGTGGACGGACAATGAAGATATCCGCTCCCTGAAATCTCTGATTCTTTTCGGTCTGAAGGGCATGGCGGCCTACGCATGGCACGCGAAAGTGCTGGGCTTCACCGATGAGGCCGTCTGCCATTTCTTCTATGAAGGCCTGGCGGCTGTGGGCGAGGATTATGGAATGGAACAGCTGCTGCCGCTGGTTCTGAAAACCGGGGAGATCAATCTTCGCTGTATGGAGCTTCTGGACCGGGCCAACACACAGGTGCTGGGAACGCCTTCTCCCACCGAAGTTTCCCTTACCATCGAAAAGGGGCCGTTTATTGTAATTTCCGGCCATGACCTCTATGACCTGAAGCTGCTGCTGGAGCAGACCGCCGGAAAGGGCGTCAATGTCTATACCCACGGGGAAATGTTGCCGGCCCACGCGTATCCGGAGCTGAAAAAGTATCCCCATCTGAAAGGAAACTTCGGAACTGCCTGGCAGAATCAGCAGAAGGAATTCGACCAGCTTCCGGCCCCCGTACTGTTTACCACCAACTGCCTGATGCCGGTACGCCCCTCCTACGCGGACCGGGTATTTACCACAGAGGTGGTGTCTTATCCGGGGCTGGTGCACATCGGCAAAGACAAGGATTTCACGCCGGTGATTGAAAAGGCGCTGCAGCTGGGCGGCTATGCTGAGAATCAGCACCGCACGGGCATCAACGGCGGAAATACCGTCACCACAGGTTTCGCTCACGGTACGGTGCTGGCGGCGGCCGGTCAGGTGGTGGAAGCCGTGAGAGCGGGCCAGATCCGCCATTTCTTCCTGGTGGGCGGCTGTGACGGAGCGAAAGCCGGAAGAAATTACTATACGGAATTTGTAAAACAGGCCCCGGCGGACTCCCTGATTCTGACGCTGGCCTGCGGCAAATACCGGTTCAACGATCTGGATCTGGGAACCATCGGCGGGCTGCCCCGGCTGATGGACATGGGACAGTGCAACGATGCCTACAGCGCCATCCGGGTGGCCGCGGCGCTGGCCGAAGCCTTTGACTGCGGTCTCAATGAGCTGCCTCTGACGCTGGTGCTGTCTTGGTACGAGCAGAAAGCGGTTTGTATTCTGCTGACACTGCTGCATCTGGGTATGAAAAATATCTACCTGGGGCCCACGCTTCCGGCCTTCCTCTCTCCCAATGTGGCACGCTACCTGACAGAGAACTATCAGATTCACCCTATCACTACACCCGGGCAGGATCTGGCTCAGATTCTCGGATAATTACCGGAACCGGGCATCGCACTTCCTGCCATTTATAAAAGAGGCGGAAAGAAATCCACAAAAAGCGATTTCTTTCCGCCTCTTTTCCACTTTTCCGGCAGTTCCTGCTTCCGGGCAGACGCCCGGTTTCATTTACTCTGTCTGAAGAATTTCTCCTGTGTATCTGGGAAGTTCCCATTCATAGGAACCGTTGATCAGTCCTTCTCCGCTTGCCTGGGGAGCGTCCGGCACATGCAGGATAAACACATCGCTCACATAGGGATTGGTGATTCCTTCCTGCTTCTCCTGTGTTTCTTCCGTTTCCCCTGCCGTATCTTTCGAAGGCACATTATCCGCCACCACAGCGGCTTTCTTCTCCGGCTGCAGAGAATCCAGAATCACCTGGGCCTGTTCTTCCCGAAGCGTCTGACTGGTTTCCCCGTCATCACTGCCTGTCTGCGCTTCCAGAACTCCCTGGGATTCCACACTTTCAGCCAGTGGTTCCTCATCGGCAGCGGTACCGTCCGTCTCCGCCGCATCCGCGGTTCCGTCACCCGAGGCGTCCGTGCTGTCCACCGCATCCGTTTCCCCGGTAGGCTCCGGTGTGATCACATTACCTTCTTCATCCACTATATCTTCTCCGTAAATGGTACTCTTCAGCCGCTGTATCGTCTCTTCCCACTCCGGCACCAGGTTGCCGTTGACGCTCTGGAACAGGCCATCATAGGGCACCCGGTCCTGTACAATGGTGTAGCCCAGAAGCTCCGGCGCCTTGGCCAGAAGTCCCCAGAACTCGCTTTCCGGAATATTGTGGGTCAGCATGGGAAGCAGCTCATTTGCCAGACGGTCGATATCCTCAAGGCTCATGGTCTTCACCTTGTCCAGCAGCTTCATCAGAACCTCCCTCTGCCGCTCCGTCCTCTGGTAATCGGCATTTCCCACCTTCCGGATACGGGCATATGCAACCGCCTGCATACCGTTACATTCATAGGTTCCTTCCCCCGGGATCAGATAATCGTCCTTATCCAGTCCCAGGATCCTGCACTGCTGGCGGATACTTTTGTTGGCATTCTCCGCCTCTTTCTCCGTGAAGGTGATTTCAATGGTTCCGATGGCATCAATGATATCAATCATATTTCCAAAATCCACCGTCACATACCGGTCCACCTGCACCTTGTAATTTTCCGTGATGGTTTCGCACAGCAGCGGACCGGCCCCGTTGGGATAGGAGGCGTTCAGCTTCCGGTAACCCACGCCGGGGATATCCACATAGGTATCACGCATCAGAGAAATCATACTGATCTGCTCCAGCCGGTAATTGATGGATATCAGAATCATGGAATCTGAATTTCCAATGAAATCCTCGGTGGTAGTGTCCAGTCCCACCAGAACCACATTGTATACATTTCCATCGGAGGTGATGGGCTCTGTGGAAGCAAACTGCTCCAGATTCGCCTGAATCGCCTGCAGCTCCGGATCAATCTCTTCTTCCTCTTCCGCTTCAGCCTCCTCCTGGGCCGCCCGCTGGGCTGCCAGCTGCTCCGCCACCTCTTCATCCGTCATATAGTTGGTCTTTGAATAGTAATGATGTCCCACTGCATAAACAACACCGGCGATTATCACCAGCAGCGCCAGCAGAATCAGCAGTGCTGTGGCCAGCTTTTTCTTTTTGGACATCTTCTTTTTTCTTTTTACCGGTTTTTCCGGATCCTGTTCCCCCTGCGATTTTTTTGTCCCGCTGTCTGACATCCGTCAAGCCTCCCGTTTTCCTGAATCGTAATATATTTGTAAGAAATGATAACATTTTGTCCCCCTGTTTGTCAATTCCTGTCGAAACCGGAGGTGTAAGGGCAGTAACAGTTCAGCTTTGCACTGTCCCGCGAGGTGTCACGCTGCTTTTGCAGCGGGATCCCGAGGCCTGCGGGCGCCAGGCTGCGTGAAATGCAGCCTGTGTGCATGCTTTCGTGACAGTGAAGCCGGAAGGCTGAACTGTTACTAACGGCAGGTAACAGTTCAGCCTTGCGGCTTACGGCCGCAGATACAGCAGAAAATCATCTCCTTTTCAGCCAGTTCACGGACATTTTCAACCAGCCGGTGTTGTCCGGCAGCAGCAGACGGTCTTTATTGCCGTCATCCACCGTCTCATCACACAGGGACAGTCCATGGCAGCCCTTCTCGTAAATATGCAGTTCAAACGGAATCCTGTTTTTTCTCAGTGCCATGGCAAACTGCAGGGAATTTTCCACCGGCACGTCCGCATCCTCCTGGGTATGCCACAGGAAAGCGGGAACCGTCTTATCCGTTACCCGATTTTCCAGAGACAGATACCGTCGCATTTCCTCCGTGTCCTGTTCTCCCAGCAGAAGGCTTCTGGATTCCTGATGGGTATATTCGCCCATGGTGATCACCGGATAGCAGAGGATCATCCCATCCGGCTTCCACATTTTTCTTCCGGTTCCCGATACATAGGTTGCTCCCAGCGCTTCATCAAGCAGCTCCCCGTCCCACATGGTTCCCAGACATCCGGCCAGGTGTCCTCCCGCGGAAAATCCCAAAACAAAAATTCTCTCCGGATCAATATTCCACTCGCCGGCCCGGCTTCTCACCAGCGCCACGGATTCTGCCAGTTCCAGGAGCGCGCAGGGATAACGGGAGGGCGCCACGCTGTACTGCAGCACAAAAGCATGAAAGCCCGCCGCCAGGTAGCGCAGAGCTACCACCTCCGCTTCCCGGTCTGACTTCATCCGGTACGCGCCGCCGGGACAGATAATCACCGCCGGACGCTTATGGGAACGAATCAGTTCCTCCGACTCCGGCTGAACATAGGTGACAAGATATGGCTGCTCTCCCGGCTTTGCGGCATGAACTTTCCCGTAATCAGGATTGATATCTATTCTCTCATGAATCATTGGTATGGTTCCCCCTTTTGTCTTTACTGGCCGTAATAAGCATTGGCCCCATGCTTCCGGTAGAAATGTTTGTCACGGATAGAATCCGGCGCCGGTTTTACCTGAGGGTTGATCTGTTCTGTCCTGGCGGCCATCCGGGCCACCTCCTCCAACACCACAGCATTATGCACTGCCTCGGCGGCATCTTTTCCCCAGGCAAATGGGCCGTGGTTGCAGCAGAGTACGCCTGGTGTGTAAATAGGATTGATACCGCCCTGCTCAAATGTTTCGATGATCACCAGCCCTGTATTCTTCTCGTAAGCCTCCTCGATTTCTTTGGGGGTCAGATTTCTGGCACAGGGGATTGGGCCGAAGAAATAGTCCGCATGGGTGGTTCCGTAAAGTGGAATGCTTCTTCCTGCCTGGGCCCATGCAGTGGCTTCCGGGGAATGTGTATGGACAATACCTCCGATTTCCGGATATTTTTTGTACAGCTCCAGATGCGTGGCGGTATCGGAAGAAGGATTCAGCGCTCCTTCGATTTTCTTTCCTTCCAGATCCATCACCACCATATCCTCCGGGGTCAGACGGTCATAAGCCACACCACTGGGTTTGATGACGAAATATCCGGTTTCCCGGTCCATTCCGCTGACATTTCCCCAGGTGTAAGTGATCAGGCCCCTGCGGGGCAGTTCCATATTTGCCTCGTAAACTTCCTTCTTTAATTTTTCCAGCATTTTTTGCTCCTCCTGACATACTAAGTTTTTGCTGCAGCCGGGCCGGTGCCGTGTGAGCCGCCGGCACACGCATCCGGCCAAACGGAACCGTCCGGCCTTCCGGCTCTACCGTCCCGAATACATATGCTCACAGACGGCGGCAGGACTCCCGCACCACCAGCTCCGGTTCCAGAAGCCGCAGGGGATTCTCCCCTTCCGGACGGACGCCCCGGATTTCTTCCAGCAGCAGCCGGGCCGCCATGGCACCCAGGCGCTCATGGGGATGGGCGACGGTAGTCATTTTCAGCGGGCCGGAACTGGCGATGAAGGAATCATCGTAACCGGTCAGCGACACATCTTCCGGCACCCGAAGCCCCAGCTCCGTCAATGCCCGGTACGCCTCCAGGGCAATCTGGTCGTTGTAACAGACCACCGCCGTGAACTCCCGGTGCTCTGCCGCCATCTGCCGCAACATCAGGGCCGGCTTCACTTTCCGGTCCTCCGTGTGAAACCAGATTACCAGATCCGGATCGTAGGGGATATGGGCCTCCTGCAGCGCCCGGACATAGCCCTTGTGCCGCTGGGCTCCCTGGCTGTCATCCGCCTTGAAAATTCCCACCAGCCGCCGGTGTCCCAGCTGCAGCAGATGAGATGCCGCCAGATAGCCGCCCCGTTCATCATCCATCAGCACGCAGGGCTTCTCCTGCATCTGGACATATCTGCCCTGGATAAAGACATAGGGAATCTGGTAGGAATCCAGCTGCTGGTAAAGCGCCATATTTCTGCAGAGGATCTGACTTTTGCTGGGTTCGATGATCAGCCCGTCCACATCCTTCGTCAGAATATCCTCCAGACACTGGGCCTCCTTCTGCCGGCTGTTCCCCGTATTCTTCAGCATAATGCTGTAGCCCTGCTCTGTCAGCACCTGGTCGATGCCCTGAATCACCCGGGGAAAAATGTAATCCGAAAGATAGGTGGTGATCACGGCGATATTCCGGGAATTCTTCCGGTGACGCATCCGCTCGGAACAGAAGGTCCCCCGCCCGTGTTCCGCCGTCACATACCCCTCATTTTCCAGAATCGCCAGCGCTTTGCGGACCGTATGGCGGCTCAGTCCGTACTCCCGGGACAGCTGATTTTCCGAGGGCAGCCGGTCCCCGGGCCGGATCTGTCCGGAAAGGATCCCTTCTTTCAGCTGTTCCATCAGCGCCACATATTTGGTTTTTCCCGCCTCCTGCATCGGATCTCCCCCTTTCTGTCCTCTGCGAATCCTTTCTCTATTGTACAACTGTTACGCAGGTGCTTACAAGTTGTATTTTCGAATTAAGGGCTTAACTTTTCCCGTTTTTTCTGGTATACTGTTTATAGAAAATTCACATTGTCTGCGGGACATTCCGCCAGCCGCTGCGATTTCGGGCAGCAGGTGTCCTGCAGGGTACGGCAAAGGCGCCGGAGGATTTCAGATCCCCGGCGTCTTTTTCTTGTTTCAGACACAGGAGGTATCCCATGAGCGCATTTGACAGAATAGAAAGTGGTATTCCCAGCATGGACCGGCTTCTGGACTCTATCCGGCTGGGCGACAACGTGGTCTGGCAGGTGGAGGATCTGGAGGAATTCCGTTTTTTCGCCATTCCCTTCGCACGACAGGCCATCGCGGACGGCCGCAATCTGATTTACATGCGGTTTGCCGGTCATCCGCCGATTCTTGAACCCCAGGAGGGGCTGAAAATCTACACCTTTGATCCCGATGAAGGCTTTGAAGCCTTCACGGTAAAAATTTATGACCGGATCACCCGGGAAGGCAGGGACGCCTTTTACATTTTCGACAGTCTTTCCGCCCTGCAGTCGGTCTGGTACACGGACCTGATGATGGGAAATTTCTTCCGGGTGACCTGTCCCTATCTGTTCCGGCTGGATACGGTGGCCTATTTCCCCCTGCTGCGGGGACGCCACTCCTTTGACACGGTGGCGAGAATCCGGGATACCACCCAGCTGCTGCTGGATGTGCACCGGGGAGACCGTCTCTATCTACACCCGCTGAAGGTGTGGAACCGGTACTCCTCCCGGATGTTCCTTCCCCACTCCTGCGATCCGGATAGCGGCAGTTTTTCCACGGTGGAGGACGGCGTATCCATCAGCCGCTACTACCGGCTTCTGGAACAGGAGGCCTCAGACCGGCAGGATCAGAATTTCGACAGCTATGACCGGTTTTTCACCATGGCACGGCAGGCATACCGGCGGGGAGAATTTACGCCGGAGACGGAAAAGCAGATTCTGGAAAGCACCATGACCAGGGATCCCCGGCTTCAGGAAATGATCCGGAAATACTTCAAACCGGAGGATTATTTTCATCTCCGGGACCGGATGATCGGAAGCGGTTCCATCGGAGGAAAGGCCTGCGGTATGCTTCTGGCCAGAAAGATTGTTTCCGCTTCTCTGTCCGCCTGGCGGGAGCACAGCGAGCCCCATGATTCCTATTATATTGGCTCCGATGTGTTTTACACCTATATTGTGTCCAACAACTGCTGGGAAATCCGGATTGCCCAGCGAACGCCCGAGGGATATTTTTCCAGAGCGGACGATCTGCGCCAGGCTCTGCTGGCCGGGGAATTTCCCGCCAATATCAGGGAAAAATTCCGCTCCATGCTGGACTATTTCGGCCAGAGTCCCATCATCGTCCGCTCCTCCAGCTTCCTGGAGGACGGGTTCGGAAATGCCTTTGCCGGCAAGTACGAATCCGTATTCTGTGTCAACCAGGGTTCCCCGGAAGAGCGGCTGGAAGCCTTCGAAAACGCGGTGCGCACCGTTTACGCCAGCACCATGAGTCCTTCCGCCCTGGAATACCGGATGCAGCGGGGACTGGCTTTCCAGGATGAGCAGATGGCCGTGCTGGTACAGCGGGTTTCCGGTTCTTACCAGGGCAGTCTCTATTTCCCGTCAGCGGCAGGCGTGGGCTACAGCTGCAGCGCCTACCGGTGGAGCCGGAATATGGACCCCGCCGCCGGTATGCTGCGGATCGTGGCCGGGCTGGGCACCCGGGCGGTGGACCGGACGGAAAACGACTATCCCCGCCTGGCCAATCTGGATCGTCCCGCCGCCTCCCTTCACGCCACCACGGCCCAGAAGCACCAGTTCTCCCAGCGAAAGCTGGATGTGCTGGACACAGAGCAGAACTGTCTGCGCAGCGTCAATGCGGATGATCTGATGGATCTTTGGCCGCTCTGGTACAAAAAGGCTGTGATGGAGAGGGATTATGAAGCGGAAGAAGCCTGCCGGAGGATGAACCGGTACCGGCAGGTCTGGTTCGTCACCTGCCAGAAGCTGCTGGAAAACCAGGTGTTCACCTCACTGATGCAGGATGTGCTGAAAACCCTGGAGCGGGCCTATGAAAATCCGGTGGATATTGAATACACCGTCAATCTGGACGAATCCGGAGATTTCGTGGTAAATCTGCTCCAGTGCCGTCCGCTGTACACCGGAACTTCCGGCGGCCGCATCCGACTTCCCCGGCTGAATCAGCGGGATATCTTTTTTGAGATCCGGGATTCCTCCATGGGAAATTCCGCATCCTATCCCATCGAAGCGGTGGTTCAGATCTCACCGGTGGAATACTACCGCTGCCCCTATCAGATGAAGCCCCGGGCCGCCCAGGCAGTGGGAGCCATCAACCGGTATTACCGAAACCAGGGAAAACGGGTGATACTTCTGGCGCCCGGACGGCTTGGCACCTCTTCTCCGGAGCTGGGCGTGCCGGTGGCCTTTGCGGAAATCTCCGGATTTTCCGTACTCTGCGAGGTTTCCGACAGCCGGGCAGGCTACATGCCGGAGCTGAGCTACGGCAGCCATATGTTCCAGGATCTGGTGGAGGCAGACATCCTGTACTGCGCCCTCTGGAACGATCAGCGGACGGTCCGGTACGAGGAGAATAAATTTGAGGAGCTGGAGAATCTGTTTCCGAAAATCTGCCCGGATCAGGAAGAACTGTTTTCCATGTTCCGGGTCACGGAGCCGGAAGGACTGCGGATCTGGAATGATGTGGTGACGGGAAGGACCATCTGCGGATATCCGCGGGAGGATCCGGCTGAACCAGACAGTGGTGCGGAAGGCTGACACTTTGAAAGGCCCGCCGGCAGGAACGTTTTCTCCTGCCGGCGGGCCTTCTTTCATTTTTTTCATTTCATCCGTTACCAGGCGCTACGCCTGCCAGTGTTTTTCGATTTCCTCCCGGATAATCGCCACATACCGTCTGGCTTTGGAAATATCGTGATTGATGGTGTACACATCTCTCTGAGTGATTTCCAGCTTGCAGCCTCTGGCGGCTTCCAGTGTCTCGTCGATATGGGCCCGCACAGCATCCTCGTCCAGCTGCTCTCCCACGCCCAACAGATTGGGCGTGGGCTTTCTCTGGTAGATGACCCGGCTGCCCCGCAGCCGCTCTCCCATAAACTGCTGATCGCACCAGGGAGAAATGGACACCTTCCGCAGATTTTTCAGCTTGCTGATGCAGCTGTCCCAGATGGGATGCACCGGCTCACAGCAGCCATAGGACAGCAGGCCGTACTGCTCCGAGATTTTCTTATAGCAGGGGAAAATGAATTCCTCGTACATCTGGGGAGAAATCCCCACCGTTTCCTGGGAATCCATGAATCCCCACACATCTTTGGGCGTGAATGTTCTCTTTCCGATCTCATCATAGCCGGGCAGCTCGTTGGTAAAGGCCCAGGTTCCCTGTCCCACACCCTCATAGGATACCGTGGGGAGAATCAGATGTTCCTTCTCCAGCATCCGGTAATAGGCCAGCGTATCCTCCGCGATCCGGTCCATCATTTCTTTGAAAAGCTCCGGATAATCGTACATATTGAACATCATATTTTCCATGCTCATAAAATGCACCACCATCTGGGTAGGAACGCTGTACAGGCAATCCATTTTCATCCGCACCGGCAGAATATCGCCGATGGTCTGGGAAATGGACTCAAACTTCGCCCGGGTACTCTCTTTATCCACACCGAAAGCAGTGGGCTTCAGCTTATCATAATCCTCCTCCAGATCTTCCACCACCGACACGAAATGGTGCCCCACGCTTTCGTGTCCGCCCATTTCTGTGTGCTGCACATGAATCTGAATGTCAAACAGCCGGAAAAAGGTATCATAATTTACCCCAAACCAGTCCGGCGTCACCCGGTCGTCATCGAAAAGCTCCTGATTCTGAAAATTTTCATAGAGCTGCTGCTCCACCTGCCGGGCAAATTCCCCCGTACACCGCAGCCGGTCCGGCAGAAACTCCTGCTGAAAGGTCCCTGCCTCCAGATGGATCATGGGCCGCTGCCCCTGCAGGGCATTGTGGGCGTACCACTCTTTGATTCTTCTCTGATTTTCCTCCCTGTGGTGGAACTCCAGCTGTTTTTTGGCCAGTTCCCGCAGGATCTGTCCGTCTTCCTTAGAAATCCTGTAGTCCATAGAAATCCTCCTCCTGGATTTTCCCAATGTAATTTGCCGGTGACAGTTTGGCCTTCCGGTTTCACTGTCACATTCACCGGGCATCCTCCGCCCGGAGAGCAGAAACGCCGGTGTGCGCACAGCCCAGCGTCCGGGCTGCTTTGTTTATATTTAATATACCAGCTATCATGATACGTTTCCATGCATCATGTCATCATTCTTTAGACTATCTTCCTGTAACGGCAGACCCCTTAACCCAATCTCCAACTTGTATCTCAGCAACTTTCCTTTTACGCATCCTTCACTCTTTATAATGAAAATAATCACTGTTCTTATATTCTTTCGGCGACATCCCCACTACCTTCTTGAAAATCCTGGAAAAATAATACTGATCGGAATATCCCAGCTTCTGGGCAATCTCATAAATATACATTTCTGATGACCGGAGCATCTTGCAGGCTTCCTTCATCTTCAGATTAATAAAAAAGTCCATGGGAGAATGCCGGGTATATTTCTGGAAAATCGCGTTCAGATAGCTCCGGGACAGTTCAAACTCTCTGGACAGAGATTCCAGCGTAATATTTTCATAAATATGCCGGTACATATACCGCACCACATTGGTCACATGGCGGTTCTGCTCCTGGGTGGAATCCCGTTTTTCCCGCTCATAGATCTCCGCCAGTATCAGGGACAGCGCCTGGGAAATATAGATAAAATTCCCCAGCGTATAGTTCCCGTCCAGTACCTTGAACATCAGCTCAAACAGGAACATCATCCGGTTGCTGGCATTGGAGGAAATCATCTTCACCACCTGTTCTTTCTCCAGCGGGTAAAATTTTGTATCCTCCCCTTTAAAATGTACCCACAAAATACTCCATGGATCCTCACTGCTGGCCCAGTAGCGGTGCCCCTTGAACCTGGGAATACAGAAAGCCTCATTGGGGTGCAGCTGATACTCTCTGCCCTCCACCCATATGACGCCGCTCCCCTCCGTGCAGTAAATGAGAATATATTCTTCAATTCCTTCCTTTCTCTCTCGGTAATGATCCCTTGCACGGGGAAAAAATCCCACATCCGTCAGATACATCCGCCGGACCTGCGGGTGTTCCACATAATCCTGAAATGCCTCTGTAGGCAGGACAATCATCCGCTCTCCACGGAATCCGTCGCCTTTTGCTTCAAACATACTCATAGAGCCAGTGTAGCACAGTCGTGGAATATTGTCCATCATTACTGAAAAATTGAGGAACCGGCCGGTTACAGTTCAGCCTTCCCGCTTCACTGTTACATCGGCTGTAAGGCAGGCAATACAAAGCTTTACAAGGTAAAATATAGATAGACCTACTGTATTCGTGTTAAATTTTGAGAGTTTTAATACAAAACTCATGTATTTTAGCGTTATAAATCAAGAAAAATTTATTGATATCTACACGAATATGTGTTATGGTTAAACCGTAAGGAGGGCCGTTATGTATAGAAAAATCATGAGTTTTTTGGAAGCGTGGAAGGGCGGCAGACACCGCAAGCCTCTGATTTTGCAGGGGGCAAGACAGGTTGGAAAGACCTACTCGATTTTAGAGTTTGGGCGCAGCCATTATGAAAATGTGGCATACTTCAATTTTGAAACAAATCCAAAGCTGAACGAAACCTTTGAGGAAAATATCAGCCCTGATTATCTGATACCCATTTTATCACACATCGCAGGTCAGACGATAGTAAAAGAAAAGACACTGATAGTATTCGATGAGGTACAGCTTTGCGAACGGGCTTTGACTTCTCTGAAATACTTTTGTGAGGACGCTCCAGACTATCATATTGTAGCTCTCGGCAGCTTGCTCGGCGTGGCGGTAAGCAGGGCGAAATTCTCTTTCCCTGTCGGCAAGGTCGATATGAAAACCCTGTATCCTATGGATATGGAGGAATTTATGCTGGCTTTAGGTGAAGATGCTCTTGTCGAGCAGATTAAAAAGTGCTTTGAGACCGATACGCCGATGCCCTCTGCCCTACATGATGCGGCAATGCTGCTTTACAGGCAGTATCTCGTCGTGGGCGGTATGCCTGAGTGCGTCTTACAGTTCACGGAGACAAAGGATTATATCCTTGTGCGCCACACCCAGGACACCATACTCGCAAGCTATCTGAACGATATGAGCAAATACAACAATGTGAACGAAATTAAGAAAACAAGACTTGCCTATGACAACATTACTGTGCAGCTTTCAAAAAAGAATACCCGTTTTCAGTATAAGCTGATAAAGAAAGGCGGCAGAGCTTCCGAATTTGAAAACGCAATTGAATGGCTCTGTCTGTCGGGTATCGTTTCACAGGTATATAAGGTAGAGCAAATCAGGAAGCCTTTGGAGAACTACCGCGATATTGATGCGTTCAAGATTTACGTTTCCGACATGGGACTGCTCTGCGCGAAGAAAGACCTTGCGGCAAACGATGTTCTCTATATGGTTGAGGAGCTGAATGACTTTAAGGGCGGTATGGCTGAAAACTATGTCAATGTGCAGCTTACCATCAACGGATACAAAACCTACTATTGGGAATCCCCGCGTGGGGCTGAAATAGATTTTGTCATTCAGCGTGACAGTCAGCTTATCCCCATTGAAGTAAAGTCGGCTGACAACACCAGGGCAAAGAGCTTAAAAGTCTACATGGAAACTTATAAGCCCGCTTACGCCATCAAGCTCTCTGCAAAAAACTTCAGCTTTGAAGACAATAAAAAGACCGTTCCCCTCTACGCCGCATTTTGTATCTAAATTCAAGTCGGCTGCTACAAAAATGGGGGACTATTGCAGCTTGCATGACCGAAAAGCCGGGAGCCTGCGGCAGGAACTGCAAATTTGAAGATCCTGCCGCAGGAAAAACCGCCGGACTACGGCAAGGAACCGAAAAGCAGCGTCTCTGCCGTAGAAAAAGATGAAATACTTTCCTTCAAAAGTCTGCTGCTGAAAGCCAATAACTGGAAGATATACAACCGCAAAAGGCCAACACAGGGAAAAACTTTGCCAATTCCGCCGCAGTGCAGGTCTAAAACGCAATGGAACCAATCAGCATGGCGGATCAAACCCCTCCACACTTTACTTAACAAACACGATTCCTAAAACAGATATCTCCGCTACAGTAAATTTCCTTTCTCGTCGTAAAAGGCATCACAGTAAACCAGCTTCCCTGATATCCCTGAAATTCTTCCTTTTGCCGACTCCTTCAGAAACAAGATCTGCAAATGCTCATTGTCAAATTCATTATCTGATACCGTAATCCCATCTCCGGCAGCGTGCTCAAATCCAAACCGCAGATAATAGTCTCCTCCCAGCAGGGCAATCCACGGATACCCCGATTCCCCGGCTCTTCGGATACATTCTTTCACAAGAGCGGAACCGACTCCTGTGTTCTGATACTCTTTCCGAACGCCCAACGGGCCCAGCGCCAGGCCGGGCTGGTCTCCGATCCTGGCTTTGGTCAATGCATTATAGCCTATAACCGTTTCCCCTTCCAATGCAATCACACATAAATCCGGTACATATCCGTCTGATATTGTCAAGATTAGTTGACACATTTTTCTCAAGGATATCACTGACTATGC